>Ga0307426_1001884_pt1 | contig 13394 bp, 9 predicted proteins | sample SalMarWE160340MG_FD_202165 | JGI IMG/M metagenome (GOLD analysis project Ga0307426, IMG submission 202165) | Salt marsh sediment microbial communities from the Plum Island Ecosystem LTER, Massachusetts, United States - WE1603-40 | ecosystem: Environmental > Aquatic > Marine > Intertidal zone >... | reverse complement strand
AAGTTGAAAAGAAAATCATATTCGTTGGATAGTGAAACAAGGAGTTTACCAGACATCCTTTCTCAAGAATTAAATAGGAAATATTTCTTTTCTTTGCTTCTATACCACAAGAGAGACCGATTGGACCGGCTCCGATAATAAGCACATCAAATTTGTTCATGTTCTAATTGTTACTGATGAATAGAAAATACAAATTTAATTAATCCGGGTGGTTACCCAAAAGGCAAAATCAGGTTATAAAAAAAGAGCGGTTGAATGAACCGCTCTTTCATTAAAAATATTTCAATGGGGATTAAGGAATTATTTCAACCAACGCACTTGTAACAGTTCTGCCTCTGTCATCAAGCAGAAAAACCCTGTAGAACCCTGGATCTTCAAATTCCATATCACTTTCATCGTTGCGTGAGAAATAAATATATTTCATATCTGGTTGTACATTAAAATCAAATTTCTTGTAATACTCAAAATCTCCTGTGCGGAAGTTATACTTGTCATACTGAATAGAAACGTCATCTAAGTTCAGAGCATAGTCTGACTTTACCATTACAGTGATATAACCTGTTGTAAATCTATCGCTTACACCTTCCTCTCCATTTCTTCCATACTTTTCACAGAAATATAAGACCGGTTCATTCTGCGCAAGTACGGATACGTTCATTCCGATGAATGTAAGCAATAGAGCAAACACAAAGAACAAATGAGATTTTTTCATTTAGCTGACTCCTTTTGTTGATTGATAGTTTGATGATACATTAAAAATTGTACCAAAAATTTTACCTTAAAAAACCTATTTTTTAATGCAAATTAATCACTATTTATGGCGATAAAGTTAAATTTACAAGCAGGCAGGCAATACAAGACACAACGTAAAAATAAATTGCCTCCTCATTTCAAAATAAAAATATAAAGTCATTTATTCAATCTTTCTACACAGCATCTGACTGTGAATGCAAAATGCAATTTTTGCTAATTAAAAATCAAGTACTTCTGTAATTTTTTATATTTGATTTTATTATTTATTTAAATTTGTTTGTAAATCCAGTATAAGAATTTTTTATTATCAGAAATTTGTTGGGAGGGATTTTAAGATTTGAATATTGAACATATTTGTTTTGATCTTGACGGTACTCTTGTCCAATCGAGTAAAACCATTTATAAAGCGACATTAAAAACATTACTTGAACTCAATATCGCTACCGGTTTGCCGGAAGATAAATTTAATGAAATGATCGGGCTGCATTTCATCGATATCTTTAATGAACTTAAAATCAATGTGCCGGACTTTGAGGAGTTCATCGGTATTTATAAAGAAGTTTATTTTGATTTTATAGAAGACTCTGATCCGTATCCTTTTGTTGAAGAAACTCTTTGTTTATTAAAAGAAAGAAATAATATTAAGGTGTCACTACTTACCACAAAGTCTCAGGATCAGGCAGACCGGATTGTAAGACATTTTAATCTTTACAAGTATTTTGACTTTGTAATGGGAAGGCGTGATGGTATTGCTCACAAACCTTCAGCAGAGCCATTTTTGTTTGTTTGTGAACAACTGAATGTAAAAGCTAAAAGCTCCATGATAGTAGGGGATACAGAGCTCGATATTTTATGTGGTAAAAATGCCGGTTCAATTACCTGCGGGGTAACATATGGTTATAGAACTAAAGAAAGTCTGAAAGAATTTTATCCGGACTATCTTTTAAGCAGTTTAAACGAACTTAATTCTATATTAGAGTGAAATTAGTCGCTCTATGTTTTGAATGTAAAAAACGGTTCAGAACCAAATCAAATTTCAATGTTATTGCAAAACAAATTTTATTGGAATTGTCATCTTTACCTTCACAGGTCTTCCTTGCTGCATACCAGGTTTGAATTTTGTCTGCCGAACTGCTTCTAAAGATATTTCATCCAACCCGCCGCCTATACCACGGACAATTTTTGCATCAATAACATTTCCTTTTTTGTCGATGGCTGCTTCAATTATAACTGTTCCCGTAATTCCTGCCTTTTTGGCTATTTCTGTATAGTGAATTTTTCCCCAGATTGTCTTTATACCGCCAATTGGTTCTGGCAGTACCTCTGGAAAAGGAACAAATGGCTCATCGCTGTCATCAACTTTATGAAATTCTGGACGGTTACCTACCGGTGAAACATCTGCATTTATATCGAGATCGGTATCGATTAAAATCAGATCATCTGGAATTTCATCCGAACTTGCTTCAATAATCTTTGGTGGTTTCGGTAATTCCGGAGGTTTATTTCTCTGAACTGTGTTAGCAGTGATATCAACATGAATAGTATCCTGTGGCGGAATAACTACCTTAGGCGCCTCTATGTCTTTAGGAGAGAATTTGAATGCCGCAATCATCAGGGCAATGGAGAAGATGAAACTTACTTTAATATAAAGTCCGTAATGCGCTTTGAGATCTGCTTTTGGATTTTTTATGGCTGGCATGGCTGACACCTCGTATTTTGTTAGCTGATTTAACTTTTCAACTATGAATCAGCGGGTTTGTTCCCGAAACCACAAACCACCTTAAATTTAGTATGGACTTATAAGCCCCCACCGAATACTTCAGTTAGTTCAATCTCATAGCCGTTAGGATCTTTAATATAAACCGATTTTGATTTTTCCCACTGAACAGGACCACCATAGAGAACCTGAACATTCATTTCAGAACATTTTTGTATCGTGTCAACAAAATTTTCTATATGAAGTCCAAAGTGATAAAATCCGTCTTTCTCGTAACCTTTAAAGTCAGGAGACTCATATAAGCACAGCTTTACTTTATCATTTCCGATTATCTTTGATTTGTCTTCCGGCTGGTCCTTGAGAACTGAGAAGCCAAATAATTTGCTGTAGAAATCTACCGACTTGTTAAGATTTTTAACCTGAAGATTCAGGTGGTCAATTCCCGAAGTTTGTAATTTCATCATTACTCCCGTTGAATTATTCAATAAAAACAGTTCTTTGTTATAATTTAGATACCTTTCTGTAATATTTATGTAACAATAATCACATAATTTCCACAATAGAACTTATTTTGTGATCGATTTTTCCCTTTAAAATTTTGTCATCTTTTTAAGAAAAGTAGTACTATTAAGAAAAGAAATTTTGCGGGCAGCCGAGTCATTAGTCATTGTGCTTCACCTTGCAGAATAACGGATTTTTAAAAAATCATTTAAAGTCTAATAACAAATAACAATAAAAAACTTAAAGGAGTATCATATGAAAAGAAGAATTTATTTTACTGTAATTAGCCTGGCGTTTGTTTTTATGCCGGTTACAAGCTTTTCGCAAACTGTGTATGTAATTGAGGCTTCGAATTTTGAATTCACGCCTAAAAATATAACAGTTGAAATAGGAGATACCGTTAGATGGAAAAATGTGGGGGGGAATCACAATGTTGTTGCCGATGATGGTAGTTTTACAAGCGGTAGCCCTTCTACAAGCATGTGGGTTTATGATCACGTGTTTACTTCTGCCGGAGAGAATCCATACTATTGTGTAAATCATGGCAGTGCTGGTGGAAACGGTATGGCTGGTAATGTTACTGTTGAAGCTTCGACAGGAGTGGCTGACCCAAATGGTTTAATTAATAAGTTTAAACTTGAACAAAACTATCCTAATCCGTTTAATCCAAGTACAAAAATTAGCTGGCAGTCTCCGACAAATGGTAGGCAGATTCTGAAAGTTTTTGATATAGTCGGAAATGAAATTACAACACTTATTGATGAGGTTAAACCTGCAGGTGAATACCAGGTCGAATTTGATGGCTCGGGATTAGCGAGCGGCATATATTATTATCAACTTAAAACCGGAAATCTGGTTGAAACTAAGAAGATGATTCTGCTAAAATAGATTTTATCTTTTAAGAAGTTGGTCTCATAAGCATTTATCAGGAATCCTGCTCCGTTTATTGAAGCAGGATTTTTATTAATGTTTGAAGCTTTAGTGGAACGATAGAGTTTGCTTAATAAAGCAAATAAAAAATTATTCGTGAAAAATTAATAAACCGTAGTGTCCGGCGGTATAGTCGTTGTTGAATTTATATACAGTAATATCAATTTTGTATTCTTCGTCGCGATAAGGCTTAATAATTACTGTAGCCTCATGATCATTCTCGGCATCCTTTTCAACAATTTTCCATTCACCTCTCGATTTCTTGTAAACAGCAATATCGATATCTTTGATCCTATAATCTCCAAAAGCTACAATTCCGTAAGTCCAGCCATTGTACAAAGTACGTGTTGTTGATTTTGTATCGAATATTACATCGTATTCCATCCTTACAATTTCGTTTTCTTTGTCTTCAATTTTTTTAACAAGAGGTTCGGCGCGTGCAAGAATCGGCTCCATGGAGGTACCTTTTTTATTATCCAGATCAGAATAATCTGTTTGTGCAAAGAGAGTACAAAACATCATTACAGTTGCAGTTACCGTAAGAAAAAAAAGTTTCATGTATAATTCTCCTTCCCTGATTTGTGGAAAAATGATTTTAAGGTTTATTCATTTTGTTAACGCTCTTTAGTTATTCGCCGGGTTTCAAGATTATCCCTTTATTAATATGTCCGTTCATTTTTAGTTGTAAGGGTTGATCAAATCTGAGATGTTTTGTGTATTCTTTTTTAGCATAAGGTTTTACCGAAAGAAGCCAATCCCAATTCAGAAAGCCGTTGTTGTGGGCAGTATTAATCGTGAAATAACCAATCATAAATGAAGTTATATTTTGGAAGAAATGTGATCCCTGTGAAGGTTCTATAGCCATTTCTTTAAAACTTGTTTCAATTATTGCTTTAGCGCCCGATATTTGTTCCCACGTAACCGGTATTCCAAGCCACGGATCGAGTGAGCCCCATCTTCCAACACCAATTAAAAGATACGGTTTGTTCTCATTCACTAACTGACTATTGAATGCAGCTACTTCATTTGCAACATCACGGCTTTTTGCTCGCTTGAACAAATGAAAATCCACAAGAATTATATCCCGGATATCCCTGATTATCCCGTTGCCCAGTACCTGGCTGCTACGACAAATAAGCTCCTCATCCTTATGCTCTTCAATGTTTAGCTGTTCCTCTTCATGACTTATCACCAAAGGACGCATTTGTAACAAACCAAATTCCTGCTTATGGTTTGGAGAATTCATATTAATCGCAAACTCAATTTCTACGGGGGTACCCATACCCCATGTTCCGATATCAAGCAGAAGATTTAATATTTCCGGGAAAGGAAAGAGTTTGTTTTTCAGCACGGGTCCAAATGTTATAACCCGCGGACCTACACGTGATAATCCATCATAAATTGCATCGTTATCACTAATATAAGTTGAACCAACATATTGCAATGAACCATCCTTTTCCGCATCATCCAATGAATAACTCTTAACAAGAACATCGTGGGGAATATATCCGAAGTTTGTTTCGCCATCTAATTGCAGCGCGTAAAAATCCTTCTGAGAATTTTTTAAAGTTTCTTTCACAGAGTAAAACTGAACAAGGTCGTCAGGATATTTCGGACAAAACCTTACAGTACTTCCGCCTTCAACTACTAATTTACCAAGACCGAGTGCAACCGAAGCTACTCCATCCTGGGATTTTTGCGGAGGCAAAGGATAAAAGTTATACGATTTCGAAACTCCACTAATATCCGGATAAAATCTATTCTTGTGTGTGTTTCCAACCATCTTCTGAATCACAACACCCATTTTTTCTTCTTCGGATCTATAAGAAGTAACCTTTATATAATTCTTGGCATTTTCGTAGTAAGTTGAAGCGTAAACTCTTTTTATAGTTGTTATCAGTTCAAATACACGCTCGGAAAGATCGGCATGATTGTTTGGTATCATATAAGTTTTGTACACGCCTGCAAAGGGATGATATTGTGAATCTTCGAGCAGACTTGAAGATCTGACAGCAAGCGGAGTTGTCACAAGTTCAAGGAAATATTTAAGATCATTTGAAGCTTCTTCGGGGAAATAGTGTGCATTAAGAAACTTCTCGGTTATCTCTTCATCGTTATCGCAGTTAAGAGCAAAATCTCTCAGGTTGTTCGTATCCATGAAATCATCAAAGATATTTGTTCCGAGTATTACGCAGGGTGGGACATAAATCTGAACGTGTTCAAACCGATCCCTGATATTGTAATTATTAACCAAGCTGTTTACAAATCCCAGACCGCGCGCTTTACCGCCGAGCGAACCACCACCAATTCTTGCTAAACTGTTTTCCGGGTCAAAAGTTTCTTTGTTAAAATCTGCAATTATTCCTCTTTGTCTTAACGTTCTATAATTATGAAGCGATGTGATAAGATCCTGTCTGAGATCTTCGGAGGTGGCGTAGTCTGAGATTTTACGTGGTCTCAATTGATGGGCAAGCCAGAATTCTGTTCGCGCTTTTAACCAGTTTGAAAAATGGTTCTTTGCGCCATGGTACTCAATACTTTCATATGGAACCACCTTTAAACATTCTTCCAGACTTTTCAGATCGGTTGCACGCCCGACTTCTTCACCTTTTGAATTCTTAAATACAAAATCTCCGAAACTGAATTGAGTATTGAGAAATTGCCTGAAGTCGGAAAGCAAAGTAGAAGAATTTTTCAGCAGGAATGATGCACCCACTTTATCTGCATAAACTTTGTTACGAGAATTATCAGAAGTAAGAAGGATTGGAATATCAGGATGTTCTTTCCTTACTGCCTTTGCAAATTTAATACCTGCTTTGTTATCTATTTTATCTTTATGGGGAAAAGCAATATCGGATATAATTCCAAGAACCAGATCTTTAAAATTAGAATAATATTCCCAGGCTTCTTCGTAAGAAGAACATAAGAGTATCTTGGGACGAGCCCGCATACGGAGGAATTTGTGCGTGAGATTTATTCCTTCAGTGATGAGACGCTGCGATTGCTTAAGAATTTCTGTATAGATGATCGGGAGAAAAGATGAATAGTACCGTGCATTGTCCTCAATAAAAATGATATTCTGAACGCCAATTATCTTACTGTCGTGTTCAACATTTTGCCTGTCCTCAAGGTATTTTATTATACCAATTAGAATTCGGTAATCACCTGTCCATGTGAATATTTTATCGAAAATCTCTCTTTCGGGATTAAGCAAAAGAGATTTTAATTCACGGTTATCGTGAGCAAGAAGTACAATGGGAATATCGAGTCCCGCCTTTTTAATTGTTTTTGCAAAGCTTACCGCATGCATATCTTCTATATGCATTGTTGTAATTATCAGGTCGAATCTTTTTTCTTTTTTTGCCAGACGGATAGCTTCCTGCGCACTGGAAACTCTTGTAAGCTCGGGTGAGTGACTTAAGTTTAATCCCTGGTATTCTCCACGTATGAGTTCATAGAGTCTGCCATCTTCTTCGAACAAGTACAGATCATATAGACTTGAAACGAGAAGTATATCACGAATTCTCAGCCTCATCAGGCTCTGGAATCCCTGTATCCTGTCGCTGTACTCGTTATCAATCCAGGATGGTGTTGGAGAACGTTTTATATCGGGTAAGGAATTCATTTTACTAATTAAAATATAACAGCTTAAAATATATTAATATTTTAATAAGAATTAACCAAAAGAGTAGGATGATTTATTTGGCAACGTTAAAAACAAATTCGTTTTGAAAAGCAACTATCGAAAAGAAAAGAGCGAAGAAGTTTGAGGAGTTAGAGAATCACTTCTTCGCCCGGGGGAAAGATGATCTAAGAGAATAAGAACAAGTTGATCATCTATTAATATTAAACAACACCCTGATCCATCATTGCATCTGCAACTTTAAGGAATCCACCTATATTTGCACCGTTAACATAATTTCCGGGTGTACCGAATCTGTCTGCTATATCAACACAGGTTTTATGAATGCTCTTCATAATAATGTGAAGCCTGTTATCTACTTCTTCACGAGTCCAGGGATAGCGCATACTGTTCTGCGACATTTCCAATCCTGAAACTGCAACACCGCCGGCATTAGCTGCTTTGCCAGGACCATAAAGTATTTTATTATCGATGAATAATTTTACACCATCTAAAGTTGTAGGCATATTTGCACCTTCACTTACAACATAAATGCCGTTCTTTAAAAGATTCTGAGCATCTTTTCCGTTTATTTCATTTTGCGTTGCACTCGGGAATGCACACTGTGCTTTGTGATTCCATAGTGGATTGTGATCTTTATTAGGATCCAACTGGGTATATACTGCATTTTTGTATTTTTCGGTGTATTCTTTAATACGTCCGCGTCTTATGTTTTTAAGTTCCATAACAAATTGCAGTTTCTTTTCATTGATCCCTTCTTCATCGTAAATGTAACCATTGGAATCGGAAAGAGTAACTACTTTACCACCAAGTTGAAGTATTTTTTCCACTGTGTACTGTGCAACGTTACCACTGCCGGAAACCAAACAGGTTTTGCCTTCAAGAGTTTCATTTCTTGTTCCAAGCATTTCAGAAGCAAAATAAACTGCTCCGTATCCTGTTGCTTCGGGTCTGATAAGAGAGCCGCCCCAGTTCAATCCTTTACCAGTAAGAACTCCTGTGAATTCATTTCGTAATTTTTTATACTGACCAAACAAGTAACCGATCTCTCTTCCACCAACACCAATATCACCTGCCGGTACATCTGTGTTCGGTCCTATATGACGGAACAGTTCAGCCATAAATGCCTGGCAGAATCTCATAATTTTAAGATCACTTTTTCCTTTAGGATCGAAATCGGATCCACCTTTACCACCGCCCATTGGGAGTGTTGTTAAACTGTTTTTAAATACCTGCTCGAAGGCAAGGAATTTCAGAATACCTAGATTTACAGAAGGGTGAAATCTTAAACCGCCTTTGTAGGGACCGATTGCCGAATTCATCTCTATCCGGTAACCGATATTTATCTGAACATCTCCCTGATCGTCTACCCAGGGCACACGGAAGATAATCACTCTTTCCGGCTCAAGTATTCTTTCAAGAATTTTTGCTGTTTTGTATTCGGGATGTCTTTCAAGAACCAGGGTTAATGATTCTGCAACTTCCTCAACTGCCTGGTGAAATTCCGGCTCTGCAGGATGCTTTGCCTTTACTTCTGCCATTAAACTTTTTACATAATCAGACATGGGAATTCTCCAATTTTATGGAAGATATTTTAGTAATAATTATAATTCTAAGTAGAATTTACGGCAGTAATTAAAAAGGGAGTGTAATTATTTGTATGAAAGCTATGTAATAATTTTTATTACATATTTATTCTGCCCGAAGGATATGCTTTTACTTATAACGACGAAATAATATAATGTTGAGAGCTAAAGAAACAAAAGACAAATTATTTTGTTCCTGGTTTTAAGATTACCCCTTTATTCTTTTGGCCGTTTATTTTAACTGAAAACGGTTCTGTAAAACTTATATGCTTTGTAAACTGATGTTCCTCTACTGCCGGCTGGCTTAACAACCAATTCCAATCTATATAACCTACTTTTTGAAAAGAGTTTACGGTGAAGTACCCGATCTTAAACGAAGTAATATTCTGGAAAAAGTGAGAACCCTGCGAAGGTGTAACATTAAAATCCACAAATCCTGATTCAACTATAGCAACTGCTCCTGAAATCTGGTCCCACGTAACAGGAATTCCCAGCCACGGATCGAGGCTTCCCCATCTGCCGACACCTATAAGTACATAAGGTTTACCTTCCTCAAGCAATTTTGAGTTTAGCTGGCTAACTTCTCTAGCCACATCTTTACTTTTTCCCCTGTCGAATTTATTTATATCGACAACAACAAGATCGTGTATGTTTTCCGTTGCACCATTGCCCAATACTTTATCGCTGTAGCAGATCAAATCTTGTTCTTCAAACTCATCGACAGAGAGTTCTTCCTTTTCCGTACTAATTACTAATGGACGCATCTGAAGCATCGCAAATTCTTTGGGCTTGCCGGATGACACATCTAAGTTCACGGCAAATTCAATTTCTACAGGTGAACCCATTCCCCAGGAACCAAGTCCTAAGAGAAGATTTAGTATTTCAGCAAGTGGGAAAATATTATGTTTAAGTACAGGTGCGAACGTAACGAATCTCATACCTTCTCTGGAAATCCCATCATATACAGCATCATTTTCAGGTGAATATGTTGAACCTACGGCAAACAAAGTACCTTCTTTCTCTGCAACGGAAAGATTGTATTTCTTGACATGTGCATCTGAAACCGCATTCAAATTTTTATCTTCTTTTTCCGAAAGATCGAGCGCATAAAAATCCTGCTGTGCATTTTTAATCGTTTCCTTTGTAGAAAAAAACTGTAGAAGATGTTTCGGATAACGCGGGCAAAAACGAACAGTAGTTCCTCCTTCTACAACAGTTTTACCCAGTCCAAGGGCAACAAGAGCAATTCCATCATCCGATTTCTGCGGTGGAACAGGATAAAAATTATAAGACTTTGCAACGCCGGCAAAATTCGGATAAAATTTACCATTTCTCGCTACCCCAACCAATCTTTGAACAATCACCGCCATTTTTTCTTCTTCGAGTCGGTATGCAGTTACTTTCATGTAGTCTTTAGCTTTCTTGTGATATGTGGAAGCATAAACGCATCTTATCATCAATATTAATTCGTTCAGGCGAACCTGTTTATCTTCACTGCTGTTAGATATCATATAGGTTTGATAAACTCCGGCAAACGGTTGAAACTGAGAGTCTTCAAGAAGGCTTGAGGACCGAACAGCCAGAGGTTCTGTTACCAGGTCGAGGAAATCCGAGAGCCTATTTATTACACTTTGTGGAAAGTAAGGAGCTTCAATAAATCGTTTGGTGATCTTCAGATCGTCAGATTCATTTATAGCAAAAATATCAAGATCGTTTTCACGCATAAAATTATCGAAAGCATCTGTACCTATAACAACAGCAGATGGAACCGAAATAGTTATTCCTTTGAATAACGATCCGACATTGTAGTTTGCTATTAAAGAATTTATGAAACCAAGACCGCGTGCTTTCCCACCTAATGAGCCATCTCCAATTCTTGCAAAGCTTCTGAACGGATCAAACGTTTCTTTATTAAAATCTGAAATTACTCCACGCTGCCTGTCCCCAAGATAGTTGTTAAGCTCGGTGATCAACTCCTCTCTTAAAGAAGCTGTAGATTTAAAGTCGGATACTTTTCTCGGTCTTAGCTGGTGCGCAAGCCAAAATTCAGTACGAGCTTTGAGCCATTTAGAAAAATGATTTCCCTCTGCATGATATAAAAGGCAATCATCAGAAATCTCTTTTAATCTCGCCGCAAGCTGTTTCAGGTTTGAAGCTCTTGCAACTTCATTTTCGTCCGAAGTTTTAAAAACAAAATCACCGAATCCGAAATTATTCATCATAAATTTACGTAGATCGTGCAGAAGACGCGGAGAATTTTTTAACAGGTAAGAGGCATCAACTTTCTTTGCCTTCTCGGCAATCGTTGGGTCGCTGGTTTGTATTAATATAGGTATATCCTTGTGTTCGGCTTTAACAGCGGCAGCAAGTTCCAGTCCTGCTTCGGGGTCACGTTTACCGTACTTCTTAAAATTATTATCTATGATTATTCCTAAAACATATTCTTTATATTTTACGAAATACTCCCACGCTTCTTCATAAGTAGTGCAGAGAAGGATTTTGGGTCTCGCTCTCATTCTTAAATAGCGATGAGTTGTATTCACACCCTCGCCGATAAGTCGCTGGGACTGCTTAAAAATCTCTGTGTAAATCAGTGGAAGGTATGATGAGTAAAATCTTACATTATCTTCCACAAGAATTATTACCTGTACACCGATGTTTTGTGTATCGCTTTCTACGTTTATTATATCTTCCTGGCATTTTATCATACCGATAAGAAGATGGTAATCACCGACCCAGATAAAAATTCTCGAGAATATGGAAGCATCATATTTTAACATTAACTCTTTACGTTCACGGTTATCATAAGCAAGAAGCATGATAGGAGTATTTATTCCTGTACTCTTTACTTCTCTCGCAAATACGGTAGGATGCATATCTTCGATATGTAAAGTTGTAATTATAAGATCGAATTCATTTTCATCTTTGAGAAGATCAAGAGCTTCCTGCCCTGTTGTTACGTGACGTATTTCCGGCGCTTGGCTAAGATTCAGATTCTGGTATTCATCCCGCAACAGCTCATATAATCTTCCATCTTCTTCAAACAAATAGTTGTCATAGATGCTCGATACAAGAAGTATCTCACGAATCTTGTAGCGCATCAGCTTCTGGAATTTTTTTATCCTGGCGCTGAAAACGCTTTCTAAACTGTAATGCTTTAGCTGGTCTAAAGTTGTCTGGCTGTTTGTTATGTTATTATTGGTCGCCATAAAAAATTCATTTCTCTTACGGTTTAAAAATATAGAAAAAGGAAGAATTAAAGGCAGATGCTTTAATTTGTATTGCATTTATTTACCGAAGTAAAATTCTTGACAGTATTTAAAGTTATGTATACGTTACATTTGAATTAAAAATAAATTATAGACCTGGAGGGAAACTCAAAGGTGGCAAAAGGGAATTCACCTCATTTATATTTTATATTTATTGCACTTGCGCTGCTTAATTGCAACACAACCGAACCGCCAATAGACAATACACCGCCCGGAAAACGGGACTATGTCTGGAGTATCGACAGTGTTGATTATGGAAATCTTCCCGGGATCATTCAATTAGAATCTATCTGGGGAAGTTCTGCAACGAATGTGTGGGGTGCGAATGGTGATGCCCCCGATGTTCGAGATTGCCTGTGGAATTACGATGGAGTAAAATGGTCTAGAGCAACAGAAGGGACACCAATTACTGAGTTTACAGGGAATAAAGTTGTATATGTTCTATGGGGTACAGCACAAAACAATGTATGGGCATTTGGCAGGAAAATCAACCAGAATGTTTTGAGTGCATTTATTATGCATTATGATGGAAACCAGTGGACTGATGCAACACCGACAAATGTTGCTGCATTGGGTGCAAATCTTTATTGTGCTTATGCCACAGAAGAAAACAATATTTGGGTTGGCGGGTATGAGTTTGCTTTACATTATGATGGCAGTAAGTGGGATACTTACAAAGTTGCAGACAGTATTATTGTTGGATCAATTACGAGTAATGGTAAATATCTATTTGTCGGTGCTTATAACCCGTGGGGTAAGAATATACAACTTATCTATATGTTCTTGACCGAGGGCTTTGAATTGATTGATCAGACAACCGATCAAGAATTAAAATTCGTCGGTCTTCTTTGGGCGACATCAGGAGAGTTAATTTCCTTTCTAAATGGAGTATCTGCAACAGAGATTCAGGAACATGGAGTCATAAATACGGCAGGCTGGCACAGAATATTTACAACCAATACATTTTTTTCAGAACGATATGTTCAGTCAAATAA
>Ga0307426_1001880_pt1 | contig 13406 bp, 8 predicted proteins | sample SalMarWE160340MG_FD_202165 | JGI IMG/M metagenome (GOLD analysis project Ga0307426, IMG submission 202165) | Salt marsh sediment microbial communities from the Plum Island Ecosystem LTER, Massachusetts, United States - WE1603-40 | ecosystem: Environmental > Aquatic > Marine > Intertidal zone >... | reverse complement strand
GCGTACCTCAGGATACTGTACCTGGCACTCGTCATCGTCGCTGCTATCCTGGCCATCATCCTGATCTTCCTCTTTGGCATCTGGACTGCGGTAGCCTACGTGTTCGGTGCCCTCTGCTCGGCATTGGCAGGCTACTTTGGCATGCAGGTCGCGCTGATGGCCAACGCCAAGTCCGCCACTGCAGCCCAGGAAGGGCTGACGAAGGCCTTCCCACTCGCCTTTAGCGCTGGTGGTGTGATGGGTATGGCTGTCGTCGGTTTGGCAGCGCTCGGCATGAGTGTTCTCTACCTGATCTTTGAGGATCCAGAGATCATCCTCGGCTTTAGCTTTGGCGCCAGCTCGCTGGCTCTCCTGGCCAAGGCCGGTGGCGGAATCTATACAAAGACGGCGGACATTGGCGCCGACCTGGTAGGCAAGGTCGAGCTGACCCTGCCCGAAGACGATCCACGCAACCCTGCTGTGATCGCCGACAATGTGGGGGATAACGTCGGCGATGTGGCGGGGATGGGTGGAGACATCTTTGACTCGTACGTGGCGAGCGCGGTCGCCGTCATGATCCTGGGCGCCGCCCTGCACGCAGGCGATGCCGAGCTCTATCCCATCGGCTATGTGACGCTGCCGATCCTTTTTGCCGCGGGCGGCATCCTTGCCTCGATCGTCGGCATGTTCTTTGTCCGCACCAGCGAGGGCGAGAACCCGACGCGTGCACTCAACATGGGCACCTACGCGACGACGATCGTCTTTGCCATTCTCTCGCTTGGCATCGTCTTTTTGCTCAACCTCAGCATGGCGGTCTTTTGGGCCAACATCGCCGGCCTGATCGCGGGCATCGTGATTGGTATGACCACGGATTACTATACCTCGATCGACGGGCAGGCGGTCAAGAACACCGCTGAGGCTTCGCAGACGGGCACGGCGATCAACATCCTGACCGGCTTTTCCTACGGTCTGCTCAGCATCGTGCCCCCCATTATCGGCATCGCGGGGGCCACGGTCATCGCTTATTTCGTCGCCCAGGGGATGGGTATCTCGGGCCTCTATGGAATCTCGATCGCGGCAGTCGGCATGCTGTCCGTCACCGGCATGATCGTCTCCTCTGACGCCTATGGCCCTATCGTCGACAACGCCCAGGGCATAGCCGAGATGTCCGGTATGGACCCTGAGGTCATCGCCGTCTGCGCCCAGATGGATGCCGCCGGCAACACGGCCAAGGCGATCACCAAGGGCTTTGCCATCGGCGCCGCGGGCCTGACCGTACTGGCCCTCTTTGCTGCATATGCAGAGACGGTCGGTCTCACCTCCCTCGATCTGCTCAACCCGATCGTGATCGTGGGCATGTTCCTCGGCGCGATGATGCCGCCCGTCTTCTCAGCGATGCTCATCCTCTCTGTGGGCAGGAATGCCTTCAAGATGATCGAGGAGATCCGCCGCCAGGTGCGCGAGATCCCGGGCTTGCTCGAAGGCACCGCCGATCCCGACTATGCAAGCTGCGTGCGCATCGCCTCACAGGGCGCGCTGTGGGAGCTGATCGGGCCCGGCTTGCTGGCCTTTCTCGCCCCGCTTGGCGTAGGTTTTGTTCTGGGGCCGCGCGCGCTGGGCGGCTTTTTGGGTGGCAGCATCTTTGTGGGCGTGATCTTTGCCCTCTTTATGGCCAACTCGGGCGGCCTGTGGGACAATGCGAAAAAGTACATCGAGGACGGGGCGTTGGGTGGCCCCGGCTCGGAGGAGCACAAGGCAGCGGTCGTCGGCGACACGGTCGGCGACCCCTTCAAGGATACTGCCGGGCCCTCGATCAACACCCTGATCACGGTCATGTCGCTGATCGCGACGGTCTTTGGCCCCGTCATCTCGCGCTACGCACTGCCCGTTGTCTTTGGTTGGTTCAGCTAGAACAACTGTCCAGAAATCAAGAGCTCCGAGGTTGGGAACCTGCGGTTCCTTCGAAACCTCGGAGCTCTTTTTTTGGGGGAGCCCTGCCTAGATCTCGCGCCCCTCATATTGCCTGCGATAGTACTCTTTGTACGCCCCGCTCTTGATCTTGCGCCACCACCACGGGTTGTCCACGTACCAGCGGACCGTCTTTTCGATGGCCCGCTCAAAGTCGTGCTGTGGGTGCCAACCCAACGCGCGCAACTTGGCGCAGTCCAGCGAATAACGCCGATCGTGCCCCGGGCGATCCTTGACCGGCTGGACCAGGGAATGGGGCTTATCGAGCAAGTCGAGGACGGCATGGGCCATGACAATGTTCTTCGTCTCGGCCTCGCTACCGACGTTATAGATCTCGCCTGGTTGCCCGCGATGGAGCACCACGTCGATCCCCTCACAGTGATCGAGCACGTACTGGTAATCGCGCATCTGGCGCCCGTCGCCATAGAGAGGAAGCGGCAGGTCGTCGATGGCGTTCGTGACAAAGAGCGGCACGACCTTTTCCGGGTACTGGTAGGGCCCGATATTGTTGCTGCCCCGCGTGATCGTCACCGGCACGCCAAAGCTGGTGTGGTAGGCAATGCACATCAAGTCGCCGGCTGCCTTGCTAGCCGAGTAGGGGCTGCGCGTGTGCAGCGGATCGGTTTCTACCGAAGATCCCGAGAGCACCTGCCCGTATACCTCGTCGGTACTCACCTGGTGGTAACGTTCGATGCCGTACTGCTTTGCCGCTTCGAGCAGCACATAGGTACCGTACACATCGGTCTTGATGAACGCATCGGGCTCGATCAGCGAGCGGTCGACGTGCGTCTCGGCGGCAAAGTTGACGATCGCGTCAATGTCGTGGGTCCGCATGACCTCGTCGACGCGCGCGGCATCGGCAATGTCTCCCTTCTCGAACGCGTATCGCTCTGGGTACTCGCCGGCGACGTCCTTCAGGTTGTCCAGGTTTCCCGCATAGGTTAGCTTATCATAGACGACGACGCAATAGCTGGGATACTCTTGCAGCATGTACCGGACGAAATTGGAGCCGATAAACCCGGCGCCTCCTGTGACCAACAGATTCCGCATCATCCCTCCACGGCAATGCCCCCGACCGCCACGATATGAACGAGGATATTCTACCATAGCCTGCCGCAAAGGGGCAAAGGCACGACCGTTGCCCGCAAGTAGCGAGTGTTCCCCAGTCAGAAGATGGAGCAGCCCCGTAATCTTGACGCGTGCAATCGGGCACGCTATAATGGACTCAGACCACACATATGCAGGGTCCGGGCTCTGGGAGGCGCAGTTGGCAGGAGAACGGATACTGGTCATCGATGACAGCAAGGCGATTCGCAGCATCCTGCGAGACATGATCCTCGGCCCCCAGGGCTACCAGGTCATCACCGCACAAGATGGGCAGCAAGGCATCGACCACGCCCTCAAGGAACACCCGGACCTGATCCTGACCGACGTCAGTATGCCCCGCATGGATGGGATCGAGGTGCTGCGCAGGCTGCGCGACGCACACTATGAGTGGCCTGTCATCCTGATGACCTTTCACGGTTCCGAGGAAATCGCTGTCCAGGCTTTCCGGCTGGGGGTACGCGACTATATCCGCAAACCGTTCACCGTAGAAGAGGTCTTGACCTGCGTCGAGCGGGCACTGGTCGAAAGCAGGCTTCGCCGCGAGCGCGAGGCCCTGATGAGACGGCTCGAGATTGCGAACTACCAGCTCAATCGCCAGGTAGCTGAACTTACAGCCCTGTACGCCATTGGACAGGCCGTGACGGCAGTCCTCGACGTGGACAAGCTACTCAACCGCATCGTCGAAGCCTCCGTCTATCTCTGCCACGCTGAAACGGGAGCCCTCTATCTCGTCGACCAGGAGAGCGACAGCCTCTATCTCAAGGCAAGCCTGGACGCTGGCACCAAAAGCGCGCACAGCGCGCGGCTCAAGGTCGAAAAGGGCCTGGTCGTGGATGCCGTGCGTACCGGCAAGCCAGCACTGCTGACCAGTGAGACGCCCAGCGCGGGCCTGCAGGTGCGCGAGGAATATGTTGCCTATGCGCTGGTCAACGTCCCTCTCGTAGTCAAGCGGGAAGTGATCGGCGTGTTGAGTGTGGCCAACTGTGATCGGCAGCGTGACTTTTACGAGGCAGACGTGACCCGGCTCAGCGGCCTCGCCAACTATGCCGCCATTGCCATTGAGAACGCACGCCTCTACGAGGCGACGCGCAAGGTAGTCGCCGCCGAGGTCCTGAACCACACCGTCGTGACCATCTCCCACTATATCAACAACCCTCTCATGGCCTTGATGATGAACATTGATGAACTGGCCCACGATTGCCAGGATGGAGGCTCTGGCGATATCGGCGAACAGGTTGGCAAAGCAGCACGCTTTACCAAGATGAAGATCGAAGAGATTTCCTCGGTGATCTCGATCTTGCGCGATATTGCCTCCCCACAGCTTGTCACCTACATGGACGACATCAAGATGATCGACATCGAGCACAAGGTGCGCGAGCGGCTGCACTATCTGAGGAGCAAGTATCAGGCATAGACCGGGTGCGTCGTCCGGGAATGCTGTGCCATTCTGTCTTTCCCCACCTCGGCTTCAAACACAAGTCGTGACCTCCCTCGGCTGTCTGATAGATGGGCGGTCTTTTTTTGCTTCGCTCAAAGCCGGGATCTAGAGTATAATAGGGCTGCAATCCACGCAGTTGCGATCCATGGAGGAGGCAAGGCCTTGGAAATCGGCACAGTCCGCCCCGTCGATATTGAGGAGACAATGCGCAGCGCATACCTCGACTATGCGATGAGCGTCATTGTCTCGCGCGCCCTGCCCGATGCACGCGACGGGCTCAAGCCCGTGCACCGACGCATCCTATATGCGATGTACGACATGGGCCTGCGCCATCATACGCCCCACAAAAAGAGCGCGCGCATCGTTGGCGAGGTGCTGGGCAAGTATCATCCCCACGGGGATAGCGCAGTCTATGATGCCATGGCGCGCATGGCACAGGGTTTTTCGATGCGCTACCCGCTGGTAGACGGGCAGGGCAATTTCGGCTCGGTCGACGGCGACTCGCCCGCCGCAATGCGCTATACGGAAGCGCGGTTGACCCAAATCGCCGAGGAAATGCTGGGCGATATCGAAAAGGACACAGTCGACCAGGTCGACAACTTTGATGGCTCGTTGCAGGAACCCGGCGTCCTTACCTCTCGCCTCCCCAACCTTCTCCTCAACGGCACATCTGGCATTGCCGTAGGAATGGCAACCAATATCGCACCACATAGCCTAAGCGAGCTGTGCGACGCGATCGACCACCTGATCGGGCACTACGCGGAGCGAGACGAGGTCACGGCGGAGGACCTCATGCAGTTCGTGCACGGTCCAGATTTCCCTACTGGCGGCTTGATCGTTGGTACCGAGGGGATCGTCAATGCCTATGCCACCGGCAAGGGCAAGATCACGATGCGTGCCGTCACTCACATCGAAGAGATGCGAGGCAACAGGCAGCGCATCGTCGTGACCGAGCTTCCATACCAGGTCAACAAGGCCAACCTGGTCGAGCGGATCGCTACCCTGGTCCGCGAGGAACGGATCGAAGGGATCACCGACCTTCGCGACGAGTCCGACCGGCGCGGCATGAGTATCATCATCGAGCTCAAGCGCGGTGCCGACCCGAACCACGTGCTCGAGCAACTGCTCAAGCACACGCAGTTGCAGAGCACGTTTGGCTACAACTGCCTGGCCCTGGTCGACGGTGCACCGCGCACCCTCTCGCTAAAGCAAGCGCTGCTGGTGTACATCGAGCACCGCCACGAGGTGATCGTTCGCCGGTCGCGCTTTGATCTGGAACGTGCGCGCGTACGCGCCCACATCCTGGAGGGCTTGCACCTGGCTCTCGATCACCTCGATGCCGTGATCGCCACTATCCGCGAGAGCAGCGACGTCGATACCGCGCGTACCAACCTGATGGAACGATTCGACTTACGCGAAGCGCAGGCACAGGCTATTCTCGACATGCAGCTCCGCCGCCTCGCCGCCCTGGAACGGCAAAAGATCGAGGACGAGTACGCCGAGATCATCCAGCAGATCGCGTACCTGGAAGATCTGCTCGCCAATCCGCGCAAGATCCTCTACCTGATCCGGCAGGATGTCGCCGAACTCAAGCAAAAGTACGGTGACGCACGCCGCACCCACATTGTCGATGACGCCGACCAGCGCAAGTACGCCACCGGCTTGGTGCCCGATCTGCAGGTCCGCGTCTCGGTCACGGTACAGGGACGGATCAAGTGTACTCGACTCCACGCCTACGACCTATCCAGTGGCCAGGCAGGAGATTCCTCCGGTCCGCAAGGCACCGAGGTGCGAGATCCGGACCCTGTACAATACAGCTTTACCGCAGGGATGCAGAGCAGCGTGCTGGTGTGCCTGAGCAGCGGCACAGTATACGAAGAAAAGGTATACCAGATCCCAGAAGGGGATCAGGATGACCCGGGTCTGCCCCTTCACAGCCTGGTCCGCCTGGAGGAAGACGAGCGCGCGATCGCGGTATTGCCCGTCGATACGCTGGCAGAAAACGCCTACCTGACCATGTTCACCGTGCAGGGCAAGGTCAAGCGAACTCCATTGAGCGAATTAGCCGGCGCCCGGGCGAATGGCGTCTCGGCGATCAGCCTGGACGAGGGAGACGAGCTGGGTTGGGCGCTGCTCACAACGGGCGGACAGGAACTGCTGGTCACGACTAGGCGTGGACAGACGCTTCGCTTCGACGAGTCAGAAGTTCTCCCCAAGGGCGCAACCGCCGGTGGCATCCTGGGCATCCGCCTGGGCGAGGGTGACCGCGTCGTCTCTGTGTGCACGGTCGAGGAGAACGGGGAAGTGCTGATCAGCACAGCGGGCGGCTTTGCCAAACGTACCGGGATTGCCGAGTACCCGGCTCAGGGGCGCAACACGCAAGGCGTGATCGCCCTCCACGACAGGTACCTGGACCTCACAGGGCCGGTCGTCTCGGGTATGATGGTGCGTCCGGGAGACGAGGTCACGTTCATCACGGCGAACGGCATGGTGCTGTACACCGACGCCGAAGCGATCCCGCAGTCAGGACGCACCACGCGCGGGCAGATCGCGATCGAGCTGGAGTACGGCGACCGGGTCGTGACGGTCGCCCGCCGCAGGGCAACAGGCACCGGGCAGGCTGTCGAGTAGCGATTCGAGCAGGTGAGACTGGACGAACATGAAGCTTTATTTCATCCGACACGGGCAGTCGACCAACAACGCCCTCTGGGCAGAGAATGGACCACGCGAGGATCGCAGCGAAGATCCCGAGTTGACCGCGCTGGGCAAGCAACAGGCCGCGCTGCTGGCACGCTTCTTGAGCCGCGACGCAGGAGTAGCAGAGGTACCGGCCCACAATCCGAAGGACATCGGCGGGTTCGGCATCACACACCTCTACTGCAGCCCCATGATCCGCGCTGTCAGCACGGCCATGTACATCGCCAAAGCGCTGGACCTGCGGCCCAGGGCATGGAGGGATCTGCACGAGACGGGTGGGATCTTTTTGGAAGATATCGAGACAGGCGAACTAGTTGGGCTGCCCGGCCGCAAGCGCGCTTTTTTTCGCGAACGCTATCCAGAGCTGGTCCTCAGCGACGAACTGCACAAGGAAGGATGGTGGAACCGCCCATTCGAAACGCTGGATGAGCGGCACGAGCGTGCACAGCGCGTCTTGAAGCAGTTGATCGAACGACACGGTGACACCGATGACCGCGTCGCCCTGGTCAGCCACGCCGGTTTCTACAACTATATGATGGGTGCGATCCTCGGCCTTCCCGAGCCAAACGGCCACTTTTTCGTCATGGACAACGCTGCCGTCACGCGGATCCAGTTCGAGGAGGATCGGACGCTGGTCGTCTATACCAACCGCACCGACTTTTTGCCGGACGAGCTGATCACATAGGCGTGGATGCGCGTAGAGAGACAGTAACTAGCGAATTGGCAGTCCCGCCATGCACCGCCGTGAACGTACGATGATGAACAGAGCGCACTGCGAGGACAAGCGATGAGGTGCCCGGTTTGCGCCTACGAGAACAAGGTAGATGCGCGGTTTTGCGTCTACTGTGGCGCCGAACTGCAGCACGAATCGAGTGTGCTGCACGCAGGCCAGTTGGTGGACAATGGCACCTACCGCATCATCCGTCCACTGGGCAAGGGCGGCATGGGAGCTGTCTACCTGGCGGCCAATACCAAGGCCTTTGGCCGCCAGTGCGTGGTCAAGGAAGTGATCGAGTACTATGACCCCACCGACCCAGAGGAACGTGAGAAGGCTGTACGCCGCTTTGAGGCCGAGGCGCGCACGCTGGCTTCACTGAAGCACCCTGGCATACCCGACATCTATGCCTACTTTTCCGAGCGCGGGCGAAACTACCTGGTCATGGAGTACATCGAGGGCCCTGACCTCGCCGACGGCCTGACCAGGCGGCACGACGGGAGCATCGTTCCGGGCAAGGCACAGCCTGTAGAGAACGTCATCCAGTATGCGATCCAGATCTGCCAGGTGCTCGACTATCTCGAACATCACGAGCCGCCCGTCATTCACAACGACATCAAGCCCGCGAACATCATCCTCGACGAGAACAGCGGGCGGGCGGTGTTGGTTGATTTCGGCACCGCCAGAACGCGCTACGCACGCTCAGGCGCAGACGCCCCCAGCGCGCAGCATGCGAGCGTGTATGGAACAGTAGGCTATGCAGCAGCCGAGCTGTACGAAGGTGACGCGGAGCCTCGCTCCGATGTCTATGCGCTTGCCGCGACCGTGTATCATCTCTTGACCGACGACGATCCGCGCGACCACCCGTTCCAGTTCCCACGCATGGACGCCATCCACGATCCACTGCGCAGCACGCTGGTCAAAGCCCTGGCGAACGAGGTAGACGAACGCCCAACGGCCGCCGAGTTCGAGAAGCAGCTCCTCCTGGCATTGCAGGCCCTCTATCCGTCGAGCGCCAGCGCGCCCTTGCCAAGGCCGATTTCGTTCCCCGATGGCAAGCAAGCGACCGGCAGGCAGGAGCTCATCTCGCTCTGTACGGCACACTGGGACTATGCAGGAGAGATCCTGTATGATGGTAGCATTGCCCACTGGCTGCGCGACGCGCTGCACGACCCGGTGGCGGCCAGGGCCGCTGAAGAGGCAGTCCTCCACTACCCCGGCGATCGCGATGCCGGCCTGGAGCAGTTTATTCGAGCACTCGATCCACAGGCGATACCACTGCCTCACATCGGTCTCCTGACAGATCACCTGCGTTATGAGGCCGCAGGACCAGAAGACGATCCCGCGGCGATCGAGATTGCCAATACCGGCGCCGGTTATCTGTATGGTACAGTCAGCGCTTCGGAGCCATGGCTGCAGGTACCTGGCCACGTACGCTGTGCACCTGGAGACACGCAGTCCTTGCCCGTCGTCGTCGACACCTCGGGCCTGAAACCGGGCCAGGTCTACCAGGCCAAGGTCCAGGTCGAGGCATCCAGCGGGCAATCCGTTACCATCCCGATCGAGGTACACGTACCTGCCCCTGCAATCGTGGTTCGCCCGGTACACGTCAACCTGGGCACAGTCTCGCGCAAGGAGCTGTTCACAGACAGGGCCACGCTGGAGATAGAGAACGCAGGCAAGGGACGCGCCGACTGCCAGATCGAGGGCAATCCGCCTTGGTTGTTCCTTGACCCTCAGCGTTTCGTGTGTCCACCCGGTCAGACACAGACAGTAGATATGGTGGGACGCGTCGATCTTTTGCCTGCCGAAGGGGTCGCTCACAAGGCAACGCTGCAGATCGACGTCGAAGGGGAGAGGCCGCAGCAGGTCGAGGTTGAGGTCAAGATAGCCAGGCAGGGCACGCGGCGCGGCCGCCTTGGCGCAGCTCTGGCCATCACCTTTGCGACGCTGATCCTACTCGGCGCGATCGCCTGGTTCGTGTTCCAGGTGCTGCAGGCCCTCGGCCCTTGATCGTAGGGCTACTGTCACGTCCCTCGGCCTTTACATTGTGAGCGGGCGCCTCACAATGAAAAGACAACAACCGTGATCTGCTCGCAGATAGGCTTGACAGCCGGTCTTTGGGAGCATAGAATAGAGTGGTGATCGGAACTGGTGGGTGGGAGTGCGTCTCCCTAACACCGTTCTGGAGCAAGCAGGAGGAATAGTTTATGAGACAGTACAGCGTCCGCAGGATCGCCCTGGTTGCCATTATGGCGGCCGTGGTGTGCGTGCTGACAGCGGTCCCGCGCGTGCCTGTCCCGGCAACTGGCGGGTACGTGCATCTGGGAGATGTAGGAGCGGCCTTTGCCGCGCTGGCATTTGGCCCAAGCCTGGGGTTCCTGATTGCGGGTGGAGGTATGGCGATTGCCGATGTGATCGGCGGCTATGCGCTCTATGCGCCAGCTACCTTTGTCATCCACGGCCTGCAGGCCGTGGTCATTGCGCTCATAGGACAAAAGCGTAACGCGTGGCTCATGTTCGTCGCCGCAGCCGCAGGTGGCGTGATCGTCGTGGGCGGCTATTTCCTGTATCAGTGGTTGATCCTGGGTATGGCGATGGCCGTGGCTGTCGTCGAGGTGCCCTTCAACCTCCTGCAGGCTTCGCTCGGGCTCTTGGGCGTGCCCCTCTATCTGCTGGTCAAGCGGGCTTATCCGCCACTCGTTCGCTGGGCACAGTCGAGCTAGCGCACCTGCCAGAGAGTATACGTTCTGTGACCGCGCGTTCTGCGGATGCGCGACCGTTGGGCGCGCGTTCTGAGGTCGTGCACGCTGCAAGCGCGATTCGCATCGCTGACCTGCGGGTCAGCTATCCATCCCCCCTGCTTGACGGCACGCGCGTCCACGCGCTACGTGGGGTCGACCTGGAAGTCGCACGCGGCGAGTTCGTGGCTCTGATGGGTCCGGTCGGAGCGGGCAAGAGCACGCTCTGCCTGGCCCTCAATGGCGCCATCCCCCACATCGTCGACTGTGACTCAAGCGGCACGGTGTCCATCATGGGCCAGGAGACAGGTACGGCGCCGTTTGCCCAGCTCGCGCTCGACGTTGGCCTCGTCTTTGAGAACGCCGAAGCACAGCTCTTTAACGCCACGGTAGCCGACGAGATTGCTTTCGGCCTGGAGGGCATGGGCATCCCTCCTGACGAGATCGAACGCCGGATCGATGCCGCCCTGGAAGAAGTCTCACTACCTGGTTTCCGCGACCGGTCACCACGTGCGCTCTCGGGTGGCGAGCAAAAGCGACTGGCCCTGGCAAGCGTCCTGGCCATGCGGCCCAACATCCTCGTCCTCGACGAGCCCACAGCCGGGCTGGACGCGCGGGGCCGCTACGAGGTCCTGTCTGCGATCGAGCGCCTGCAAGAAGCGCACGGACACGAGATGACCGTGGTCATGGCGACCCAGGACGCCGAGGCTGTCGCGCGCTTTGCCGACCGGATCGTCGTCCTGCGCGACGGGCAGATCTCCCTGTCGGGCACCCCGGAAGAAGTGTTCACGCAAGTCGAGGCTCTGGAGAGGTGGGGACTTGGCGTCCCACAGTTGGCACGACTGGCATACCACCTGGGTCTCCCTCCTGCCTACACGCCAGAATGTGCCGCGCAGCGCTGGGCCGGCTTGATCGAGCCGCTGCCGAACCCGGTCACCCCCTCGGAACTACCAGTCGATCCACCTCAGGCCACGATCGTCGAGATCCGGGAGCTCCGTTACGAGTACCCTGCCTCCGATCAACGTGCGCTGCATGGCGTGACGCTCGACATTACGCAGGGCGAGTGGCTGGGCATCGTAGGCACCAATGGATCGGGCAAGACCACGTTGCTCAAGCACTTGAATGGGCTGCTTCATCCCACGAGCGGCACGGTGCGCGTAGACGGTATGGACACGCGCGATCAGCAGGTCGGGCAGTTAGCACGCATCGTCAGCTACCTGCCACAGAACCCGGACCATTCGATCTTTTGCGCGACGGTGCGCGAAGAGATTGCCTATGGGCCGCGTCAGCTAGGCTTGCGCGGCCAGGCCCTGGACCAACGTGTGGCAGAGAGCCTCGATCTACTCGGCCTGTCATCGCTAGCAGAGCACCCACCTGCCGTCCTGGGTTACGGGCAACGACGTCAAGTGGCCTTGGCCAGCATCCTGGCCGCGGATGCACCCATGTTGGTACTCGACGAGCCTTCTGTGGGCCTGGATCGCGGGACGGTCACGCGGCTCATGGACGTCGTCTCGACCAGACACCGCCAGGGAACGACGGTGGTCATGGTCACGCACGACCTGCAGTTGGTCGCCCGCTATGCACAGCGTGTCATTGTCCTCAGCGAGGGTCGGGTCTGCGCCGAAGGCAGGCCGCACGAGTTGCTTGGGGACGTCTCCCTGGTCCGCGAGAGCGGCCTGGAGCCACTTCCGGTCACGCTGCTGGGCTATGCTCTGGGTTGGCCTCGCCCGCTACCAGTGCAAGTTGCCGCGTGGGAGGCCAAGTGAGCGAGTGGGTTTATGCTCCAGGTGATGGCCTGTTCCACCGCCTCGATCCGCGGTCCAAGTTCTTTTTTGCAGCCGCGATCACGATCTACTTGGCTATCGAATCGCAGCCCCTGGCTCTGCTCATCGCACTAGCGAGCCTACACGTCATCGCGCTGCTCTCTCGCACTACGCGGGTGCGATTGCTGCCGCTCTGGCAGGCCCTGCTGCCTCTGTTGGTACTCTTGCTGGTCTTTGGCGGAGTGCGTTGGCAACCCGACAAAGCCTGGTTGGCGCTCGGCCCCCTCGCTGTGACCCGCGCGTCGCTGTGGCGTGTGCTGGGAATGGCGGCACGTATCGCCGGCATCAGCTTGGCCTTTTCGCTGGTACTGTGGACCACCGAACCCGGCGATGCTGTAGCCGGGCTGACACGGCTAGGCGTCCCTTTTGCCGTGGGCTTTCCAGCGATCATGATCCTACAATACGTCGCTACCTTTCGCCGCCAGTTCCAGCAGATCCTGGAGGCGCAGCAGAGCCGAGGCCTGACCTTTTCGAGGTGGAACCCCTACCAGGTTGCCCGCGCATACATCCCTGTACTGGTCCCGCTGTTGATCACAGCGCTTCGCTCTGTCGACACGTTGGCCCTGGCGCTGGAATCGCGCGGGTTCGGATCTAGCGTACCACGCACCAGCCGGCGCGTGGTACGCCTGCGTGCCATCGACTGGGCCTTTATGGCAGCCTGTGTGGCAGCGATCCCCGCCCTCGTTCTGGTTTGACAGAACCCCCCGCCTATGATATAAGGTACGTTCGCGCGTTGCGCTCTGAACACCTTTCGGATATCTCAAAGTTGCGATTTCAGGAGGACGATTATGTCAGCAGATGCTCAGAAGACGGTTGGCATCCTGGTCGGCGGCGGTCCGGCCCCGGGCCTGAACGGCGTGATCCACGCCGTCACGATCACGGCGATCAACCGCGGCTACCGCGTGATCGGGATCAAAGAAGGCTTCAAATACCTCGTT
>Ga0307426_1001879_pt1 | contig 13407 bp, 10 predicted proteins | sample SalMarWE160340MG_FD_202165 | JGI IMG/M metagenome (GOLD analysis project Ga0307426, IMG submission 202165) | Salt marsh sediment microbial communities from the Plum Island Ecosystem LTER, Massachusetts, United States - WE1603-40 | ecosystem: Environmental > Aquatic > Marine > Intertidal zone >... | reverse complement strand
GGTTATGCAAACGCTTCTTTCAATGGTTGAGTCCACGGGAAAGGAGAAGGGTTGTCTGAACCATCAGGTCTTCCGGGATATCGAAGAAGAGAACGTTTTCAGCCTGATCGATGAATGGGAAACCCGCGAAGATCTGGACCAGCATATAAGGTCGGCTAAATTCGGTGTGCTGCTTGGAACAAAGAGCCTATTATGTGACCCCCCGGACGTTCAAATCCACACGGTTTCCGATTCGGAAGGAATGGCGGCTGTGAATGCCGCCAGGGATAAAAAAACCTAATTCCCTCCATTCATATCCAACAGAAAACGGCCAAGGCCGATGACCGCATTCAATTCATACGTCGCAAGGTCATCACACACAAAAATATCACAACATCATTCAAGGAGGTATTATCAATGAAACCAGAAACTTCGGGAAAGGTTAAGTTTGGAATTTGGGGGCTTATTTGCGGGGCAGTCATCGCGATGATCATCGGTTTTGCGTGGGGGGGCTGGTCAACCGCCGCCACAACCGAAAAGATGTCCAAAGAGGCCGTCTTGGCGAGTCAGTCGGCCATCTGCGTCGCCCAATTTATGAAGGACCCGAACCAGGTGGAGAAACTCAGCGAATTTGAGAAAGTAAGCAGCTGGGAGAGATATAAATTCATTGAAAAGGGTGGCTGGGATAAAATGCCCGGGCAAAAAGAGGCTGACTATGGGGTTGCTCGAGCGTGTTCCGATGGACTTGACCTTCTTGCCAAAAAATAAGTTGGCTGTAAAAGGTAACTCCTATGCGGGTTACCTTTTTTCATAAAAAGGAGATTGGATGGGAGACAAGGGAAAAAAAGATAAAGGCAAACGCGAAGAACAGAAAAAAGGCAAGAACACACTAAAGGAGAAACGGAATCAAAAAAAAGACAAAACGAAATCGATTTGGGCAAATGGAAGATAACCGTAAAACAAAAAGGCAGCGGGCATGACATCTGTTATTAAGTATTATGAGGGAATCGACTCGGTTGCCGTAATAGGCAACTATCTGCCCCGCCAGTGCGGTATCGCAACCTTCACCACGGATCTGGTTGAAGGCTTATCGGCGGAAGCCCCCGATATTTACTGCTGGACGGCTGCCATGAATGACAAACCTGAGGGATATCCCTATCCGGAAAAAGTGCGCTTTGAGATCAACCAGAACAAGTTGACCGACTATAGTGTCGCATCTCAATTTCTCAATATCAGTCGGACGGATATTGTCTGCTTGCAGCATGAATACGGTCTTTTCGGCGGTCCGGCCGGCAGCCACCTGCTGAAACTATTGGGTGATCTGCGCATGCCGGTAGTGACAACGTTGCATACGATTCTGAAAGATCCCGCCCCGGAATATCGTGACGTCATGTGCAAGCTATCCGATCTGTCCGATAAACTGGTGGTGATGAGCCGTAAGGCCTCTGACTTCCTCAAAGATATCTATGCCGTGCCCGAGGAGAAAATTGCCTTTATCCATCACGGCATTCCGGATACGCCGTTTATTGATTCTAGCTTCAACAAAGACAAGTTCGGTGTGGAAGGCAAAAAGGTGCTGCTCACATTCGGCTTGCTTTCCCCCAATAAGGGCATCGAAAATGTATTGCAGGCGCTTCCGGCGGTTATAAAAAAACACCCTGATGTGGTCTATATTATCCTGGGCGCAACCCACCCGCATGTTTTAAAATCGCAGGGGGATGCATACCGAATCATGCTGCAGCAGCTCGTGCGCAGACTCGATATCGGCGAGCATGTCATTTTTCAAAATCGTTTTGTTGCGTTAATAGAGTTGTGTGAGTTTCTCGGCATCGCCGACATTTACGTAACCCCTTATCTGGAAGAGGCCCAGATTACCTCCGGGACCCTTGCTTATGCCATGGGCACAGGCAAAGCCGTCATTTCGACACCGTACTGGTATGCCACCGAGATGCTTGCCGAAGGCCGGGGCCGAATTGTACCCTTCCGCAATTCGGATGCCATAGCGGAGCAAATTATCGCACTTTTGGACAACGATGTCGAACGGCACGCCATGCGCAAAAAAGCCTATACCTTCAGTCGTGATGCAGTCTGGAAGGAGGTATCCCGAAAATACCTCCAGGTTTTCAGTGAAGTGCGGCAAAACCGAACCCGGAACCCCCGTCCCCGTTATTCCTATGTTGAAAACATCAAGGCCATCACGAATTTCGAACTCCCGGAGATCAAGCTCGATCACCTGAAAGCCTTTACCGATGATACCGGCATCTTGCAGCATGCCAACTATACCATTCCCGATCGCACCCATGGCTACTGCACCGATGATAATGCCCGCGCGCTGCTGGTAGCCGCCATGGGTCAAAAGTACCTGCCGACAAACGGCTTGGGACTTGATTTTCTCAGCGGTCATTATCTCGGATTTCTGCTGTATGCCTATAATGAAAAAAATGGGCGCTTTCGTAATTTCATGACTTATTCGCGGCAGTGGATGGAGGAGATCGGGTCCGAGGATGCGCATGGCAGAGCGCTTTGGTGCCTTGGCAAAGCAGTGGCTTTTCTTGACGATCCCGGGCATCTCGCCATGAGCACGACCCTTTTCAACAAGGCACTGCGAGCTGTCGAGAATTTTCATTCGCCGCGCGCCATCGCTTTTTGCCTGGTGGGCATGCATGCTTACCTGGATAAATTTTCCGGCGACAGTGATGTGCGCAGGATCCGGGAAGTTCTAGCCGACAGGCTTTTCAATCAGTTTAAAAACAATGGTACAGAGGATTGGCCCTGGCTTGAGAATGCTCTGAACTATGCCAACGGCAAACTGCCGCATGCCCTGCTGCTGTCCGGCCACCGGATGCAACGCAACGACATGATCGATATGGGACTCATTTCCCTCAAGTGGCTGCTGGCCATCCAAACCGAAGACAATCACTTTGCGCCCATCGGCAGCAACGGATGGTATGAACAGGGCGGCCCCAGAGCCCGTTTCGACCAGCAGCCCGTCGAAGCCAACGCTATGGTTGAAGCCTGTGTCGAAGCGTTTAATGTTACCCGGGACCACACCTGGTTTGAGAATGCGGTCAAGTGCTTTAACTGGTTTTTAGGACACAACGACCTGAATATGCCGCTTTATGATCCCAAGACCGGCGGCTGCCGGGATGGATTGATGGCGGACGGCATCAACCAGAATGAAGGCGCCGAATCTTGCCTTGCCTGGCTGCTTTCGCTGATGACATTGCAAAAGCTTTATGCCGACGAGGTTCTTAAACAGTCATCGTCCCCGAAAGCCGATTAGGTAAAGGATCAGCCGTGCATATCGCGATGCTCTCGCCCATTGCCTGGCGCACGCCGCCACGCCACTACGGCCCCTGGGAAAGCGTGGCGTCACTCTTGACCGAAGGGCTGGTAGCGCGCGGTCATGATATTACCCTGTTTGCAACCGCGGATTCCCAGACCAGCGGCACGCTGCACGCCGTTTGCCCGCGGGGCTATGAAGAAGACCGCTCACTCATACCAAAAGTCTGGGAGTGTCTGCACATTTCAGAACTCTTTGAGCATGCCGATTCATACGACCTGATCCACAACCATTTTGATTTCCTGCCTCTGACTTATACCGGTCTGACCACCACCCCGGTAGTGACCACCATTCACGGCTTTTCATCGCCCGGGATTCTGCCGGTTTACAAGAAATACAACGGCCAAGCGTTCTATGTTTCCATCAGCGATGCCGATCGATCGCCGGATCTTGATTACATCAAAACCATCCATCACGGCATTGATATCCAGCAGTTTGATTTTCAGCCTGCCCCGGACGACACCCTGCTTTTTTTCGGACGCATTCACCAGGATAAAGGGACCCGCGAAGCCCTGAACATCGCCCGGGCCTGCAATAAAAAGCTGGTATTGGCGGGCATCATCCAGGACCAGGCTTACTATGACCAATATGTCGCCCCTCACATAGACAACGACCAGGTGATTTACGCCGGCAGCGTCGGACCCGCTGAGCGCAACCGGATGCTCGGCAAGGCCTGCGCGCTGTTGCACCCCATACAGTTTGATGAGCCTTTCGGTCTGTCCGTTGTCGAATCCATGGCCTGCGGTACGCCCGTGATCGCCTTTGATAGGGGCAGCATGCCGGAGCTTATCGAAAACGGCAAAAGTGGTTTTTTGGTCAGCAATGTGGACGAGGCCATTGAGACTGTTGCACGTATTAAAGAGATTGACCGCGCAACCTGTCGTCGCCATGTTGAACGGCATTTCACAGTCGACCGCATGATCGATGAATATATACAAGTCTATGAAATGATGTTATAGGACAGACCACTATGAAAACGCATAATTCAATAATAACACGTTTTAAAAAAAACCCCATACTGACAAAAAAGGATGTGCCGTATCCGGTAGCTACCGTTCACAATGCGGGCATCGTCAAACACAATGATCGTTACATTATGCTTTTCAGGTCGCATCTGCTAAACGGGCGCTCCATCATCGGCAGGGCCGACAGCGAGGATGGGTTTTCATTTACGGTTCATCCCAAACCCTTTCTGATACCTTCAACTGACAAGGTTTTTGCCGAATATGAAGCGTTCGGGGTCGAGGATCTCAGAATTTGCCCCGTTGAGGGAGAGTACCTGCTGACCTACAGCGCCTATTCCCGTCATGGCGTGCGGATTGCCCTGGCGCGCACCCGGGATTTTGAAAAAGTGGAACGGATTGCGCTGATCACCCAGGCCGACCTGCGCAACGTGGTCATTTTCCCTGAAAAGTTCGGCGAGCGGTATGTGCGTTTGGACCGGCCGCATTCCGAAATTTCGCCCTGGTCGATCTGGATTTCCTATTCTCCCGACCTCGTGCACTGGGGCGATTCCCGGGTGATTATGAAGCCGGTGGCCTATCACTGGGATGAAATGAAAATCGGGCCCGGCGCACCGCCATTTAAAACCGACAAAGGCTGGCTTCATATTTATCATGGCGTTTTTAAGACGATGTCCGGAACCGTGTATCGCCTCGGCGCGGCCCTGCATGACCTTAAGGATCCGGCCAACATCATCGGCGTTTCCGATCGATGGATATTGCAGCCTGAGGACCCTTGGGAGGTAAATGGCTATGTGCCCAATGTTGTCTTTACCTGCGGCGCTGTTCCGGAAGACGACGGTACGGTGAAAATATACTGGGGCGGCGCGGATACGGTCATGTGTGCCGGCACGGCCGTCATTGATGAATTGGTAGCGCTCTGCCTCTCGGTATCTCGTCCACCGCTATAGATGATCATTGCCGGATAATTACAGACCGGAAAATCAACTTCGAGGAAAGGCTGGAATTGAAGATCTATCATGATGAACAGACTTACGATGCAAGATATTAAATATCAATCGACACTAAGGACACAATGATATGCCCCCTAAAAAGCGTCAAGAGCTCAAAGTTAAAAGAAAAGCGAATAAGATCGAAAGGGATACTTCACGGGTGATCACAAGGCTTCATCTTCCCGATGAGAGGTATCGCATCCCTAAAATAATTCAGCGGATAGTGAGCTTACCAGACACGGCGGCCGAAAATCTAATTGCGCAAATAATGGTTGACTTTTCCGGACGGCACGAAGACATCGGGCACATTTTTGAGCGGCACCTGAATGAGGTGAAGGATTATCTTCCCCGGGATGCAATGCTCAGCGATGTTCAAAGAGCCCTTATCGGCGCTTACTTTACAAAGGAGTACTCGATTGAATCGGCCGCCCTTTTTAACCCTTCCATCGTTCCCCATCCTAATCAGAGCCATCTGAAAAAAGGCAGCTTGCGCTTTATCATGAGCCTGCGGGCAACCGGCGAAGGCCATGTTTCCTCAATTGTCTTTCGCAGCGGCGTCCTTGACCGGTACAATCGGTTTATCTTCGACCCGATCAGTGATTTTGTGGAAACGCCGGATCTCCAATTAGACCCTATTTACAAGCGCAATCCTTTCCAGCTCAAGCTGAACGAAATGGGGGTCGGCAATGAGATAACCGCCCATATTCTTAACCAGCTGAAGGAAGATTTTACTTATAATGAATTAATAGAAAAAATTGGAATGCTTCGCGTAAAACCGCTATTTTCTGAAGCGCTCCAAAAGAGAACCTTCAAGGCCATGTGCTGGCTTGCAGATTCCAATTATGAGGTGAGTTTCCATGCCGATCATACCATATCCGAACGGGTGATCTTTCCCGTTTCGAAAAACGAAAGCAGAGGCATCGAAGATGCCCGGTTCGTACAATTTTTCGATAACCGGCAAGAAGTCACCTATTATGCGACCTATACCGCCTATAGCGGCAATACCATCTTGCCGCAACTGATCGAAACAAAGGATTTTATCAAATTCAACATTTTAACGCTCAACGGCAAAGCCGTACAAAACAAGGGCATGGCTCTTTTTCCGCGAAAAATTGGCGATCGTTATGTCATGCTTTCGCGCCAGGACGGTGAAAATAATCATATCATGTTCTCAGACAATATCCATTTCTGGCAGGAGTCCCAAATCATCCAGGAGCCTGAATATCCCTGGGAATTCATTCAAATCGGCAACTGTGGTTCCCCCCTCGAAACCAATGAAGGCTGGATTGTGCTCACCCATGGCGTCGGGCCCATGCGTCAGTATTGCATCGGCGCCATACTGCTTGATCTTGAAAATCCGACAAAAATCATCGCCCGCCTGGATGAGCCGTTGCTTGCCCCGCATGAGAAAGAGCGCGAGGGATATGTTCCCAATGTTGTTTATTCCTGCGGTGCGCTAATTCATAACAACGAGTTGGTCATTCCCTACGCCATGTCTGATATCAATTCCGGCATAGCAACCGTTGCAGTCAAAGAGTTGCTTAACTTTATGCATGCAGTCGCTTAACCTACACATCCTAAATTTTACCGGGAGTTAGGATAGTATAGTCTACGCCTTTCAGATATATGAAAAGTCCAAGCATATCTTGGGCTTTTATCTTAGGTACAGCTTTAGGCAGGCTCCCCGCTACGATTATCTGCACGTTTATCGGGCTTGTAATTCCCGTCATACCGCGATTGAAATATTGCATTAATTCTGGTATAAGGTTCAGAGCACTTCCAAGCAGCCATAAACGGATGGCAGGTTCAAGCAGGCACGGCCCTATTGGGTTGGGCATGGCAAGCCGAAGAGTGAAATCTGGGGTCGCCAATTTTCAATTTCCTGCTGCTTTAAAAAAGATTTGATAATGGCTGCAAGCGATAGAGGAGTTGTTTTGGGCTCTATACAAACGGCAATCATCGTCCTTGTTTTTTTCGGTGTCAGCGTGACCTTGCTTGTCGGCTGGCTGTTCATACAGCGGTCGCGACACGGCCAGTCGAAAGTGGCATTGCGCACCAGTGAAGAGCGCTATCTTTTGGCCCTGGCAGGATCCACCGACGGCCTCTGGGACTGGGACCTGCTGTCGAACACCGTATTCTACTCGGATCGTTTCCGGGAAATCCTGGGGTACTCGTCCCAGGAGTTTCCCGGTACGATAGATTCTTTCCGCAGCCGATTGCACCCTGAGGACGCCGAGGCCATCTGGGCTGCGATCGAGCGCCATCTTCAACAGCGCGTTGCATACAAGGTCGAATATCGCCTGCGAACAGAATCCGGTGAGTACCTGTGGTTTCTCGCGCGGGGCCAGGCAATCTGGGACACCGCGGGAAAAGCGATCCGGATGTCCGGGTGGATTCAGGACATTACCGAGCGCAAGCAGGCCGAGCTGAATCTTAAGGCGGCACTTTCTGAAATAAGGGAGTTAAAGAACCGGCTTGAGGCCGAGAGAGCGTATCTACAGGAAGAAATCAAATCGCAATACAATCATGAGAACATCATCGGTGGAAGTGACGGGCTCAATTACGTGCTCTATAAGGTTGAGCAAATTGCCCCCACCGATACGACAGTTCTGCTTCTCGGTGAGACCGGTACCGGCAAGGAGCTGGTGGCCCGGGCCATTCATCACTTAAGTCGACGTAAAGATCGGGCATTATTGAAAGTGAATTGCGCCACCCTGCCTGCCAATCTCATTGAAAGTGAGCTGTTCGGCCACGAGAAAGGCGCTTTCACCGGTGCCCACACCAGACAGTTGGGGCGATTCGAGGTTGCCAACGGCGCCACCCTTTTTCTGGATGAGATCGGGGAGCTGCCGCTGGAACTGCAGCCCAAATTGCTCAGGGTGATCCAGGATGGTGAGTTTGAACGGTTGGGCAGCTCCGGCACGATCAAAGTCGATGTGCGGGTGATTGCCGCCACCAATCGCAAGCTGGAAGAGGAGGTCCGCCGGGGCCGGTTTCGGGAAGATCTTTGGTACCGGCTGAATATTTTTCCGATTACAGTGCCCCCGCTGCGAGAGCGGATGGAAGACATTGCCCTGCTGGTGAATTTTTTTGTCGATAAAATTTCCAGGAGACTGGGGAAGTTCATTGAAAGCATCCCGGTGAGTGTTATGAATGCCTTACAGGAGTATCAATGGCCCGGCAATGTCAGGGAGCTTGAAAACGTCCTCGAGCGGGCGGTGATCAACTCCTCGGGACCCAAACTGCACCTGGTGGATGAATTAAAAAAGCCGCCCAAGGATTTAACGACCGCCAAAAAAACGCTGAATGAAGTTGAGCGTGACTATATTGTCCGGGTACTTGAGCAAACCAATTGGAAGGTAAGCGGCCAAAACGGGGCTGCAGAAATCCTTGGACTCGACCGCAGCACGCTGCGCGCCCGCATGCGAAAACTGGGTATCCGCCAGCCATAAAAGCATGCAAAAAGGAAAATCCAGGACGCATGTGGCCCGATTGAGACCCGGCTCCGGCAACTTTCCGAAATTCCGACAGCCGGAAGGCTATCTGGTAGTTGATAAACACGATAGGCGCTTATGGTATAAACTTCTCTGGGTCATTACTCTTACAGGAATATTGCATTGACAAGAAAAATAGCAGACGATAGGTATATTACAAAATGAAAGCGGAAGATAAGAAGAAAAAGAATCGGGCACTTGCCGTGCCAAAAGACGCCGGTTTCTATATTGTGGGTATGGGTGCTTCCGCCGGTGGACTGGAAGCCTTTGAAAAATTTTTTCAGCATACGCCCAATGATTCCGGCATGGGATTCATTCTGGTGCCTCATCTGGACCCCAACCACATAAGCCTGATGCCCGAACTGGTGCAGAAAAGCTCAAAAATGAATGTCTTCCATGTAAAAGACGGGGACAAAGTCCAGCCGAATACCGTATACATCGTTCCTCCCAACTATGACCTTGCCATTCTGAATGGGATCCTGCAACTCTTCCCTCCCTCTAAGATCGCCGCCCCCAGAATGCCCATTGATTACTTTTTCCGGTCTCTGGCGCAGGATCAGGGTGAGAAGGCCATCTGCATTATTCTGTCCGGCATGGGGACGGACGGTACCCTCGGACTCAGGTCCGTCAAAGGGGAACTGGGAATGGCCATGGTGCAGTCGCCGGATTCCGCCAAATACAACAGTATGCCGCGAAGCGCCATTGAAACCGATCTGGTGGATTACATCCTGCCCCCTGAAAAGATGCCCGAACAATTGATCGCCTATACAAAACACGGTACCCAAAAGGTCGACCCAAAACTCATAAGCGCAGAAAAAAAAGTTCCGGACGCGATGCGAAAGATCTTTATCCTGCTCAGAACCCATACGGGACACGACTTTTCATCTTACAAAAAAAATACCATCTACCGCCGCGTTGAAAGGCGGATGCAGGTTCACCAGATGGACGAAATAACAACCTATGTCCGTTTGCTCCAGGAAAACAAGGTTGAGGTTGAGATCCTTTTCAAGGAGCTTTTGATCGGGGTCACCAACTTTTTCAGGGACCCCGAGGCCTTCAAGGCTCTTAAGGAAAAGGCACTACCCCGGCTGCTTGCAGATAAATCCGATGATGACACGGTCCGGGTATGGGTTCCCGGATGCTCCAGCGGCGAAGAGGCTTATTCCATAGCGATTCTCCTGCGGGAGTGCACGGAACATCTCAAACGCCATATGGGAATTCAGATTTTCGCTACGGATATTGACAAGAGCACTATTGATACGGCCCGGGCCGGTATCTACCCCGCAAGTATTTCTGCCGATGTGAGCCCGGACCGTCTAAAACGGTTTTTCATGTCCGAGGACAATACGTACAGTATCAAAAAAGACATCCGGGAGATGCTGGTTTTTGCGCCTCAGGACATTATCAAAGACCCGCCTTTCACCAAGCTCGATCTGGTCTGCTGCCGGAATTTGCTGATTTACTTTGACACTGAACTTCAGAAAAAACTTCTGCCCCTCTTTCACTACAGCCTGAAACCGGAAGGAATTCTTTTTCTCGGCACCTCCGAAACCATCGGCGGGTTCACGAACCTCTTCACCGCGGTTGACAAAAAATGGAAGATATTCCGACGCAAAGGATCAGGCCCTTCAGTCCATGCGGCGTTTGCATTTTCGGAAACACCGCCTTTGCAAAGGATTTACGAGGTGGAACCAGGAAAGCCCAAAGAGATCGATATAGCGCAACTGGCTGAAAAATGCCTGGCGGAACACTATGCACCTCCCAGTGTGATTATAGATGAAAAGGGGGAGATCCTGTACATCCACGGTCGAACCGGCAAGTACCTCGAGCCCGCCCCGGGCGAGGCAAGGTTGAGCATTTATCGAATGGCCAGAGAAGGGCTGAAACTTGAGCTGCCGTCTGCAATTCATAAAGCAGCCACTCAGAAAAAAGAAGTTATTCATAAGAAAATAGCGATTAAAGGCAACGGCAGCACCCAGATGATCGATTTAATCGTAAGGCCGATGTTGGATGCCAGGACCCCGTCAGGGTTGATGATGGTTGTATTCGCGGATGTTACACCTATCAGAAAGGAAAAACCTACCGAAAAGAAACGGATTCAAACGCTAAAGGGAGACGAGCGGACCAAAGTCTTGGAGAGGGAATTACAATATACAAAAGAAAATCTTCAATCAACGATTGAGGAATTGGAAACCTCCAACGAAGAGCTCAAATCGACCAATGAGGAGCTGCAGTCCACCAATGAGGAACTTCAAAGCACCAACGAGGAATTAGAGACTTCCAAAGAGGAACAGCAATCCATGAACGAGGAATTGACTACGGTCAACTCCGAACTACAGGGCAAAATTGATGGAGTGAGCGAGGCAAACAATGACTTGAAGAACCTGATCGACGCCATCGAAATTCCCACGATCTTTTTGGACAATGACCTGTGCATCAAACGCTTCACCTCCCACGCGACCCGGATTATCAATCTTATCCAGGTGGATATCGGCCGGCCCATCGGTGATATTGCAACCAAATTGGAGGATGCAAGTATTTCTGAAGTTGCGAGGGCGGTATTAAAAGACCTTGTATTCAGGGAAAGGGAAGTGCACACCGGCGACGGTTTCTATTTTAGGATGCGAGTTGCCCCTTACAGAACGATTGAAAATGTGATCGACGGGGTGGTGATCACATTTACAGATTTAACAAAAGATAAAGAATTGGAGGAACGTGAACATCGATTGGCAGCTGAGCTTCGGTTGGCAGCCGTGATTAAAGATTCAAATGACGCCGTGACGCTCCAGGACCTTGACGGCAACATCCTTGACTGGAACAAGGGGGCGGAAAAATTGTACGGTTACAGCCAAACAGAAGCCTTGAAATTAAATATCCTTGATATCATCCCGCAGGAAAAACAGAAACAGAGCTTGGATTTGATTAAGAAGATAAGCGCGGGAAAAGAGATTAAGTCCTTCAAAACCCAGCGTAAAACAAGGGACGGCAGAGTGTTGGACATATGGCTCACAGTGACAAAGATAGCCGATGCCGAGGGCAAACCCATTCAAATTGCAACGACTGAGAGGGACCTGGCATGGTTATCGAAGCAGTAATTCAGACTTTGAAAAATTAACAATTCCTGTTTTCCATCATAGAGGTCAGGCGGATGAAAAAGGGAAAAAACCAGTCTCACAAAAATAAACTCCGTCAGAGGGCGGAGGAATTTATCACTAAGAATCCTTCGGCCATCAAAAAAACACCGCCCGGTGATGTTAAAAAGCTGATTGAGGATTTACAGATTCACCAGGTTGAACTGGAGATGCAGAATGAAGAGCTGCGCCGGGCTCAACTGGAACTCGAGGCGGCACGGGATAAATATGCCGACCTGTATGACTTTGCCCCGATTGGTTATTTTGCATTTGATGAAACGGCACGGATTCAGGATGTTAACCTGACGGGTGCCGATCTGTTGGGTCCCTCAAAAAGTAAATTACTCAATCTGAAATTTTCAGCTTTCGTCTCACCGGGATTTCAAGATGATTTTTATTTCCACATGCAAGGGCTTTTGCAAACCGGAAGCCAGCAAACCTGCGAGTTACAACTGCAAAAAAAGGACCGCACACCATTTTACGCCAAACTCGACAGTATCGCTGTTAAGGATAAAACCAATAATTTAAAACAAATCCGAACTGCTCTGACCGATATTACCGAACGGGTACTTATCGGAAAAGATTTGCAAAAGGCTCATGACAAACTTGAAAAACGCGTTGAAAAGCGAACAGCCGAACTTGCGAAATCCAATGTGTCGCTAAACCGCGAGATCGCCGAACGCCGACGACTTGCATACCGGTTTCTCAACGCCCAGGAAGATGAGCGCCGGCGAATTGCACTAGAACTTCACGATGACTTGGGACAGGATCTTTCAGTGTTAAAACTCCAGGTTGATTCTTTAGTAAGACAATTGTCAGAGAGCCAAGCCGCGACGAAAGACCATATCGCAAGCACTTCGGCGCTTTTAAGCAATACGATTGAAAAAGTCCGAAGGATATGTCATGAACTAATCCCGCCGGTTTTGGTAGACCTTGGCCTGGCTCCGGCCCTTCGATGGCTGGTCCGATCTTCGGCGCAATACTCCGATTTTGAGATATCGTCGGAAATCGTTATTTCAGAAGACCTTTTTTCCACGGAACAGCAAATTGCCATCTATAGAATCTTTCAGGAAATTTTTAATAATATAAGAAAGCACGCCCAGGCCACCCAAGTATCGATTCGCATCGAAAGAGATAATAGCAGGGTTTTGTTTCGAGTTGCGGATAATGGGATCGGCTTTGACATGAAACGGATAAAATCGTTACCCGCCGCCGAGAGGGGACTGGGTCTGGCGGGTATGGAAGAGCGTGTAATGATGATGGACGGAAAATTTGAAATTGTCAGCTGCGTAGGGAAGGGTACCAAAATTGGTTTCGAGATACCAATCGTATGCCCACCCTGATGTGTGCTTTTTAACGACAGGGAAATAACCAATGAGCCCTTATCAGATTATCTTGGCCGATGACCATCTCATGTTCCGCGAAGGCATCAAAAGAATTATAGAAGACTCGCAGCATCTGTCGGTTATCGGAGAAGCCGGTGACGGACTTCAGCTGCTTGAGCTG
>Ga0307426_1001878_pt1 | contig 13411 bp, 9 predicted proteins | sample SalMarWE160340MG_FD_202165 | JGI IMG/M metagenome (GOLD analysis project Ga0307426, IMG submission 202165) | Salt marsh sediment microbial communities from the Plum Island Ecosystem LTER, Massachusetts, United States - WE1603-40 | ecosystem: Environmental > Aquatic > Marine > Intertidal zone >... | reverse complement strand
AGATATTTAAAAAATGCATTCCAAGTTTCAAAACCCAGATTCACTTTTACGGCTACGACGGCCGGGGTAATGATCCCACCCGCTTTGATTGCATTTATACCTATAATCTGGGACTGACCGTGTTTAGCCTGATCGCCAACGGGGCCACCGGACAGATGGCGGCCATCAAAAATCTGGATCAGGATTTTTCCCGCTGGGAGCCGATCGGCATCCCGATCGCACCTTTGATGCACCTCGAAGAGCGCAAAGGCAAACTGGCCCTGGTGATCGAAAAAAGTATCGTGGATGTGAATTCGATCGCATTTCAGGTCGTCAGGGCCTATCGGGAAAAATGGCTGGCGGCCGAACCGGGAGATGATCACTACCGCCATCCCGGCCCCATCCGGTTTATCGGCAAAAGCGAGGAAGAACGGCCGTTAACTCTTGAGCTCAATGCGCTGGGCGGAGATGTCGGCTGAAAGCTCAGCCACGAATCAGAAATAGATTTTATGAGAAGTAATATCAACCAGCACATCAGTATCGCCAAACACATCGTCGATGGTTCCATCACCATTGATTCGATCGAGGAGTTTAAAAGTATACTGAGAATATTCCCAAATGACCCTGCGCTCCATCGCGTGTTTGCCGATCTTTTAGTCCGCAAAAAAAACTTCGAGACGGCCATGAGTTCATACAGCAAGGCGGCCACCTTGAATATCGAGTCGGGAATGATGCTGCAGGCGATTATTTGCAAAATATTGGAGTGGCGCCTGAAAAAGCCGAACCGGCAAAAAGCGGAACGCTTTTATCGCGCTCTGAGCGGTGGCCGCTATCATCAAACGCCGCTTAATGTTTTCTTCAGCGGGCTGACATTTGAAGAATTTTCGGGGCTGGTGAATCAAATGACGCGCGTTCGAGTGGCGGTCGGCAAAACCGTACAAAAAATGGGGGAGCAGGAAAAGGATTTGTATCTGATAGTGTCCGGAACTTTAAAGGCGACGACAATTCTGCCGCTGGACAAGATGCAGGACGAACCGCAAAAAACCACAGTGTATTTAACGGAAAACGATTTTTTTGGGAATATATATCCTTTTGAAACAGAAAAAATATGCCAGGCATTCGTAGAAACCATTACGAACGCAGAGCTGGTGAAAACAGCCATGTACCAGGATATTAAAAATGCGCGTATCCGGATCTCCATGGAAAGTGATGCGATGACCGTCAGTGTGGTCGGTAAAATTGTTTGGAGCAAAGAGGTTGCGGTCGAAGCAGAAAAGACGGTTGCGCTGGGAATTCAGTATATGAATATGACGCCCAAACTGAGTGGCTTGCTGGTTGTGTTTGCAGATATTCTGCATGCGGCCGGTTAATGGGCAGGCCGCAGCGTTGTTTTCTGCCGCAAGCTGCTGGATGGTTAGGGAAGATCAGCGCCAAGGGCCGCAAGTCGAGAATGTAAATGATCGAGCGGTGTTGTCTGGTTTGGTGTCTCACCATGATGGTGAATCTATCCACCATACCTGTATTTGCTTTCTAGTTGACTTTTTTTATCCTCGGTTAACATTCCAAGCTCCACCATCAAATCCCCGATTCCTGCTTCCCGCAGCCGGTCGTTTTTCATAATCGTTTCCGGCCTTTTGTTATTCAGGCTGACGAAGGTGTCATGCAGATTGAGCTCTGATTTTTTTAGCAGGTGGACATGACGCCCTTCGAAAATGAAATGATTGTCCAATATGCCCCAGAGCGCAAATGCAGCTGCGGCCATGATAGCGTATTGTTTGAGTCTCTGTTTCATTTTGGCGATCCTTGCATGTTGCGGCATCGTTGCTGATCGGATGGATCAGCCGTAAATCTTACCGATGCCATTTACCTTTTATTTTAACCGCATAACTTTTATATTTTAGCAGGCTATCTGACACAGGTCAATAACAACGGGGATAAGGTCTATTGGTGATTCAGCGACAAAGCGATCCTGGACCATAGCCAAAATACGCTGGTCCTGAAACCTTAAATAGGATAGACTAATTAATTCGACCTGCAAAATACCGCATCCAGAGTTGTAGATTGTTTTTTTACGAAGCAACTTGTTGGAATTAAGCGCCGGCGGCTTAATTACTGTATGCTGCGCATATATTTTAATTCTTTACTGCATATCAGCTACTTTTATATAGAGAATACAAGTTGGAATTAGGAAAATGAATAAACTGAAAGAAAAGATGAAAAAACCATTGAACCTGGCTGATCAGATGGTGCTGGTCGGCATTTTTCTTGCCTTTTTATACTGGGGCTTGGAATCTTTTTTAAATGTATTTTCGCCGGAAGAGGTAAGTTTCTATCGCGAGATATTCGGCCCCAATGTCAGCGAAATGTGGCTGCGGCTTATCGTGTTATGTCTTTTTATGATATTTGGATCGCATGTGCAATATACCATCAACAAGCGCAAAAAAGCCGAGCAGGCCTTAAAAGAGAGCGAAGAAAAATATCGTACCATACTGGAAAGCATTGAAGAAGGCTATTACGAGGTGGATTTTGACAGCAACTTCAAATTCGTCAACGATTCGATGGGCGACATTCTCGGTTATCCAAAGGAAGAAATGGTCAAGACGAACTACCGGCAGTTCATGGATGACAATAATACCCGGCTGGTTCTGGCAACCTTTGAAGAGTGCCGACGAAGCGGGAAGCCGGTTAAAGCTTTTGATTGTGAATTCAACGCTGATGGATTGACCCTGTTTATCGAAGCATCCGTATCGCTGTTAAAGGACTCCAGCGATACGCCCTGCGGTTATCGCGGCATGGTGCGGGACCGCACCGAAAAGAAAAAACTGGAGATGGATCTGCTGGATTCCTACCGCAAACTGCAGAATGCCAGGATGGCAACTATCCTGGGGCTTGCCAAACTCGCCGAATACCGCGATGAAGGCACCGGAACCCATCTGGAAAGAATCCGTGAGTATGCCAAAATTCTCGCTGAAGAGCTGGCGAAAAACCCCGCAAACCGCAATATTATAACCCCTGAGTATATCGATGATATTTATCAATCCTCTATTTTGCATGACATCGGCAAAGTCGGCATTCCCGATGCCATTCTTTTAAAACCTGATAAACTTACCGCCAAAGAGTTTGAGATTATCAAGCGGCACACGCTATTGGGAGGCGATGCCATCAGAGCGATCGAAACACAAATTGAAGGTAAATCGTTCTTGAAAATGGGAAGACAGATCGCCTATAACCACCACGAAAAATGGGACGGCAGCGGCTATCCCGCAGGGCTCAAGGGTGAAGATATTCCGCTTTCCGCCCGGATCGTGGCCCTGGCGGATGTTTACGACGCTTTGACCACAGAACGATTCTACAAACGCGCCTATACCCATGATAAATCCAGGCAAATCATTATCAGCCTCAAAGGTTCCCACTTCGATCCCCGGATAGTGGCGGTTTTTGAACAGCTGGAGGATGAATTCAACCGCATCCGCGAGGAGCAGTTCAAAGAGGAAACGGGCTGGATTGAACTGCCCGCCCATGCAATGGGGACCTGAAACCCGAGAAGGAGCTTCAATATCAACATGCCGTCCCCACGCGAAAAATTCATTTTGGCGATCGATCTGGGTACCTCGGGACCCAAAACAGCGCTGGTGACCACCGGGGGCGAGGTTGTAGATTTTGAATTCAAAGAAAATGAGGTCATCCTTTTGCCGGACGGAGGCGCCGAACAGCGTCCGGCTGACTGGTGGGATGCGATTCGCCACACGGCCGGTAAAGTGCTCGCCAAACAGCTGGTTCCGGTGGAAGACATTGAAGCTGTTTGCTGCTCGACCCAATGGTCCGGTACCGTTGCGGTGGACCGGGGCGGCAATCCCCTGATGAATGCTATCATCTGGCTGGATTCCCGGGGCAGTCGACAAGTTAAGCGTATAACCGGCGGTATGGTGAAGCTCGAAGGATACGGGATTTTGAAATTACAGCGCTGGCTCAGACTGACCGGCGGAATTCCGAGCCATACGGGCAAAGATCCGATCGCCCACATTCTGTTTATCAAGGAGCAGTACCCTGATATCTATCGCCAAACTTACAAATTTCTTGAACCCAAAGACTATATCAATTTAAAGCTTACCGGCAAACTGGCTGCATCCCCGGACTCCATTGCCCTGCACTGGCTGACCGACAACCGCGACCTGGACCGGGTGGATTACGATGCGCGTCTGTTGCGGATGTCAACGGTGCAACGGGATAAGTTCCCGGACCTCAAACGTGCGGTTGATATTCTGGGCCCGATCAAACCGGAAGTTGCGGCCGAACTGGGACTGAGCGAAAAAGTGCAGGTGGTGATGGGAACTCCGGATATACCGTGCGCCGCGATCGGCTCCGGGGCGGTCAAGGATTTTGAAGGCCATCTTTATATCGGCACATCCTCGTGGCTGACCTGTCATGTGCCGTTTAAAAAGACGGATATATTCCACAGCATGGCATCGTTGCCTTCGGCCATCCCGGGCAAATATTTTATCGCCAATGAACAGGAGACGGCCGGTGCCTGCCTGAATTATCTGAAAAACAATATTTTTTACCATAAAGATCAATTGCTGGCGGAAGAGCAGGTGCCGAATGTCTATAAGATTTTCGATCAGATCGCCGCCGAAGTGCCTGCCGGCAGCGATAAAGTGATCTTTACGCCATGGCTGTACGGTGAACGGACGCCCGTTGAGGACCATACGGTTCGAGCCGCAATTTTCAACCAGTCTTTAAAAACCACCCGGGCGCATATTATTCGGGCGGTATTTGAAGGCGTGGCGTATAATTCAAAGTGGTTGCTTGGATATGTCGAAAAATTCATCAAGCGCCGTATGGATTCTATCCATATGATCGGCGGGGGCGCCAATTCCGATGTTTGGTGTCAGATCCACGCCGACGTTCTCAACCGCACCATTAAACAGGTTAAGGATCCCATCCAGGCAAATTTAAGGGGCGCGGCGTTTTTGGCTGCGGTGTCACTGGGCCATCTCAGCTTCGATGACATTTCAGATCGTATCCAAATCGCCCATACCTATGTGCCGAACCCCGCCAACCGCAGTATCTACGCTGAATTGTTCAAAGAATTTTTAAATATCTACAAATGCAATAAAAGGATCTATGCGCGGTTGAATAAATGACGGGCATGCTGCTACGCGATTCAAGTGAATTTCGCCGGTTGCATGCCTTAAATGGATCCCCGGTAAACGCTTAAACATCGCGACAAAGTATCCAGCCTCCAGCCTCCCGCATCGAGCATCCAGTATCTCGTATCCAGCCGCCAAATTGATCTTAAGTTTTGCCTGCAAGAGCCGATACAAGTCATGAATACCATCTATGCGGGTCGTGCCACCGTTTGCAAGGCGGCGATTCAAAACGGACTGAATTAAAAATTTTTTGCAATATTGGAATATTAGAGCAATATTTGGTTTTTTGCATGCTGCCATCGCGCCTGCGGAGCAGGCGAAATTGTCGTGCCGGTTGCAGCACCGTTAGGATTTTATGACAGTATTTCAACCCACACAATTCGGCAAATATCAGCTTTTAGACAAAATCGCCGTGGGCGGTATGGCCGAACTGTATCGAGCCAAATTAACCGGTGTTCAGGGTTTCGAGAAGCTGATTGCCATCAAAAAAATCCTGCCGAATCTTTCCGAAGAAGAGAATCTGATTACCGCCTTCATCGACGAGGCCAAATTGGCCGCGCTGTTGCACCACGAAAATATCGTCCAAATTTATGATTTCGGCAGTATGGACAACGAATATTTCATCGCCATGGAATTTCTTTTCGGCAAGGATCTGCGTACCCTCCGACAGACCGCCAAAAAAAGAGACATGCCGTTGGGAATGGAGAATATTCTCTACATTATCGCGCGCATCTGTGCGGGGTTGGACTACTCACACAATTTAAAAGACCTGCAGGGACAGCCGCAGAACATTATTCATCGTGACATTAATCCCCAAAATATATTTATCACCTATGAAGGGCAGGTAAAAATCATTGATTTTGGTATTGCCAAAGCCGCCAACCACAACACCAAAACCAGAGAGAATCTGATCAAAGGCAAACTGGCTTACATGTCCCCCGAACAGGCCAACGGCCAGCGTATCGACCATCGTTCCGATATTTTTTCGACCGGCATCATTATGTATGAGCTGCTGGCGGTCAGGCGGATGTTTGAAGGCGAAACCATGCATGTCTTATCATTGGTGCGCGAGGCTCAATACGATCCACCCGAAGAGGTGATCCCCAACCTTCCCGCCAAGCTCAATGACATTTTGCGAAAGGCATTGGCCAAAGACCCGGAAAAAAGGTATCAATCCGCCGGCGATATGCTGGCCGATGTGGAAGAGTGCGCGTTTGAACTTTCCCTGCGGCCGAACGCCAGAAGTTTTGCCCAGTACATGAAAGAGCTTTTTGAGGAAGAGTTCGTCGAAGAAGAACTGGCACTCTGGGCCAAATCCAAGATCTTTGAAGCCGGCGAGAATGAAACAGAAGATAGTCAGCCGGCCAAAGAGGGAACCTACGATAACACCATCATTTTGACAAAAGCGTTCCTGAACGAAAAACTGACGCAATTCAAGCAGACCCTGTTCAAGGGAATGTGGCGGCAGATGGCGAAGGTATTGCGGGTGGATAAACGAAGTTCCTCAGAAAAAAGCGAACCACTCAAGAAACCTATCCGCCACAACTTGAAGTCAGCCGCCTTGATGCCGGGTTTGGTGGTGCTTGCTTTCCTGGTGGTGGTGGCTTTTGGAATAAAGCAAATTTCTTTCTCCCGTTCTCAACCCGAGGCTTCGACCTTATCCACGCCGTCGACCCCCGCGGCAGAAGCTGTTGAAATCAGCAAACTGACGGCTGCCAAGGCAGCCATAGAAGCCAAACGCTATGCCCTGGCCTCAACCCTGATCGAAGAAATCATGGCCAGCAACCCGTCAATGATAAATTCCGTTGCAGAGTTTTATGTTAAGGCGTTGCAGGGGCAGGCGGCTGATCTTATCAAGACCGATGCGGAACAGGCCGGGAAATTATTGTTGCAGGCGCTGGAGATGGATCCCGGCAATATTTCAGTGCTTTCCAATCTTGGTTATATTTATATGACCCGCAAAAACTACCCCAAGGCAATTGAGACGTATCTGAAAGTGGGCGATCTGGCGCCTCGCCAGCCGGATACGTTTTTTAATCTCGGTTACGTGTATGCCGTTACCGAAAATTATCAGCAGGCCAAGCAGATGTATCGTCGGGTAGTGGAATTGGCGCCGACGTTTACCGATGAAGCGCTGTTCAATCTTGCCGTCATAAATGAAAAGCTGGGCGAACATAAACAATGTATCAAAAATCTGGAACAGGCGGTCGCCTTAAACCCTCGTAATGAATCCGCCATAAGGTACCTGAACCGATTGAAAAAGAAAACAGGAGCAAAGGGATGAAAACCAGGTCACGAAACTTAATCACCACCAGTTGTATTGGATTGATCATTATCGGTATGTGCTGGGGGTGTGCCGGCGTCGAACAAAAATTGGATGGTTGGCAGGCTACCATTCGCGAAAAGCTAAACTTTGACAAATCGGAAGCGGATGCGTCCGCCAAGGATCGACAGAATGAATATTTTATCCATACCTGCCGATGGTCCTGGGAAACGCTGGCTTACGTTGCCGAATGGTATACCGGAGATGCGAAAAACGAAAAGATTCTGGCCGAAATAAATCCGGCTGTTAAACCGCAAAAAATTGCCGTCGGAAGCGAGATCCGTATTCCTGTCGATATACTGAAAACCCAGGAACCGCTGCCGAAAAACTATAGCGGCGAATATCGCCAAAATTTTTATCAGCACACCGTGCATTGGCCCGGTGAAACGCTTTCTCTGATTGCGTCATGGTACACCGGTACCTCCAAAAACTGGCGCAAGTTGGCCGCCGCCAATCCGCGTCTTAATCCAAATCGGATCAAAAGCGGCGATATTATCTATATCCCGCCGTCTTTGCTGAAGACCCGTGTGCCCTTACCGCAAAAAGTGGCCGTCAAGTACACATCGGACTACTTCGCCTACACGGTCAAACGGGACAACGAAAAATTGGAAGACATTGCCGGGTGGTACACGGGCAATCCGGCCAACCGGAAGCTGTTGGCCAAGGCCAATCCGGATCTTAATCCCGATCAGTTAAGGGCGGGCGATGAAGTTTATATCCCCGGAAATTTGCTCAAAAACCGGGAGCCCCTGCCGATATCCGAATCAGCGAGAGCCGTTTCCAAACCTGCCGTCCAAACCCCGCCGGCCGAGCCGGAGGTAAAGCCGGCACCGGATGAAAAAATCAAACTGTTTGGACCCAAGCAGTTTCCCCAGGGCTAGCGGGCTGATTCTTGCCAAACATCTCCCGCCACGGCGGGCTTGTATATTCAACGATAAGAGTTTAGAAAAGAGGCTGCCGGTATAGCAGCCTTTTATAACGGGTTGGATTGATTTTGGGAAAACACCTCATGAAGCCTTCAGGTCGCCTGTTCCGAACTGACCTGCAGTAACACCTGATCCGCGCCCCAATCGACTCCTTGAAGGTTAACTATATCAAGCGGTTTACCGTTTATATCACCCGATAGGCACCCTGCTGAGAGCTCCTCCGCATAACGCTTTGTAAATTCTTGCAGCGTTTGTCCTTTAATACAGATGCCTCGTTGAAGAAAGATCGGTCCCAGTTCTTTTACAATGAGATTTAACAGTTTGAGGGTGATTGGTGCTGTCTGCCCTTGGGGAGACAATTTATTTTCTTTATGCGAGATCTGGCTGCGCATACCTGCATAAATGCCGCCACTGCGCAAGATGGCTCCGACGAGTCCCGGCATGGCGCCCGAAAGGGCTAATATAGAACCTTCATTGACATTGGCTGATTTGACGTCATCCACCACCTTCGCATTCAAAAAGATAGTTTGAATTCTCTCTGTCAGATAATCTTCGTGAATACCCAATTGATTACAAAGCAGTTCCTTAACGCTGCATCCTATCTGGGCATTTACCTTGAACCCTTGGCCAAGTAATTGAAAGAAAATGGGAACAAGTTCGGCTTTTACAATCAGAGAGAGTCGTGCGATTGGAATACCATCGATTTTTTCCATTTGAATACCCCGGGAATTAAAATGGGGAGTCCTGATCACGGACTCCCCAATTCTTCAATGAATCATCCTATTTTGTTCAAAAATTATAGACTTCATCCAGATCCTCATCCGATACCTGAAACGTCACATTGTGTGGCGCCAACGGCTCCTTCTTGAAATATTCCGGCAGCCTGTCATCTTTTGCGGTGAATCCCGCCCTGAAATTAAAGTCTCTCTCGCATTTGAGAATTGCTTTTCCCTGCGCCATAAGATCATCACCTGTGAAACTCTCGCCGGTGAAAGCGTTTATCAAATCGACCAGGGCCTGGAAAGTATCCGGTTGATCCAGAATCGCAAAGGCGATGAATAAGCACATTCCGGTTGAATCGGTCAGGATAGCAGTTGCTATCTGAAGGTTTCTTGCAAGCTCCATCTGCCCCTCAGGTTTTAAAGGATCCACAGATCCACCGACTCCCATAATATTGGCGGTAACCGCATAGCCGGCTGTGTGATCCGCGCCCATGGGAGTCGTTGCATAAGTTACGCCGATACCCATCACGGCGCGTGGATCGTAAGCCGGCATGGACTGCTTTTTGACCACCGGGACTCTTTCCACACCGAATACCTGACCGGTGACTGCTGCGCCATTGCCGAGAATTCTTCCCAGGGGAGTGCCCTGGCCGACTTCCTTGACCAGGTTGATAGCGGCTTCGGCATCACCGAACTTGGCCACACCACCCTCCATAGCTACAGCGATGGTGGCTCCCATTTCAATGGTATCGATCCCGAAATCATCGTCCAGCCGATCGATCTGGGCAATGGCATCGATGTCATCAATACCGCAATTGCCGCCGTGAGCCCACATCGTTTCATATTCGACCTGCTTGGTTAAAAACCGGCCGTTTTTATCATAAAACGTTCCCGAGCAGCGAATAACACAGCCTCGATGACAGCCGTGGGTTGCCGAGCCTTCACCGCCCCGGGCGTTTTCCAGATCCGCCTGGCTTTCGCCGCTGATTTTACTGGCCCCTTCGTATTGTCCGATTGAAAAGTTTCTGGTCGGATAGGCACCGGCTTCGTTGATAACATTAGTCAACACATTGGTGCCGTAGGTCGGTAGTGCTTCTCCGGTAACCGGATGTTTGCGCAGTCCGGCCACCCATTCTTTGTTGGCAGCCTTAAATTTTTCAGGATCTGCCGGTGTCCGGGCTGCAGTTCCGGCATCGTCAATCACGATGACCTTCACGCCTTTGGCGCCCATAACAGCTCCCACCCCGCCGCGGCCGGCATGCCGGGTGGGTCTTTGCTCCATATCCGTAAACGCAATCGATGCGGCGGACATTTTCATCTCGCCGGCCGGGCCGATGGAGATGCAATGGACTTTTTCGCCGTATTCGGCTTTCATTTTGTCAACCAGGTCATAGTTGCCAAGCATGCACAAGCTGTTGTCTTCTTTGATGTCCACGCCATCTTTGTTGATAAATATTTTATATAGCGTTTTTGCCTTGGGTTTGCCTTCCAGGATAATGGCGGCATAGCCCAATCTGCCGAGCATCTGGGACGGCTGCCCGCCTGAATTGGCTTCCTTGATACCACCGGTCAGCGGGCTTTTGCAGCCAACGGAAATCCTGCCGGACATGGCCGCCACCGAGCCGCTCAGCAATCCCGGGGCAATCACCAGTTTGTTGTCTTCTCCTAAAGGATGACACAGCGGTGGGACTTCTTTGGCAACGATGGCCGAGGTCATTGCCCGGCCGCCCAGACCGGCATAATCACCCAGACCTTCAGTCTTGATTTCAGGACCGCCGACTGCGCCCATGTTAATTCTCAAAATTTTGTCCATAGTTACCTCCTTTTGGCATGGGGATTATTAACGCTTTCAAAAAATTATCGGTGAAGCTCACTGTTTGGTATATAATAGGTCGTTTTTCAAAATTTCTCAACAACTGTCATTATTCGTATTTAATCGTAATGTCAAGTCAAACTCAACCCATTCAACCCAATCAACTCAATCAACCCATATTATCCATGCGCCTTTTCAAAGGTTTTCATAAAATCAACCAGGGATTCAACGGCGTCCAGCGAAACGGCATTGTAAAGCGACGCCCGGCATCCCCCGACCGATCGATGACCCTTGAGCCCCGCCAGACCGTTTTCCAGTGCCTGCCCGACAAATTGCTTTTCCAGGTCCTCGTTCGGCAGGCGGAAGGTGACGTTCATCAGTGATCGGCTGTCCGGCTCGGCCGTGGCGCGGTAAAAACCGCCGGCGTCGATGAAATCGTACAGCAGATCGGCCTTCTGCCGGTTCAATGCGGCCATTTTGTCAAGCCCGCCAATGGTTTCTTCCAGCCACTTTAAAACGAGGTCAACGGTGTAAACCGCAAAACACGGCGGCGTGTTATGTAAAGAATTTTTAGCGGCAAAAGTGGAATACTTTAACATGGTCGGCACCGTGTCCGGTATCCAATCCAGTAAGTCCTTGCGAATGATTGCCAGACATACACCGGCCGGGCCGACATTCTTTTGGGCGCCGGCATAAATCAGGCCGAATTTATGGACATCAACCGGTCTGCTCATAATATCCGAGGACATGTCACAAATGATGGGCACGCCTTTGGTGTCCGGAAATTTGGCCCACTGGGTTCCCTTGATGGTGTTGTTGGAAGTTATATGGACAAACACGGCGTCTTTATTGAACGTGATATTTCGCGGGATGTAGGCATAGTTTTTATCCGCAGAGGATGCCACAACTTTGATGGACTTGCCCTGGATTTGGGCCTCCTGGATCGCTTTGGAAGACCAGGTGCCGGTATCGACATAGTCCGCAGAACTGCCAGGCGAAAGGAAATTCAGCGGGATCATCGCAAACTGCATGCTGGCACCTCCCTGAAGAAAAAGGACCTGATAACTGTCGTCCAGCTGCAAAAGACGTTTGGTTCTGGCAACCGCATCGTTGATGACGTCGTCGAATTGTTTGGAGCGGTGACTGATCTCGATAATGGACATGCCGGATCCGCTGAAGTTTAAAAAGTTTTCCTGGATTTCTTCCAGCGCGGAAAGGGGCAGGGCAGCCGGTCCCGGATTAAAATTGTGGATTCTGTTGGCCTTCATATTCTTCCTCCGTTCAGAAAAGGGTCCGTAAAAAAATCTTTGTTTTTTGTGACGAAAATCTTGATTAATGTCAATTGGTATTTATTGCTGTCATAAACTATATTTTGCCTGATATATTGACAAAAGGTTCAACTTTACCCTAAACACTAAACACCGGATACAATTACTCCTGACTAATAGTCCGCTTTTAGGCCCTTAGGACCTGTTATCTGATTTCAAAGAACAATTTACAACCCTGAATATGCTATTTTTCAGGGCGGATTAATTATCATGAAAATCTACCACTATCCCTCAAATGCTGCAGAAAAAAGGCTTGCCGCCATTGTCGATCGCGGGCTTTCTTTCAGAAAAAAAGATTATCAGACGGTCTCCCGCATCCTGGAGGATGTTCTGCGCAACGGCGACGACGCGGTCATTAAATACGCCAGGCGTTTTGATGCGCCCAATCTGAGCGTCGACTCGATGAAGGTCAGCGTCCAGGAAATGGCGGCGGCTTCAAAAAAAGTCGATCGCACGTTCGTCCGCGCTATGAACCGAGCCGCTTCACAAATAGAGGCCTTTCACCGGCAGCAGGTTCGTCAATCCTGGATCGACATCCGAAGACCAGGCGCCTTGCTGGGGCAAATGGTCAGCCCGGTGGATGCAGCCGGGATCTATGTGCCCGGTGCCAAAGGCGGTGAGACACCCCTGGTGTCCACCATTCTGATGACGGGCATTCCGGCCAAAATCGCCGGCGTTAAAAACATCGTGATGGTAACGCCATCGACCAGAGAAGGTGGTGTCAATCCCCATCTTTTGGCGGCGGCCAACAAAGTGGGCATAAACCAAATTTTTAAAATCGGCAGCGCTTGGGCCATCGCCGCCTTGGCGTATGGTACCGGTACAATTCCCAGAGTTGATGTTATCGCGGGTCCCGGCAATATTTATGTTACCCTGGCGAAAAAGATCGTCTCCGGCACGGTCGGCATCGATATGATTGCCGGACCCAGCGAAGTTCTGGTGATTGCCGATGAATCCGCTAACCCGGTTTTCGCCGCAGCAGATCTGCTTTCCCAGGCCGAGCATGATGTTTTGAGCTCAGCCATTCTGGTGACCAATTCAGCCGGGATCGCCGCCGCCGTTGCCGCTGAACTGGAAAAACAGCTGGCAGCATTGACCCGCAAAGAAATTGCAGCGGCGTCCCTGTCCGGTTTTGGCGCCATATTCGTGGTGCCGGACCTTGAGGCCGCC
>Ga0307426_1001877_pt1 | contig 13412 bp, 12 predicted proteins | sample SalMarWE160340MG_FD_202165 | JGI IMG/M metagenome (GOLD analysis project Ga0307426, IMG submission 202165) | Salt marsh sediment microbial communities from the Plum Island Ecosystem LTER, Massachusetts, United States - WE1603-40 | ecosystem: Environmental > Aquatic > Marine > Intertidal zone >... | reverse complement strand
GACTCGCTTTTCTTCAGAGGTCACAAATTACTTTTTTGTTACGTTTTGTTCTGCAAGTCAGTAGCGTTAATACTTTTTACAAATATTTAATAGAATTTGAGATGCTTTCATAAGATACTCTTCTGTTATAACTAAGGGGGGCATGAAACGCACTACGTTGTGATAGCGTCCACAAGGTACGCAGGTCACGCCCTGACTGAGAAACTCACCTAGAATCGCTCCCACCTTGTCGGACGGTAGCGGCTCGCGTGAGTTCTTATCTTTAACCAGCTCGACGCCGATGAAAAAGCCCCGCCCGCGGACATCGCCGATGATATCAATTTTCCTAGCGTCTGCCTTGAGATCGGAGATTATTTCCTTGCCCAATTGTGCCGCCCTGCCTATAAGGTCGTCGTTTTTGTCAGTCAGAATATCAATGTTGGTCATACATACCACGCAAGAAAGGGCGTTGGCAGCAAATGTTCCGGGCTGGGAAGCCTCCGGGAGCATGGCAGCTAGATCGGACCGAAAGCTTAGACCTGCCATGGGCAAGTCACCACCCATACCTTTACCCCAGGTCAACATATCCGGCACGACATTACTATACTCAATAGACCACATTTTTCCACTGCGCCCCGCCCCAGACTGTACTTCGTCGGCGATAAACAAGCAGCCTTTTTTCTCACAAGATTTTTTAATACTTTCTAAGTAGCCGGGCGGCGGAATCAAGTAACCGCCCTCACCTTGCTGCGGCTCAATGATCAGCGCGGCAACATCGTTAGCGGCCGTGTAAGGAGTATTTAAGACATAGTCAACGTACTTGGCACACTGAAGGTCACAGGAGGGATACTTCAAACCAAAGCAGCAACGATAGCAGTAGGCATAGGGTACGTGAATAACATCGGGCATCATAGGCCCATAGCCGCGGTAGCCGTCGCCAGCAGTCAACGCTCCGGAGCCGCACCACACTCCATGATAAGCTCCATGGAAAGCTACAATCTGGGATTTCCCGGTAATACGGTGTGCAAATTTAATCGCTGTCTCGACGGCGCCACTGCCACTCTGAGTAAAATAGCTAACGCACTTTCCGCGCAGGCCTGCTGGCATAATGTTGGATATCTTTCTGGCCAATTCGTTGCGACGGCTGTGTACCGCTTCGATGGCATGCATGATTTTGCTCATCTGTTTTTCCATGGCCTTGATAACTAGAGGGTGCCGGCGACCTACCGCACTGACAGCAACTCCGGCCGTCATGTCAATGAAAATGTTGCCATCAGGATCCTTGACCGTAGCACCAAAGCCATCATCCCAGACTGGGGGGTTCGCGCCGCCAGGCCGAGTTAAAGATTCATATTTAGGCACTTCCCTCAATACTTTCATGCTCTTAGGTCCCGGAACTGTTGTTAAAATATTCGGCGCTCCCATATAAGATAGTCTGGCAAGTTCTTTTTCTGTAATCATGATTTCTACCCTCACTTTTAAAAATGATGATTTTGATCAACAAGCCTCTAAAGGCGTATATTGCAGACCCAGTGATTTAGCCACAGGAGCAGACACCAGTTTGCCGTTGTATACATTAAGGCCTTTCCTTAACGGTTCATCTGTCCGTAACGCTTCCTTATAACCCAAATCCGCTAGCTTTAATACATAGGTGAAAGTAGCATTAGTCAGCGCGTATGTCGAGCTCCGGGCTACCGCCGAGGGCATATTCGTCACACAATAATGAATCACATTTTTTACAGTAAAAACCGGATTTTCATGAGTGGTTGGGGTTGAAGTCTCGCAGCATCCGCCCTGATCTACCGCCACGTCCACCAGTACCGACCCTGGCCGCATTTTAGAGAGCATCTCCCTCTTTACTAATTTTTCAGCTTTAGCTCCGGGAATCAAGGTGGCTCCAATTACTAGGTCAGCTTCGGTTATGGAAGCTTCAATATTACTACTGTTAGAAGCAACTGTTTCCAGCTTGCCATGTAGAATATCGGTCAGATATCTCAACCTTTCGATGTTAATATCTAGGATAGTAACGCTGGCGCCCATACCAAGCGCTACTCTGGCGGCATTGGTGCCCACCGTTCCTCCCCCGATTATTACTACATTGCCTGCTGTGATACCCGGCACGCCGCCCAATAGAGTTCCGCTACCACCGTTCTCTCTTTGAAGATAGTGGGCACCTGCCTGTATGGACAGTTTGCCGGCAATTTCACTCATCGGCTCCAGCAGCGGTAGAGAACTATCGGGCAACTGGACTGTCTCATAGGCTATGCCTATTACCTTTTTTTGTAACAGTGTTTTAGTCAGTTCTTTGGCAGGGGCAAGGTGCAGATAGGTAAACAGTACTTGCCCTTCATTAAGTAAATCCCATTCTTGAGGCAGTGGCTCCTTTACTTTGGCAATCATTTCCGCTTCCCCGAATATTGCCTTAGCCGAGCTTTTTACTAAAGCGCCGGCTCGCAGGTACTCCTCATCTGAGATACCGCTATCAATGCCAGCCGCTTTTTCAACCAGTACCTTGTGGCCTTTTTCAACCAAAGTACGTACGCCAGCGGGAACCAGTGCCACTCGGTATTCATTATGCTTGATTTCTTTAGGGACACCAATGATCATGCTTTACAGAACCTCCTGTTTTCCGCCATGACCTCCCTTGATAAAGTAATACACTGCAAATTTGGTTAATCAATGACTTGTTTTAGCTATTTCATCCTAAGCTTCATCGATATAATGAAAGGTGTAGCTTATACAGGCTATTGATTTAACCTAATGCTGCTGCCCTACCTATCACTTATTAAGGACTTACGTGATAGGATTTAGTACTTTGGATTTTTATAAACGGCCTTGCCATCGACTATCGTGTAGAGCACGGGAATTTCATGTATCTTGTTGGGGTCGATGCTTAAAATATCGTCACCTATAATCGTGAAATCAGCTAGCTTTCCGATTACGATCGAACCTCTGACGTTATCTTGATGGTCTTGCCACGCGCCGTTAATGGTATAAGAAAGGATTGCCTGTTCAACGGTAATACACTGTTCCGCACCGATAACTTTCCCCGTGGCTTTGTCTTTTCTTAGCACGGCAGACTCTATACCCTGTCTCCAGTCTGGATATGTTACCGAGGCATCGGAACTATTAGACACTCTGACACCCCCGTCAAATAACGATTTCAAAGGCCAGTGATAGGCAGCCCTTTTCTCACCAGTTATACCAACCATTAGGTTGCCGATGGTCCATTTTATAGCCGATTGTACGTTTGCGCCTATGTTGTTCTTAGCCATACGTTCAATACACTTCGGTGTTACATAGTCTGTATGAATGATATAATGCCTGGCATCCCACGGGTGTTCTGCTAGGGCAACGATGTACCCGTCAACACAAGCATCAATACCCCGGTCGCCGGTAACGTGAATGCCGACCTGGAATCCTCGGGCATTAGCATATTTGATCATGTTGATTAGCATGTTGTACCGCTCTTCGTCGGTGTTGCCATCCACCAGTAACTGGCCATGGCCTCCGCCGATATAGTCTTCATACATGAAAGCGGTTTTTGAAGGTGGGATACCGTCGGCCAGCAACTTGAGGCCGGATATTCTCAACCATTCATTGCCGAAACCGGTGATAGTCCCGGTATTATCCACAACCCTTTTTACAGTCTCCAATGATGGACCGCCCATGACCATGCAATTTACTCTGAGGGTAAATTTACCCTGATTATACAAGTCGGTATAAATCCTGATCTGTTCAGGCTCGATTCCTGGCTCGGTAACACAGGTAATTCCCAACGAATTGAGTTCCGCCATACCATTGAGAATGCCGATCTTTCGTTCTTCCTCCATCGGCGGCGGAATTAACTGGCGTATCATGCCGGCAGCAGTTTCAAACAGTATACCGGTCGGCTCTCCAGATGCGTCTCTCTGAATAATACCGTTGTCAGGGTCTGGAGTATTTTTATCTATCTTGGCTATCTCCAAGGCTTTGCTGTTAACCAGACAAACATGGCCGGAAAATTCAGTATACACAACGGGATTATCAGGACTGACTGGATCAATATCAAACCGTGTTGGCCATGTTTGTGGTTTATCTTTAAACTCTGCCAAAAACCCCCTATCCCACCCCCAGCCTGAAATCCATTTGCCAGTCCCGACCTCCTCAACTTTGGCTTCCGTTGCTGCTCTCATGTCCTCCAGGGATTTTATCAATGGATAGGCAAGGGCGACTCGCATAGGAGGTCTCTCCAGTCCGAAGCCGTTAAGATGGCAATGGGCATCATTAATGCCAGGTAGCACAGTGGCTCCTTTTAGGTCAAGCATTGAGGTATTATCACCAGCCAGTTTTTTTATATCAGCGCTTGAACCGACGCCAATTATTTTATTCCCCTTGACAGCTATCGCTTCCGCAATTGAAAAATCGCTATCCACAGTAATCACTTTACCGTTAAGCATCACCAGATCAGGGTTCATCGACTGCCATTTAGACTTTATTTGCTTTTTCATTTACTTTCTCTCCACAACTCTAATATATTTATCTGAAAGCACCTAGGAAATCACCTAATTTTTCCTATTCAGACATCGAGTATAGAGGACTGGTTACAACAGTAAAATGAAAAATAGGCCGGTTAACTCGCTTTAAAATAAGAGGACAGTGTTTTATGCCAGCTGGGATAAAAATCATGCAACTCTGGTTTATTATGAACTTTTCATCTTCCATCCAGAATTCTACCTCGGCGCCCATATCATGAGGATTTTGGTAATCGCTACCGAAAAGCCCGATAATTTCTGGCACATCATGTTTATGTTGAAAGTACGATTGTTTATCTGGCACTTTGACAAACCAGCAGCAGTTCATCTGAAAAGAACCGGGGACCACATTGTCATCCATCCACAATATCAAGTGGTTCCACTCTTCCAGCTTTTTAATCATTTCCGGATCCATTTCTTTAGGTGTATAAGAATTAGTAACAATATACTGCTCGTATTTCGATTTTGCCATATTACTTCTCCTATCATACAACCTCAGTTTTTCTGATGAAGCATTTTATAAATGCCCCTCGCTATTCAAGTAAAGTTCGGAGTTTACGCGATTATCCAAACCAGTGATATTATCCTCCTCAAAAGAATATCTCTAGCTAAATCCTAGTCTAGCATTATAATTTATAAAAAATAATAGCTAATTTGAGCTATTGAACATATCAGCATATGAACGTACATTTTATATACAGTCTGAATACATGGGAGGACCCGATTAGACTGATTATTCATTTTTTTATTTTAGGAACGAACTTTTTACCCAATAAATTGAGGTCAATGTGAAGGCAAATTAGTAGATAAAAGGAGGAAAGAAAATGAATAGTAAAAATAAACTATTTAAGGCAATTGGTACAGTTTGTTTGTTGCTAGTAGTATTGGCTCTGGTCTTTTCCGGTTGCAGCACGTCTACTACTACAACAACAGCCACAACTACTACGCAAGCACCTCTTAAACATCTGAAGGTCGGTGCCATTATGCCGGTCTCTGGGCCTATCAGCACAGTCGGTATGGCCTTTGTACGCGGCTATCAAATGTATTTTGACAAGGTCAATGCGGCGGGCGGGATTAAGGTTGGAGATGATACTTATCTTATTGATTTCATGTATGAGGATAGTCAGGCGAACCCTGAGGCAGCAGGTAACGCCGCTAAAAAGCTTGTTTTTCAGGACGGAGCAACGTTTGTTTTTGGAGAAATTCTCGAGCAGGACACCCAGGCAATTTACGATGTTTGTGCGCCTAACGGGGTATTGCACATAATTTCCTGGGTTAATGTAGTGGGGCACCCGGCCGATGTGAGTGCGGATAAACCGCTTTGTGTTCGACTTGCTGTATCCCCAGATGCCTCGGATATTCCACTGTTGGGCTATTTTGTTGAAACTTACCCGAATGCGAAAAAAATAGCAATGTCTGTACCTGACATTATTCCCCAGCCGATGGTTGACAAGTTAAGGTCTGAAATTACGGCACGTGGTATTGAGATTGTGGGTGCAGAGATATGGGAGTGGGGCGTAACGGATTTCGTTCCTCTGTATACTAAAATTCTAGCCTCTAATCCTGATGCCGTATATTGTTTGGTAAGTGCGCAGGCCATGTATCAGTTGATGGCCGCACGTTCACTGGGCTTTGAAGGGCCATTCATCTCCAGTTCTCCATTAGGACCTGATGTCTTTATGGCTGTTGCCGGACCTACAGTCTGTAATAATGTAATCTGCGCCGGTTGGGACCCCGCGGCTGCAACAGGCGAATTGAAGGAAATTGTGGATACATGGATGGCAACGTGGAGCAATGAGCCGTTTGTTTCTGATTGTGCTGTTGGCTGGGACCAGGCCTCGATACTGATCCAAGCTATACAGAAAGCCCAGAGCGTTGACCCAGCGGCAGTCCTGGCTGCACTTGATGGTATGACCGCAGAGGGTAGCCTTTCAACAGCCTTCGGACCGGGTCGAATGAGCGGTATGGAGACCTATGGGGTCAACCGTGTACTTATTAGACCCATTCCCATCAGCCGTATCCTGAATGGCTTGATAGAATCTATAGGATTTATACCAATTGGCTAAAGCAATCCCAGTCTCCCTTGTATACACGGGAGGTTAAGTCAATTTTTTAAGAGTAAGAGGATGGGACTAGCCTCATTTGAAAGGCATTCAGTCCCATCCTCACGCATTGCTAATTTTTCATAAAGTTAACCACAAATAAAGCAAGGAACTATACATTGGATGCTTCGGCTTGGATACAGGCCATCGCAAATGGATTTGCCCTCGGCTGGATGTATGTACTAATCGCCCTGGGCTTGACCCTAATATTGAGTATCATGGGCATCTTGCAGCTCGCCCACGGCGAGGTATACATGATAGGTGCCTATGTTACCTACTTTCTCTGTGTATCTCTCGGGGTTAATCTTTACGCATCGATGATCATAAGCATGATCGTCATGGGGGTTTTCGGTGTTATTTTGGAAAAGTTCCTCTTCCGCCCTGCGCAACGCCAGATATTACCGCCTATCGTCGTAAGCCTGGGATTGACACTTATCCTGATGAGCTTTGCCGTGACACAGTTCGGCCTTAAAGAGAAAAGCATTCCCCGACTGGCGGAAGGCAGTATAATGTTTTTTGATAGCGCCGTTCCTAAAGATAGAATAATCGCGGTAGGCTTCGCTGTAGCTTTGCTTCTATTATTGTACCTTTTCCTAAAAAGAACCAAATACGGCCAGGCAATGATCGCCAGCGCCCAGAGCCCAGAAGGAGCCCTCTTGCGAGGCATCAACCCCAACCGTATGTCCTCGTTAGCAATGGCAATTGGTTGCGCTCTTGCGGCCGCCGGCGGCACATTAGCGGGGTCAATATTAATGCTCAACCCGTCTATGGGGACCTTTCCTTTGATGAAGGGACTGGTTATTATTGTCCTGGGAGGTATGGGTAGTCTTCTGGGTGCTGCTGTAGGAGGGATTATTCTTGGTCTTATTGATGGCATTCTTCCCGTTGCCTTCGAACCGGGAATAACTTCGGTGGCGCCCTTTATTATCGTAATAATTATCCTTTTAGTAAAACCCCAGGGGTTATTTGGACATGAGTAGGAAACTACTGATTATAATAACTATCACCGCAGTATTAGCTGCTGTAATAATTATTTTACCTTTAGCGCTAAATAGTGTTTACTGGACCTCTATTCTCGTTCTAATAGGTATCAACATCCTTGTGGTCAGCAGCCTGCGTACTATCAAACTGCTAGGGCATATTTCACTTGGCCATGTCGGATTCTCATTAATCGGGGCGTACGGCTCGGGCCTGTTGGCAACAAAGCTTGGCTTGTCCGTCTGGCTGACCATGTTTCTTGGTGGGTTAATGGCGGCTGTTCTCGCTCTGGTCTTATCTTACCCATTCCTTAAAGTCAAGGGTATATACTTCGCTTTGTTAACCCTTTTAACTGCAGAGACATTGAGGCTAATTACTTGGTACTGGAAGGGATTTACCGGTGGTTTTTGGGGATTGCTTAAAATACCTTCTCCCGGCCCGATAGTAATCGGCGGGTTAACCATAGATTTTAACAATGTAAATAGCTACTATTACCTGACAGCAATTATTGTTGCCATATCCCTTTTTATTCTCTATCGACTGGAGAACTCCCATTTGGGCTTTAAGTGGAGAGCCATACAGGACACAGATGTCCTTGCCCAGTCAGTAGGAATTAACGTTAAGTGGCACAAGATGCTCAACTTCACTATCGCGTGTTTCTTTGCAGGCATCGCCGGGGCTCTATTCGCCCACTTTCAACACTCGCTAAGCCCTGATGCTAATGCCAGGTTCGGAGTGTTGATGTCCATCTACCTGGTAGTGTACATGGTGGTTGGAGGAGAATCCAAATTCTCCGGTCCTATCATCGGCACAGTCGTCCTGTCAATTATTTCTGAACTTGCTCGAGGCTTGGGAGAATACCGGCCGATGATGATCGGGGCTATTGCCATTGTTTTTATACTTCTTATACCCGAGGGACTCGTTGGCTTACCCTTTCGGTGTAAACTCTGGTACCGGAAGTTATTGCGCTTAACACAGCGGGGTTCGGCTTAACCGAAGCCGGAAGATGGATAAGAAAAGTTGAGGAGTTTGTGATTGGTATTACTCGAAATTCGTAATTTAAGCAGGCGTTTTGGCGGCCTGGCTGCCGTTAGCGAGCTGGATCTGGATATAAACCAGGGAGAGATATTCGGATTAATCGGCCCCAATGGAGCTGGCAAGAGCACAGTGCTCAATATGATCGGGGGCACATTGGCGCCTACTAGCGGTAAAATAATTTTTAATGGTGAAGATATTGCCAGATTACCACCATTCCAGCGGGCTCGCAGAGGCATAGCCCGGGTTTTTCAGAGGGACGTCCTTTTTCGCAGTCTCACTGTGCTGGAAAATGTGCTGGCTGGTTCTAGCCTAAGCTCCAAATCGGGTCTTGACGGTATATTTGTCAAAACACCCTCCGCGCGAAACCGCGAAAAAGAAATGTACGAAAAAGCAATGGAAATGCTTAGATTTGTCAATCTGGTGCAGCAGGCTGACGAAATGGCGGTAAACCTGCCTCACGGAAACCAGCGCGCCTTGTGCCTGGCAGTAGCACTGGCCACTAAAGCCCAGCTCTTTCTCCTGGATGAGCCGCTCACAGGCATGAACAACGAGGAGATCGAAGCAATGATGGGTATGATAAGAACGTTGCGGGATGAGAAGGGAATTACCAGCATCATCGTTGAACATAATATCAGAGCTGTTAAAGGACTTTGTGACCGGATTGCTGTCCTCGATTATGGTAAGAAAATTGCCGAAGGTTTACCGCGGGAGGTAGTAGCCAATAAAACCGTAATCGAAGCTTACCTCGGAGTTGAAGGAAGTGCTGTTTGAAATTAAGAACTTGGTAGTTCATTACGAGGGGGCCGAGGTCGTGAAAGGTATTTCACTTGAAGTGGATCAGGGTGAAGTTGTCACGCTTATCGGGAGTAATGGAGCAGGCAAGACAACTATTTTAAGGGTAATATCTGGATTGAAAAGCCCAACTTCCGGAGAAATATGGTTTCAAGGTCAAAGAATTGACCGTCAAACACCTCAAAATGTAGTCAAGGTCGGCATAATTCATGTGCCGCAAGGTAGGGAGCTGTTCCCCTATATGTCGGTGCTAGAAAACCTGCGACTTGGCGCATTTTTACGGAAAGATAAAGACAATGTTAAGAAGGACTTGGAAAACCTACTGGAGAATTTTCCCAGATTAAAACAAAGGAGCCGTCAGCAAGCGGGAACGCTAAGCGGCGGAGAACAACAAATACTGGCAATTGCCTGTGCCCTGATGGCAAACTCGAAATTGCTGCTCCTGGATGAACCTTCCTGCGGACTTTCCCCGATTATGGTTCAAGAAATAGGAAAAATCGTCTCGGACATTAATCGGCAGAGGGGTACAAGTATCCTTTTAATTGAGCAGAATGTCCGTATGGCTCTAAAACTCGCCCACCGTGGTTACGTGCTGGAGACAGGAAGTATCGTTTTACACGGTACCGCCGAGGAGCTTGCCCGTAGCGAACATATTAAAAAAGCCTACCTCGGGGGATAACGATAACCTTAGTCCGGAAACGGAATATTCCCTCTCCATATTGATATGCCTTCCTTTTCCCTTTTTTTTTATAACAAGAGTATACACCAGAAGCTCTGTTTGTCGATGCCACAAGTAGAAAAGTGTTAGGATCTTAGACTGGGAATACATATATTAAAAATCTAGTAAAAATAAATGCGTTAGAGGGTGTTTAAAAAGAAACTGGGCTCTCTTATGATACCAGATGACATCTGGTGTCAGGGTCAGGCGTTATGTTTAAAATGGGATATTGTTGGGGTATTTTACGAGATTAGCAAGTTTGGTCCGGCTATCAATGCCAGTTTTTCTAAAAATATTTTTAAGGTGATTTTGTACGGTATAAGGGCTGATAAACAGCTTCTCGGCGATTTGTTTGTTAGTCAATCCCAGAGAGACGTACCGAGCGATGTCTTCCTCTCTCTGGCTCAGTTTTTGTTGCTCAGTTAGTATTTCTTCGGTGTTCCTGTTATATCTGGTCAATTCACTCAATAAGACGACAAAATACGGTGCTGTTTGTACTGCTGGGGATAAGGTGACGGGAAAATATTGCAGGTAATATCTCGTCTTGTTTTTAATACCAACAATCCTGTTGTTTTGACCTGGCAACGAAATACTAGCTTCATTTGGCAATGCCAGTTTTTTACAGTCCTGAACAATTATCCGAGGAAGCCCAGTCTCAATATTCATAACATTAAATGATGATTTTTCATCTATCCCTTTCAATAGCTGGCAAAAGTGTCTGGCTTTTAAATTAATGTATATAGGCCTAATTTCAGGATCCAGCAGGATGATGCCCTCCGAATGAGACTCCATCCATTGTTCCAGTAATATTCGTTCCTTGTTGATATTTGTTATCCCCTCGACTATCTCGAAGATATTAACGAGATAAGGGACTAATATGGAGGCTTTAAGAACATCTTTCGTTTCGAAAGATGAATGCTCTTGGTATCGTTGAAGAGATATCACCCCAAAAGTACTACCCCCGGAATAAAGTCGTATTATTAACTCACTTAACAAGTTCTGTGGCCTGAGGAATGATTTATAATAATCCAGTTCGACCATTTGAGAATATGGTATGATATCGTCGGTTTTAAAAACGGGGTTGTCCGATGTCGAACAAAATTGCATATTATAAAGGGGATCGTGGCGCCAAAAGCAATCTGCGTATCTATCTAAATACGAACTATCTTTACAAAGCGCGAAAGAACCTGCCAGGCTCACTCCATCATAACTGCTATTGGGCGAAAGGAAAACGGCTTCATCAGCTTTAAATATTTTAAGTATCTCTGAAAGTATGCTTTCAGTCTTATCGCTGTTTTTCAGGCATGATACACAGTAATTTATAAAACTCAGAATATCGTTATAATCGTTATCCTTTGAGGTATACATGGTGTAAATCATTCGAAAGTTATAGTTACTTAGCTGTAGGTATTTAATATTTACATTATTATATAAACCCTATAACTGAACAATGTCAAGAGTTAATGAATATCGATCACTATCATAGAAGAATTCACACAATTCTCGTTGCGCCAAATTCCAAGAATTCAATTGTAAATTCACAGGAATTTGCTTCAAGGGCAATTAACAGGGCAATTTCTCTCTTTCTTTCGAGGGTAAAACTTTGACATACACTGGGCTGTAAAAAGGGCACTGCATAATAAACTGTTACTAATTCACTATCCACTATTATTTTCCATTTATAAGTTTGATTCTATCTCATTGACCAGATTGACTCTTCTTTATAATCGATATTCCACATATTCGTTCTCACACGGGTTACCAAGTGCGATACAAGCTTTTCTCTCCTTCGGACAAAAGATAATACTGACAAGCGTTTTTACTATTCTCCCAATCGGTAATGGCGCTCTTGGGTCAGGGTGCCTGCAGATTGAATTTGGATAATTATTATGATCCTGTAGAAGCTGCTTCATCACATCAACAGAGACTTGCCCATGTTGATTATCCATAAGCTGATATAATCTCTGGCCGCGAATATAAGAATCAGGCCAATATACAGGAGCCAGATCTGCGCTTTTAAATCTGTCTGTCCTAAAACAGTTGGCATGTGTGAGGATTCCTCTTTCCGGGTAGTAGACATCAAGATCATTAGTTGTCACTTCTACGCCTACGATATCTCCTTGGTCACTTGCCAGTAGATAATTTTTAGCAGACCTCATTTCTGCAGAAGCAATCACTCCAATCGCTTCACCAATGTTTTCACATGTTAACAGCTTCCTTAGTATCATGTGGGATGGCACACCACCGTTTGGTGCTAAAGAATCTTTGTTCCTTAATAGATTAAGGTTAAGTGAGATACCGGCAGAATTAAGTCCAATTAGTCCCAGGCTGCCCGCAGGGGCTACTGCCAGAATTTCAGGGCCATGGGTTGGTTTCATCTTTAGAACAATGATAATATCCTCCCACATGGAGAGGAAATCAAAATTCTGTCCGGTAATAACCTCACCATTACCAGTGGCCTCGCCCGCGGCGGCAAAGGACGTACATCCCATAACGGAAGGAACGGATATTTCGTATGTTATATTTAAAAAAAATATATCTTGAAAATCCAGCTTTGCTCCCGCTGACATCCCTCTCATTTCATCCACTATTTCCGGCGTGTACTTTTCGGCAAAAGGAAGATACATGGGAATATACTTGCTTGCCAACATCCTTGCCTTGTCCTTACCACCGAAAACTTGGTAAGTGATATCAAGCATCTTGCTAATCTCCGGGCAGGCTGCGCCGTATTGAAATCCCATTTCATAAGAATCACCACTAACTTCAAAAATCTTTATCTTTCTTTTACCTTTATTGCCAGACATGCTCTTCCTCCATAATCGGAACTGAGAAAATAGAGGCATTACTGACCGTTTTATATACTTCGATCTTAACGCACTCTCGTATTACCCTTATTACTCAATAATATTTTCCCTGTAGGAGTCATCTTATTCAATACCACCTTTTTTCACTCAGGTCTTCTGTGATGTACCTGTTAAATCGAAATCCCGTTTTTATCACCCTGCAAATTTATTAATGGTACAAAGCAATTATAGCACCATAAGAGTAGCAACACATTGCACTTACGTGTTTTTAGTGATATTTTCACCGCGGGGAATGAGGTGATAAACGTGCTATTTCTTGATGTATCTCAATTTGGCTTTTTGTTACATAATGAAGCTGAAAACACATATTGCACCTTAAAAATTGAATACAAAGTTTTGACTTGAACGCTTTGCCCTGAAAGGGGGTGAAGCATGAGTTCAATCGCAGTAGCAACAGCACCGAACGGCGATAATGGTAATCCTCACG
>Ga0307426_1001874_pt1 | contig 13425 bp, 15 predicted proteins | sample SalMarWE160340MG_FD_202165 | JGI IMG/M metagenome (GOLD analysis project Ga0307426, IMG submission 202165) | Salt marsh sediment microbial communities from the Plum Island Ecosystem LTER, Massachusetts, United States - WE1603-40 | ecosystem: Environmental > Aquatic > Marine > Intertidal zone >... | reverse complement strand
AATTTTATCGCCAGGTACCACACCCTTTTTCTGGTCACATTTTGCAAAAAGCGCGTCCGGAAAAAGCGTTTGTAATTTTTGTCTGTTGCTTATCAGCTTGCGACCGAGTCAATATAAGCAAGTTGTTAACGTCTGTAAGCTGATAAGAGCGTTAGCGGAAAAGGAATGCGGGATGCTTTTATCCCGCTTAATTGACAATATAAAAAGAAGGGGGGTTTTGGCCTTTTACTCTCAGCTTATTCTTTTTTCAAGAACTAAACGTAGAGAATAATATTTTGATTTAAGGCACCCCCCTTCAGCAAGGCCCTTCACCAATGATTATGGGAGGGCTCTTTGCTCACAAAGTCTTACCAGAGATAGGCAAGCCCTAAACCGCCGTAAAGCCGCCTCATATAGTATTAATCCAGCGCGGAAAGACGCACTTGATTGCATTTTTGAGTGGGTGGCTCCCCTCGGGCAGATATCCAGATTAAGGATGAACTACCTTCAGGGAAGCCACCCAGTGGATGAGAAGCGAAATAACAACCCCATTTTCGTGGCACTCAAGACCATGCCACACCTTTACCAGGCCAGAAAAGATTGATGGGGCTTAACAACCATCCCCGGCCACAAAACATCCCATCTCAGATTCACGATGCCTCCACTGAATGTGGATTTAAGGGACATTTGGATTTCGGAGGGGCTCCCTCTCGTTCCCCTCTGGTGGTTTCCCCTGTGAAAGGGGAGAATCCCCTGTAAGGGGATTTTATCTTATCCCCGGAGGGATAGATATCAAATTACCCGGGCCCGGCGGGACGGGATGATGCGGGGAAACCGGGTCCGGGAGCCTGCGGCACTCGCCACCATTGGCGATAAAACCAAGCCGCAGGATATCCTTTCCCCCACCTTAGATAAGGAAAGAGGGAGGGAAGACAGAAAAAATGGTCTGGAAAATGGATTCAGCTATCAGAATTTATTCCTCCTCATGAATGGAAGCTGAAATGTTGTGTGAACATGATGACCCAGTGGTTTAATGGCGGGCTTCGCTCATATTATGGGTGCATGAATTTATAAAGGCATCCTTCCTCTGCATGTCCCCTGGTATACGGGCTTGTATATAATAAATAGGTTTTTAAGGATATTGTTGGGTAACTAACCAAAGAAACGGTGGATTAGATGCCGAGCCTCTCTGCTTCCTGCTCTTCCTCATCACCCTCGTCGTCTTCCTTCTCAGGGAATATCCTGTCAGGGAGGAAGTCAATCCTCTCGAATTTTCCGCTGTCCTCGAAGCCCTTGAGTGTGGTGACGAATATCGATTTACCGGATTTCGGTGAGGCAGATATCGCGGCGTGCTGGAGCAGGAGGTTCTTCACAATGTCGTCAGCGCAGATGAAGTATCTTGCCCTTCCCTTTGCAGAGGCGGCAAGCCTGTTCCTGTCCTCGCAGTCCTCAATCACTATCTCGAGCTGGGTGCTCCCCTTCGAGAGCTTGATCACGTTATCCTCTGCCTTTACCGCCCAGCCAACGTTCTCGAACATCCTCTTTGCCTTGTCAACATTCAGGTTGTGCTTCTTTTCCGACAGGCCGTATCTTGCCTCGTAATACTTCTCCCCGAGTTCCGTGAGGTAGTAATAATTCATCTTGTTCCTGGATATCTTGGCCTCCCTCATCCCTACCAGGCCCTGACGTATTAGACGCTGGACCCTCTCCTTGAAGCTGGAACCTGATATGTTTATCTCCCTGTATATCTGGGATGCGAAGACGCCCTTGCCTTCCCCTATGGTCCTCATTATGTCCCAGCCGTCCTGGGTTATGTCATTGACAGGGATGTTGAGCTCCTCCTCCTCATTGACGGTCTCCAGTAGCTTCTTGGGGATTCTCCCTTTCATGAGGCTCCTTATATCATCATCCGTGACCTTGCCTTTCACGAGGTCGAACTTCTCGAACGCTATGGTGAATGGCTGGGTGAAGGATGATGCCCTGCATATCATGAAACCGTTTCCTATGGGAAGCCTTCTCAGGTAGACGCCCTGGTCGTCGTAATCTATCCCGAGCATGCTCGTGGCGTCCTGGACATCGGACGAGTGCATGGTATCGAGACCCAGGTTCAGATATATCTGGTTTGAGGTGTTTCCCAGCGCGGGGTATGAAACCATGGACGGGTGCTGGTCGAGATAGACCATTCCCAGGCCAAGCTCCCTGACCTCCCTGAATATCAGGTCTATGACCGTCTCTGAGCCGAGCCTCCTTGCCTTCTCCCTGTTCAGTATGTGATGGGCCTCTTCCAGTATGATGACTCCCCTCAGCTTCTCCCTCTCGCCCTGCATGAGGAGCCAGTCCCTTATCCACTGGAGGGTTATCTCTATGAAGAATGACTTGTCGTTGGTGTCGAGCGAATCCAGCTCGAGGATGGTTATCCTCCCTGGCCTGAAGAAATCAGAGGGGATGATTCCCTCGTCAACGTCAAACACCTCTCCCAGCTCCTTGAAGCAGAGGCTCTCCAGGGGACGCTCTGCAGTAGCGAGCCAGTTCCTCTCCCTGACAGGGAGGTTCGAGTTTCCGTGCTCATAGAGCTGGCCCTTCAGGTCTATCAGCCTCGGATGGGTGACCTCGTCGAAAACTACGCTGAGGCCCTTGAGTATCACGTGCCTTCCTCCGCCGAGAAGCCAGTAAGCGTGATCGAATATCTCAGAGAATTCCTTTATCCACTGGGACGTCAGGACTCCCGGAGGAGGAGTAAGCGGGTTGAACCTGAAGGGTGAGACGTCCCTTCCCACAGTGTAGATGTCTATCCTGTCCTTCAGCCTCGTGGATATCAGGTCCTTGTAGTTCCTCTTGGAGAAGTCAAACACTATGACAGGTAGGCCCTGGTCTGAGAGGGTCTCTATGAGATTGTAAGAGATATTGGTCTTTCCGTAACCGGATGAGCCGAATATCCCCATGTGCATCAGGAGTGAATCCTTGCTAAGCCGCATTGGAGCGATTTTCTTCCTTCCGTAGATTATGTGCCCAAGGGTCAGCTCTCCCTTGATGAAGGCGTCCTTCGGAGGCGGCTCTGTGAGGACTGCTCCCTTGAGGTCCTCGTTGGACATTACCGCGGCCCTTGTGGTGTCAACGAGCTCGAATATCCTCTTCCTCACCTCCTCGTCGCCGACGAGGTATGCCCTGTTGAGCCTGTCAGCGTTCTCCTTGCCGAAAATGGGGACGAGCTTCCTTATCTCGTGGGATATCATCTTCTCGTTTCTTTCAATCATCAAAATCACCTATTTCTTCTTTGTTGCTTCTTTCTTCGCGGACTCTTTCTTCGGGAATGTGTCCGGGACCTCTGCCCTGTTCGGGTTTATTTCTTCGAACATCCCGACTATCTTGCTCTCGACCTCTAGCCTTTCCATGAGCTCCCTCAGTTCTGCGCTCAGCTCATACATGTCCTTCCAGAACCTTACCTGCTCGTTCCTCTTCTCCCTTCTCAGGAGCGAGATGTCAAGCATGATGTTTCTCCTCTCGTCCATATCGACTGCCTGGCCGAGCATGGACCTCTTGTCCTTTATGTCCTCGTCAATCTCAATGAGCATGCTCTCATTGAGGTTCTTCCTTATGTCTATGTTCTCCCTTATGTCAGTAATCCTCTGCTCTATGAAATTGACCCTGTCGAATATGCTTCCTATGATGTCAGAATCCGTCCTCTTTACCGTGGCAACGTCCTCGTCTTCCCTGGGGATGGCCTGCTTTTGCTTTACGATGACCTTCTCGACTATCTTATCGCGAGGCTCCTCAAGGTCTTCCAGCTTCATTCCACCTGGAGAAAAAAAGTCTTCCTTGTATGTATCGTCAATGTCTTCATCTTTTGTGTATTTCGGTCTTTCGTCCCTTTGGGGCATAATAACCCTCCATTTTACTATTTTTTAGTAATGGTATTTAAATACTTTTCGGTCCCCCAGGAACGAAAGACAGTAACGCAAGACAAAGAGAATTATCCCTTTAAGTTGTTTTCATGCAAAACAGCCAGGAACCAACTTTTATAAAACCCCTTGGCCAGATTGATTCATGTACGTCCTGAAGCAGCAGCCAGAGGATTTCATCGTGAAGGAAATGTTCGAGCCGAAGCTTGGTGGGGGAAGGTATGGCTGCTATCTGCTCTGGAAGAGGAGCTACACCACAGAAAAGGCGATGCAGACACTCTCCAGGAAACTGAGAATCAGGCCAAAGTATTTCAATGCATCAGGAAACAAGGACAAGTATGCGGTGACTGAGCAGTTCATAACGATATCCAGGGGGCCGAAGAGGGACGTTGAGATGAATGACATAAGGCTCACTTACCTCGGGCAGACCAGCGATAGGATGAACATGGGAACTGCCTCAGGGAACTCGTTCGAGATAGTGGTGAGGGGTCTCGGGAAGGAAAAACCGGAACCTGTTAAGATGTTTCCAAACTATTTCGATGAGCAGAGGTTCGGCAGGAACCTGAACAACCACGAGGTGGGGAAGCTGATAATAAGGAAGGACTTCGAGGGTGCGTGCAGTATGGTCCCTGAAACCAGAGAAAGGCTTAAGCAATGCCCCACCGACTTCGTGGGGGCGCTGAGGTCCCTGCCCAAGGGAATCCTGCGCATGTTCCCGAACTCATACCAGTCCTGGCTGTGGAACGAGACCGTCTCCTCGTTCATATCCGGCCTTCCGCACAGGGAGATTGAATACCCCCTGGGGAGGCTGGCAGTCCAGGAGGAGGCTGCAGAAAAGGGCATGAGAAATATGGAAGTGCCTGTCCTTGGGTATGAAAGCGGGATTCCAGAGAACCTGAAGGGGATAATCGGAGATTTGGTTGGTTCGCAGGGTATTGCTTTACGGGATTTCAGGGTGAGCCAGATTCCAGAGATTGACCTCCGCGGAGACGTGAGAAGGATGATGGTTGAGCCAGGGGGATTGAAGGTGGGAAGGAAAGAGGATGACGAGCTCAATCCGGGGAAGAAGAAGGTCAGGATTTCGTTCTCACTTCCCAACGGGAGCTATGCAACCATGCTGGTCCGGTGCATGTTCACCCAACCTTAGTTACATTATGCCCGCCTTTGGTGGGATAGCCTTAATGCGTATCGGCGTAGTCAGGAACGGTTTCCTTCTTGACCAGGTATTTCAGCAGGTCCTCCATACCCATCCTGTAATACCAGACCACGTAGAACAGGAGAAGGATGATTATTGCCTCGACACCCATTGCCTCCCAGAACCCTATCATCCTGAACTGGAATGTTGACACGTATACTGCTATTATGACTATGCAGGTAAGGAGGGTCATGTAGTTGACCTGCCTCGAGGAGGAGTAGAATTCCTCTATGAATATCTTCTGGTCCTCCTCATCCAGCTTCTTGAGGACCTCGTCATAGTAGGAGAGACGCAGCCACACCCTTCCCAGCCTCAGCCTGGGCTTTCCAGGGTTCATCTTCCGAATGGCCCTTCTTATCTTTCTCAGAATCCTCTTCGGATAGAAGAACCTGAAAGGGTCTGGTGGCTCGTACATCTCTTTAGAATTGGTCAAGCCGGAATAAATACACCCTTTTAATGTTAACCTTCTCGCCAGATAACCAATAGGCAGGTAACTATAACGAATCTTTATTGGTGCCAAAAGCGCGTCCGGAAAATCTGTTAACGCTCTCTTTCCCCTCTGATGAATTCCTCTACCATTTGCCTCGCGACCGGGTCTGGGAACTGCTGGTTGGGGTGCTTCATTATGTAGGACGATATGCTGGTAAGCTCGCCTCCTATCCCCCGGTCGAGGGCGAGCTTTGCGCACCTTATCCCGTCTATCGCCACGCCCGCAGAGTTCGGTGAGTCCTCAACCGAGAGCCTTGCCTCTATGTGGACAGGGACGTTGCCGAACTTCCTCCCCTCTATCCTCAGGAAGCAGAGCTTGTTGTCCTTCTGCCAGGGCACGTAATCCGAGGGCCCGATGTGTATGTTGTCGGAGTGAAGCGGGGTGGGTAATTGCGACTGAACGGAATCCGTCTTGCTTATCTTCTTGCTCTTCAGCCTCTCCCTCTCCAGCATATTGAGGAAGTCTGTATTTCCACCCGTGTTGAGCTGGTAGGTCCTTTCCACCTTGACTCCCCTGTCAGAGAACAGCTTTACGAGAGTCCTGTGAACTATCGTCGCACCGACCTGGGCCTTAATGTCGTCACCAATAACAGGTATTTTCCTGTCCCTGAACCTCCTCTCCCAGGCAGGGTCTGATGCAATGAAGACCGGCATGTTGTTCATGAAGGCGATGCCGGCATCGAGCGCGGCCTTTGCATAATGCCTGACCGCCTCCTCTGAGCCCACTGGAAGGTAATTGATTAGTATGTCCGCACCGCTCTTCTCGAGGGCTTTCCTGATGTCGACCGGGCTCTCCTTGGAGACGCGGAAGCTCTGATGCGCAGGGAAGCTCTCCATGTGGTTTGCCACACCGTCCAGCACCGGCGCCATCTGGACATTTACGCCCATGTCAGGGACGTCCTTGTGGAAGACCGTGGTGTTGTTCGGCAGGGCGAATATGGCCTGTGACAAATCCTTACCGACCTTCCTCGAATCGACATCGAATGCAGCTACGGGCTTTATGTCAGATATCCTGTAGCCCCCGATTACGTTGTGCATCAGGCCGGGGACGACATCATCGCTGTTGGCGACGTCCTTGTAGTAATAGAGCCCCTGTATAAGGGAGGAGCAGCAGTTTCCTATCCCTGCAATAGCAACCTTTATCGGCTTCCCCACGGACATCACGCAAATTTCCCCAAAGTGCTGAATATGTTTTATACTTGTAAAATATATGGACCCGCTCTTTTAAATACTTTACAGATGTAAAATATATATATGCCCCTGAAAAGGCTGAAGAAGCTCAACACCACTGATTGTTTGTGGATATACGTATTGAGAATCCTTAAGGACGGACCCATGCACGCGTATGCCCTGAGGAAGGCCATACAGGAGAGGTTCGGGTTCATGCCAGGGACTGTCACGGCATACAAGGTTCTGTATCTCCTCAGCAGGGGAGGCCTCGTCAGCAAGGAGCAGAGCGGCAGGCAGGTAATCTACACCATAACCGGGAAGGGAAGGAAGACCCTGAAGGACGCCGCCGATTTCTATTCAGAGCGGGCGAGGGTCCTCAAATAAAAAGCGATAGCTCTCGTAAGCTGGGATTTGGTAGATTCTGCATGTTGCCTCTCAGCTTGCAGAAGGCGAGTGTCTGCTTCCCGTCTTGGTTATCTTGCGGGAAGACGGGTGTTTGGAAGCCTCTCGTAAGCTGAGTAAGCTTTAAATATAACATAACTCTATAATAGTCAGTTCAACCTAATGAAAACGCCCCGCGTGCGGGGCAAGAGGGGATGAAAATGCCGGCGTTCGTGAAATTTGAGATGCCAAAGGACCTTGCAGACAAGGTCGTTGAGGCAGTGACCATAGCAAAGGCGTCAGGGAAGATAAGGAAGGGTGTCAACGAGACCACCAAGGCAATAGAGAGAGGCATAGCCAAGCTCGTTGTCATAGCCCAGGACGTGACACCTGAGGAAATTCTCATGCACCTTCCCGTGATATGCGACGAGAAGAAGGTTCCTTATGCATACATCGAATCGAAGCAGGAGCTTGGGAAGGCTTCCGGGATAGACGTCCCTACCTCCTCGATAGCGATTGTCGAGACAGGGGAGGCAAAGAAGCTCGTTGCTGAGATTGCTGACAAGGTCGCTGCACTGAAGAAGTAGAGGATTGACATGGTACCAGCTGAGGTATTAAATGTATTGGGAAGAATGGGTATCAAGGGAGTCTGCAGGGTTAGGGTCCGCGCCCTTGACGGAGAGGACAAGGGAAAGGTCCTTACCAGGAACATGGTTGGTCCTGTAAAGAAGGGCGACATAGTGATGCTCAAGGAAACGGCAATGGATTCTGTCGGCAAGCTGCAGGGTAGATAACATGGCAAGATGCTCTTTTTGCACCATGACATTGAAGGACGGAAGGGGGAAGATGTTCGTCAAGGCAGACGGCAAGATATTCTACTTCTGCAACTCAAAGTGCGAGAAGAACTGGAAGATGAAGAGAGAGGGCAAGAACGTCGGGTGGACGAGGGCCTTCAGGAAGTTCAGGGAAAAGACCTCAACGCCCGTGAAGGTTGCTGAGAAGCCGAAACCGGCTGGAAAAGCTGCGAAAAAGTAGCTGGATGCGCCAAATTTTAAATAGGTAACTGACCAAATTAGTTATATCAGCATGCTATTTTGCTGTCCATGTCATGTTTCATTGATTAATTAATTCGTTGCAAAGAAGCAAGGTGAGAAGGAGGATATCTGTATCTGAATTTTTCCCTTTTTCGGTTTTTAGGTGTCTTTTCCATGTCTTTTGCTAATTCGGGGCGGTTGCCCAGAAAGGAGGTGCATGATGCTGATATACGACGACTCAAGTGACTTTTTTCGTCCAAAAACAGAGGTTGAAGCTGAGAAGAAAAGGATGATTGTAAAGTTTGTGCTTGCATTGTTGTCTCTAACATTCATTATTCTGACAGTGGTTTTTAGTTTTTCAAGTGATATCATACTGGTTATAATATTCACTTTCTTGGCAATAATGTGTCTGTGTGCTGTTAAATATCTTAACATTCTTGAAGCGGGGCCTTTGCCCTAGGAAGGAGGGGTTGCCGTGATTTTTGGAAGCGGCTTTATCTGAACACTTCTTTATGGCTATCTGAATTCGTATTGGTGATGTTGAGATATTATTAACAGGATGTTGGAGGGATAGCCAAAAGAAGGAGGATTTCTACTATGTACGATGGACCTGGAGATTTTATGTGTACTGAAAAAGAGGAAGATGTGGGCGTGGGCGCCGGAGAGATACCTAATATCACCGGTATAACCAAATTTAAGTGCGATCATTGTGAAGATACTAAGAGATGTAGTTGCCATGAGTGCAACGTCCCAGGCGCTCATGGAATTTGTCAGTTTTGCCTGAACGATGATTAAACCTGTTGGTTTATTGGACAGAAAGGAGGGTGTTCCGGTGAGCATGAAAGGATTTAATCCTAGTCACCAAAGCAAGGAACATGACAGGCGGCCTAAAAAGGATAAAAAGGATAAAACCAAAACCCTATCTGCCTTGGAGTTATCTGATGAAGAGGCAGAGTTTTTCAGGGAGATTCAACGTGTGGAAGAAGGCTCCAAGCGGAGTAATTGGCTGATGGGGCCATTTAAGGAGGAGGGTTTTTTGAGGTGGTAGTAGGCAACTGTTCGTATGCGTGGAGGAGGTGAACCATGATAGGGGTTGCGGATATCCTTTACAAAATTGAAGTAGAAGATGATAAGGGGGAGAAGGAAACCCCCGTCGTTCAAAAACCCATCCATCATGAGAAGAGCGTCTTTTTCTGCTCTGATGGTGGGCCGCCCGGGAATATGGGAGAGGTCACCGAAAACTGAATAGGTTTTTTGGGGAGTTCCTGTTTGGGGTCAGGACTTCCCTTTTTGTGGTGTCAAGTTAGCGGGTTTTATGCTGAAGTTTAAACCAGCGCCAAACCCGCCAATGTTATGTTGGTTAGGCGGCCAATAAGTAGCCTGATAACCGAATTATTGGGGTGAAAATCTCTTTTCGAGGAATTCCTCCTCCAGGAAATGGACCTTGCCCGGTATTATTATCACGGCAGGCGATGGGAAGCTTTCCTTCTCGAGTTCGCTGACCCTTCCGTACTTTATGTCCTGCTTCCTTGAACCCATCATCGACGCGACCACTATCTTGTCGTCAGGGGATATCGCACCCAGCATCTTGTCCTTCTCTATCTCCATTAGCGTGCTCAGGCCCTCCTGAACGGTCATCTTTATGTCCAGCAGCATCAGGGTATGGAGCCCACGGTCCCTGTTCTCCTTTATTATCTCGTAGAAAGAAACGGGCCTGTATTTTTCGCTGTAACTAACAACCGTCGCTGTCCTGCCGAAGTTGTATACGTTAAGACCGCACTCGGCTATGGCAGAGTATATGGATGATGAATGGACTACGGAATACTTTATTCCCATATCGATTGCTTCCATTATTATGCTTATGTGGGTAGTTGCCACCAGAGGGTCCCCGGGAACCAGTATCACAATGTCCTTGTCCTTTGCATTGCTTATAATGTTCTTTGCGCCCTCCTCGAGGCTCTCCCTCTTGAGGATTGTTATGTCATGACCTATTATGTTCTCGAGCCTGTTCAGGTCTCCTCCCCAGTTCGCGGTGTAGGTCTCTGCATAAACAAAATCCGCTTTCTTGCAGACGTCTACCCCCTTCAGGGAGATGTCCTTCTCGTCCCACATTCCGAGACCTACCAGATAAAGCATAGAGAATCATTCTTTCCCGGATTTATAACCTTATCCCTTCAGAATCGGGTCATTTGAAAAGTATTTCGACAATCTCCCCGTCCTTCAGCTCATGCTCGGCTCCTATCTTCCTTCCCTCCGTGTCCAGCCCGCCGATGAATCCCTCTGCGATGCTGGTGTGGATTATCCCTGCGAACTCCCTGAGATTCGTTCCCTTCTTGACAAGGAACGCGTCGGGGAGAATGTTGCCCTTCTTGTCGCTCTTCCTGTTCATGTTCGCGACCGGATAAACGACTATGTATCCGAGCCTCTCGAAGACCAGCCTGTTTATTATTGACTGGACGCCCGTGGAGCCGAACCTATCCAGGACGTTCTCCTTTATTCTTTGGAGCGCTTCCTTCTGCTTCTCATTCAGGCTGCCGTTGACCTCGAACCCTCCGGTGCCTGGGACGTATCTTATGAGCTTGTGCCTGTCGGCCTCTCTTAATGCCAGCTCGGAATCGGCAGAGCACGGAACAGCCCCCTTCTCCAGGAGCCTTCCCATGTTCTCCTGGGATTCCGGGAGATCTGACTTGTTGGCAGCCACCATTATGGGCTTGGAAACCCTCCTAAGCTCTGTGGCAAACGAGTGCTCATTGGGGGATGATTTCTTCATGGCCTCCTTGACGTCCTCCTCTGTTATGCCGAGGCCGGATAGCTGCTCACCCATTATCCTCTCGATTGGAACCTTGCTCGCCTTCGCCGTCTTCTCATGCTTCTGGTATGCCCTTGAGGCTATACCCCTTATCCACTCGTCTATCTCGAACTCCAGTATCTCAATCGTCTTCGCGGGGTCCCAGTCTTCGTTCTTGCCCTCTGCGTTCGTCTTCCCAGATGAATCCAGCACGTGAATCAAACCAGACGCTGTTATGAGGTCTCCCATGAACTGGTTTCCCATGCCCTTTCCCTCGCTCGCGCCCGGGACGAGTCCGGCAACGTCAAGCATCCTCACCGGTATCATCCTTATTCCGTTCTCGCATTTCGAGTTGTTGGGGTTGCACTTCACGCCGAACTTCCTGCATGGACACTGTGCAGTGACGTAACCAACGCCCTGGTTGGGCTTGATTGTAGTGAAGGGATAATTCGCCACCTCTGCATCGGTGAGCGTGGCTGCCCTGAAGAACGTGCTCTTCCCTGAGTTAGGAACACCAACGAGACCTATCAGCATAAAGAAATCTTCGGTATCAAGCTTTAAAAATATAAACACCAATTATATAACAGGCCCGTGCCGGGCATCATGTTTCACATATATTGTTGTCACCTTTCGGTTGAGGAGGAACTGGAAAGTCACTTTTTATCAGGTTTACTTATATTCTAACGCTGCATCCCCTGTCTTTTGCATGTCTTAGGTTATCCCGAGTGACGATTGCCTACCCGGGCCCCTGAGAAGGCCTTTTTACCTCAATTGCAATTGCCTTACAGGTGCATTGTGAAGACCGACCACGATGCACCGCCATCGATGGGAGAGGAGTTTTCCCTCACCCGAAACTCCTCTCCTCCCCTCCTTCTCTTAATAAATAGAGATGCGCATAAAGTGCCTTGCTTTATGGCGCACTTGAAACATGAAGTTTTCGGTGACTTGCACAGCAGCGGCAAGCAGCGACGGGAGGGGGTCTGTGTGAGGCTTGGCGGCACTCCGCAGCTCCCCCTCCCAGACACCCATTCAATAAAGGGAGCAATGCGCCGAATGTCGCGTTTATGATTATATCATTTTCTCCACGGGTTTCATTTTTCGATTTATCAAATTTTCCCGCAAGGGAGAAAGGGGGTGTGTCAAAATGATGATGGAAGCACATAGCCGCGACCCCACTGATAGGTTGGTCGGGCAAAAGAGGATGTAAGACCGGGTGCTGACAAGAATCAAAGGATCGGAATCCAGGTTCCCGGGCGTTTGTTCTTTAATCAACCAACAAGAGAGTATTTTATAGGCTGTTTTTTGGACCCCATCAAGTAAGTGAAGTTAGTTATATGTGTAGGTCGCCGGGGACCACGGATAGGAGGGGATGCTTAAGTTTACGGAGCGGGCATGGGCGCTGCAAAACGGAAGTTAAATCTGCCTTGTCCATAATCCCCTCCTTTTTGTATTGTCAAGTTAGAGGGGTAAAGAGCGTTAACGGAAAAGGAAACAACTCGGGGGTTTAACTTATCTTCTTGTACCTGTTGGACCAGGTTATTATGGTCCACCTGGAGACCTTTATCCCCTTTGCCTTGAGCCTTCTCTGGACCTCTGAGGAGGAGAAGCCGCTGTTGTAGAGGTTGACGGCCTGCTTTATGGTGTCCGGGGAGAACCTCATCCTGAAGAAGCCGTCATCGGGTGTGAACTTCCTCCCGCACTTGTTGCAGAGGCACAGCCTCTTCTTTGTGTATTCGTTGTAGCGGTAACCTCTCCACACGACGTCTGAACTGTCGCAGTGGGGACATTTCTTTTTCATTATTTATATTATATCCCTTATAATAGATAAATGGATGTGGTCGCGTATAAAGGGAAGGGGGATTCAGGATGAAGAAATTCTCAGATAATGTGTATGCTGATGCCCTGGCAAAGACCGGCATCCTTCTTGTAACATATCACATCGTCATTCTGATAATCGGGGTCTCCCTGAAATGGGCACCATTCCCTCTGGAGGTCCACGTGCAGAATCCCTACCTCATACTCTCTGTGCTCGCTGTCCTCTACCTGGTCGTGCTTTTCATCGTGAAAAGAACCGTGAAATAGTTTTCCGTACATGCTTTTGGGAACAAGTAGAATTCGTTGTGGGTAACTGCCGGATTCAGTTAGCCGCATTTACCCTATTGGATTAATGCGGCATTCTAATGGTTAGCTGGCGAAGCCTTTAACAATAAAAGGGTGTTCACATCTTCTCAGGAGCCTCCATGCCGAGAAGTTCCAGCGCGTTACTCAGCGCAATCCTGGTTGCATCAACAAGTGCCAGCCTTGCCTTCCTTATCTCCGGCTTTGCTGCTATTACAGGCGCCTGGTGGTAGAATTCGTTGAACCTGGTGGCCAGCTCCAGGGCATAGTTAGCAACGTAATGCGGTCTCATGTCCCTCGCGGCGCTGTTTATGACGTCCGGGAGGTCTCCTATCTTCCTTATCAGCGCCAGCTCGCTGGGATGCTTCAGGA
>Ga0307426_1001872_pt1 | contig 13438 bp, 10 predicted proteins | sample SalMarWE160340MG_FD_202165 | JGI IMG/M metagenome (GOLD analysis project Ga0307426, IMG submission 202165) | Salt marsh sediment microbial communities from the Plum Island Ecosystem LTER, Massachusetts, United States - WE1603-40 | ecosystem: Environmental > Aquatic > Marine > Intertidal zone >... | reverse complement strand
GTTGACAGGGGCGTGGGCGAGCCGCGCCCCTACGATTTAGAAATAATTATTGTTCTTTAAATAATCATGCAGGTTTCGGGCGTCGGAGAATTGAATCGCCCTAATTCCCAATTTCCGGGCGGTTTCGATGTATTCCGGGATGTCATCGATGTAAACTATATTGTCTTTATGAAGCGCGACTGTTCTGGCGATTTCGTAAATCTTCGGGTGCGGTTTCAAATAGCCGACTTCATACGATAAAATGTACTTATCAAATTCGTTGATAATATCGAATTTATCCCGAACGTGCGCCATATGCCATTCGTTGGTGTTGGAGAGAAGAATCAATTCATGTTTTTTCTTAAGCGCTAGTACGATATTGGAAACTTCTTTGTTTTCCGTGAATATATCCGACCAGAGATTCCGGAATTCGTTATAGTCAATTTGCAGGTTTAGTATTTCCGTGCATTTTTTGTAGAATTGCATGCCGTTGATGCTGCCTTCCTCGAATTTCCATTCCAGCCCGGAGGTGAAAATCATTTTGTAGATATCATCTGGATCGAGATTGTAAAATTCGGCCAATTTCCGACATGGTATCATATGATCGAAGGGCAATATGACATTGCCCATGTCGAAAAGGAAGGTGAATGATTGGGGGGACAAAATATTTATTTCCTCGCCTTCCACATTATTGCCAATCCGGCGATAAAGAATATACCATTCATCAGCCAGGCGGCGAGATCGGGCTGGAGCCGCTCGTTATAACCGAAAGATTGTGTCACTTTGAAGCAAACAAAATACAGCAAAGCAATACCGGTTCCGAGCGCAACCGAGATGGCAATCCCGCCCCGTTTGGGATTGGAGGCGATCGGGACACATATTAAAATCACAATAAATGACGATAATGGATAAGACAGTTTAAGTTTCAGATCAACCAATTCACGCTGGTATGGACCGCCGGTGCGTTTCATCATTTTTATATAATGCGCCAACTCGCGATAGGCCATGTCTTCCGGCTTGCCCAGAGGGATTTCGAAATCGGACGGTTTCTCATCAATATAGGCTGCCGGCAAGGAGTCGAATTTTTCGTAATTTTCGACGCTGTCTTCGAATATCCTTTTGACGCCGTTATACAGCGTCCAGCCGCGGCTGGTGTAATTCATATGTTCGGCCGTAATCAGTTCAACCAGCCGGTCCTGTTGCGAACGGTACAGCCTGATTTCGCGCCCCTCCATAGTGGCGGCATTGTACGACGCAATCGTGAAGAAAAAATCTTTGCTCACCTGGCGGTAGATATTACGCGACGTTTTACTGCCCTTGGCCGGGCGCTTTTGAATGGTATATTCTTTTAACTCGACTCTTCGTTTATTGGCCTCGGCATAAATCACTTCATTGTAGTAAATATGCGCGATGCTCAGGAAAAATGTGAAGACCAGAAGCGGCGCCGCGATTCGATAGAGCGATATACCGCTGGCTTTCATCGCCAGAATCTCATTATGTCGGCCGAGAATACCGATCGAAATCAGCGCTGCCAGCAGTACAAAAACCGGCAGGAATGACTTTAAAATCCAACCGGCAAAATAGACGTAGTATGTCACGATATCTTTCATCGGCACCTGATTATCGACAAATCTCTGCAGTTCTTCGACCATGTTGATGGCCATAATCAAAAGCCCGATGCAGAGAGCCACGAGGATAAGCGAAAATATGAAGTATTTCAGCAGATATCGGTCGAGGACTTTTATCATGCTACTTCCGGAAAAAAGAAAAAAGAGGTTTTTCGGTTATTACTTTGACCAATAGGTACAGTCCGACGACGGCGGTCAATATATCGGCCGCCCACATGGCAATGAACGGTGAAACATAGTCCCGATCGGCCATGTCCTCGCCGCCGATCAGGAAACTCCAGAAGATCGTGAATATTAACAGGGAGACTACGGCCGCCACGCCCATACCCCCGCGACGGCTCAGGATCGCCAAGGGGGCCCCGATCAGGATGAAGGCGAATGACGCCGCCGGTATGGAATATTTTTTGTATATCTCTATCATGTATTTATCAATCTGTTTTTTTTGCGCGAAAACCTGGTCATAATTTCTTTTCAGGCGCGATGACAAATTCGTCAGATCGACTTTCAGGAAAACCAGCGCCGCCGAATCGGTCAGGGTCGTGTCCCGTGGCGGCGGCAGACTGTCGGAAAAGAGCAAATCCAGCTTTTGATTGACGCTGATTTCCGTCTGTCCGCACGAACAACCTTTTCCATCTCACTGATGGACATTTCGCGATCGGTTTTATAGGTGGTTTCCGTCCGTATTAATTCCGAACCGACGCCGCCGACATTGATAACCTGCTTTTTAAAATCGACTCGTCGGTAATTCCCCGGTTCTTTTGTATCGAGCATATGGGTTTCGCCGTCAAAAAGCGTAAACTGCACCGTCTGACCGTTGTCGATGAATTTCATCAAACCTGATTTAGCCACCGTAATTTTCGGCTGATTCGGATTTTTATTGTCGGTGATTCTGATTCCCTCAACTTCAGACGTGGCCTGATTGATTTTATCAATCAGAATAATATAACCGGAAATGTCGGTAATAAAGACCCCCGGGCGGAAAGTCAACATCGGGCGCATGGAGCGAATATCGCCGCTCAGGACGCGGGCTTCGTGATTCAGGCGGGGGAGAATCTTATCGCTGAATTCAATCATTCCGATGGTTAAAAATGCGGCGGCTATCAAAAGTGGAATTAATATTCTGATGAGATTGATGCCGGAGGATTTGATGGCGACTATTTCCGAGTCGGAGGTCAATCTTCCGAAGGCGAGCAGTGTTGCGACCAGAACCGCCATCGGCACTGATAAGGCGATCATCCAGGCCAAATTCAGGAAAATCAGCTCCAGCACCACAAAAGCCGAGATGTCTTTATCGATAACCATCTCGACGATTTTAGGGATGGTTTCTAATATCAAAAGAAAAGTGATAATAAAGACCGCGTAAAAAAAGGGCGGTATATGTTCCCGGAGAATATATCTGTTCAATATTTTCATATTCGTGACAATATAGTTTATCATTATACACCGGTAAAGAAAAATCGCTTTACGACGGAGACGATTCTGATTATTTTAAATAGCTAAGGATCAGGTTATTTTGATGATTAAAGATTTTGTTCAGAATGATACGGTAACAACCTTTCTAACCGTGCGGAAAAAAGAGGTCAAGGAATATAACGGCAATACTTTTATTTCTTTCGAATTCGGTGATGCCTCCGGGCGGATTGGCGGAGTCTGGTGGGAACCGGATACTTCAACCCTTGAAGATATTGCGGAGGGCGATATTATTAAGGTGAAAGGGTCGGTCGGTCTTTACCGCAACAAACCGCAGCTGAAAGTCCAGAAATTACGTCTTGCGAATGATGATGAATATGAACTCTCGGATTTGCTGCCGCATTCGAAATTTACGAAAGATGAGTTGAAATCGAAAATTATATCGCTTAGCGAGCGGGTTGAAAGCAGTTTTATAAAAAAGCTGATAGATTTATTCTGGGATGATGAGGAGTTTTTTGACGAATATCTGAGAGCGGCGGCCGGGAAATTGTGGCATCATGCTTATATCGCCGGTCTGGCGGAGCATTCCATAAATGTGACTGAAATATGTTTGGATATGGCTGTCCGGTACGATTTTCTTGATCGCGATTTGCTGATTTTCGGCGGCCTGTTTCACGATATGGGGAAGATGTATCAGTACAAAATTACATCTTTTATCGATTACAGCGATGAAGGCCGATTGATCGGGCATATTAATCTTGCCGATCAATTAGTGACAGAAAAGGCGAAGCAAATCGATTCATTCCCGCCCAAGCTGTTAATGAAAATCCGTCATTTGATATTATCCCATCATGGGCAAATAGAGTATGCCTCACCGGTTGTGCCGCAGATTCCCGAAGCTTTCATACTGTATTATGCCGATGAAATCGACTCCAAAATGGGCGCAATTGCCAGGATCCGCGATAAGGAGCATGATGGGGATTGGTCCGAATATGTTAAACTCCTGGATCGATATTTGTACTTCGGCGAGAAAAAATAATGTCACGAGGTCAGGGTATTGGCATTCTCGAAACTCGGAATCTTACCCGAGAAATCAGGAAAAATAGTCGCAGTATAAAAACGGTCGATAATGTTTCTTATGTTTTCCGTAAGGGCGGGGTGTACAATATTGTCGGCCCGTCAGGGGCAGGGAAGTCGTCATTTCTGAGATTGCTCAACCGGCTTGACGATCCGGTCGAAGGCGAAGTCTTGTTTTATGGAAAGCCGCTGGCATCGTACCAGCCGACTGCCCTTCGTAAAAAAGTCGCGATGCTTTTTCAAACGCCGTATCTTTTTCCGGGGACGGTTAAAGAAAATCTCGAGTATTGTTGTCAGCTTAAATCGGATGATAGGGCCGTATCTTATCTGCCGCGGGTGGGATTAAAGCCGGAATTCGCCGACAAAGACGCCGAAAGCCTGTCGGTCGGCGAGAAACAAAGAGTGGCGATTGCACGGTCTCTGATTCTTGAACCGGATGTACTATTGCTCGATGAACCGACGTCGGCGCTGGATCCGGCCTCATCGAAAAAAATCGAGGAATTAATCCTGACATTGTCGGCCGATTTATGTCTGACCGTTGTTACGGTAACGCATCAACCGGAGCAAGCGCTAAGATTGGGGGGAGAAACATTGCTGCTGGTTCAGGGAAGATTAGTCGAGGCGGGGGAAACGTCGGAAATACTGACCGAACCAAAAACCGAGATGGCGCGAAAATATATTAACAAAGAACTGGAATGATACAGACCGGTTATTTTCAGGTACTGATGGCGGTCGTGCTGGCGGTGGTGGCCTTTGTTCTCGCTCGATGGAAATCGATTCCGGTCGAAAAAGAGATCGGATTCGGAACGGTGCGTTCATTCGTGCAACTGGTTGCCGTCGGTTACGCGCTCGAATTTATTTTCGCCTCCGATTCAATCTGGCTGGTTGTTCTGGCCGTTGCAATCATGCTTCTGGTCGGGGCCTATACCGCCGGCCAAAGAGCCGAACATTTCAAGAACGGTTTCGGTATCGCTCTGATTGCACTGACAACCGGTTCGCTGGTGACGCTGGGACTCATGCTGGCGCTTGAGATTATCAGCGTCGAGGCACGCTATATCATTCCGCTTACCGGGATGATAATTTCGAATGCGATGAATGCTACGGCGATCGCTTTTAATCGTATCGGCTCCGATTTAAAGGGCAATCGGCTCGCCATCGAAACCAGCCTTTCTCTCGGCAAAAGCTGGAAAGAATCTTCGAGGAGGTATTACCGCGACGCTGTCAAAGCGGGCATGATTTCGATTCTTAATTTTATGAAAACGGTCGGGATTGTCGCTTTGCCCGGCGCCATGACGGGAATGATTCTGGCCGGCGTCTCGCCGCTGGATGCCGTTTTGATTCAGATAATTGTAGCATATATGCTGCTGTCATCGGTTACGATTGCGGCGATTATTTCAGTCGAATTATCTATCAGACGTTTTTTCAATGCCGCCGAGCAATTTGTCGTTTGAAATCATTTACACTTGATTTTGAAGCGATTTTGACTAAATTGTGAACTCTGTCCGGGCGCGTCCGGTGCAGATAGTCAATAATTTGTCGGAGAGGTGTCCGAGCTGGCCTAAGGAGCACGCCTGGAAAGTGTGTAGGGGTTAAAAGCCCCTCCAGGGTTCGAATCCCTGCCTCTCCGCTTAATTGGTATATTCCGGTCACATCCTTTACAGTTAGTTAAAATATATTATAATAAAGTCGATAAAGCTATGTGGCGAATTTGTGACAAGTTGAAACAGGTTTTGACGGCTAACAATTATAACTTACATCTCGGCTTTATTCTATTCCAATTCCTGCTTATCAGGATTATTCAAATGATTCTCGTAGTCAACCGCTTGTTCGATTCCAAAACCAAATAGCTCCGGATTCTGATAGCGTCCCTGTTTTGTGGCGTCTTTTGCCACCTCGACATCCATTGATTGTGCTTTGGCGAAAGCATCCTGGCGAATTCCAGTTACCTGCCAGGAGACTTTGACATACGGTTTATCGGTTTTAATTGAAAAAACATTTCCCTTGATTTCTTCACTAATTATGGCCTGAGCGAATGTACCAATAGCTGTTAACTGATATCTGAAATCAGAATTGAGAGATTCAAAATAATCGGGAAGAATGACTGTTGCTTCGCCATTGAGATCAGTAGTAACATTACCGTTATAGATATTCATCATATCAGGAGAAGACACATCAGAGTGCTGGAGATACATATGCTCGGGATCATCCGGATGATCAATTCTATATCCTCCGCCGGCTTTGGTATTTGTTCCGGTTGAATGAAGATTGCCGTAACAGTATACGCCATAATTATAGTTGGATGCTCCTGCAGTACCGTATACACCATATCGGGCAGTAAGAAGTTGAGTGGCGCTACCATATACTCCATAATTATATGCTCCACCAGCTGCCGAACCGTAAATACCTTGGGAAAAACCTTCATTTAATGAATCGGTCGCTGTATAAGTGATTCCGCACACTCCACATCTATGCTCCGCATTGGACCATACCCAGGATCTTACACCGTATGTATATATACCTGGTATCAATGCCGACGATGTATGTTCTACATGAGTATAATTTCCTATTAAATTGCCATCTCCTGAATTCTCGAGCCTTGTATAAATTCCATAACGGCCGTCCGCTGAATTATAGTATCGATTAATCCGCATCAATGTGGTATTGCTAGGAGTTTCCAGTCTACCTATACTAATACCATTTTCATCAATAACCATAGTGCTGTCATAAAAAATGGTTTTACCTAAGCCCCCATGATTTCGCGTAAACTTGACTGAGTCATTGAACTGGAATAAATCATTACTGAAATTTGGTGCATAGTAATAGTTGTTGTTATACCAAGTCGCGGCGGTACCGAGGATCTTGTTATTGAGAATATTGGCCGATGGATTAATATCATCATTTGTTATGGTCTCGTCTTCAATTTCATCAGAAGTGACGGCATCGGTTGCAATCTCACTGGCACCAACCGCGTTGGCTGCAATTTCGCTGGGACCGACGGCATTATCGGCTATCTCATCTGAACGCACTGCATTAGCCGCAATTTCGGGATAATTTACTGCATCGGTTGCTATTTCACTGGCGCCGACCGCTCCAGTGGCTATTTCATAATCGGTTACCGCATTCTGGGCGATTTTGGGCTGAGTAATCGCATTATCGGCAATATGGGTAGCATATATAACCCCATCAGCAATCTCACTCGCTCCGACTGCGTTATTATCAATTTCACTGGCACCGACAGCATTGGGCGCAATAGCATCGGATTGGACCGAGTTTGTAGCCATATGGCTCGCATTTATTGCCCCGGTACCAACCGACAAAGTAATATCACCGGATGTTCCACCGCCGGTCAATCCGCTTCCTGCAGTAACTGACGTTATATCACCGTTTCCGACCGCGCCAGGCTCCCATTCCATTACAGAGTTATTCCAGATAATAGTTTCGCCATCGGCAGCGCCTCCACTACCCAAATCAACCAGATCAATACCGCCATCCTGTATATGGTATGTATTTATGGCGTTATTGGCTATTTTGTTTTGAGTTACGGACAAATCGGCAATGCTTATGGCATATTCAGTAGTATCTGATTTCAGCGCCTTAAATGTATAGGCCGATGTAGCAAACGAAGTCCGTCTGCTGATTTCAGGATCGGACCCAACTGTAATACCAAGGTATCTATTGGGCGAATCAAAAATATTATCGGGTAGCGGCGTATTGGATCCAAGCAAATAGTTGAATAAACCATCGATGACCGAAACGTCATGAAATCCTGATGACCAAAGAGAATCGTTCCCATCTTCAGAACCGTAAATGATAAATTTCATTTGATAATCATTATCTTCCACTGGAGTTCCATCCGGGGTAGTCAGCCGCCCTTGGTAATTAATGACATTGGGAACTTCCGCACTGATTGAAATCGCAAAGATAATCAATGCAGTAACCATTAATACGACCCGAGGTATTTGTAACCTGACCATATTATCCTCCAAATATTTGTAATTAGTTCATCATTTGACATGCAATTACTTTAATATCGGTAAAAAGCCTGATTTTGCAAGGATTTTCCGGCATAAGATGATAATCGCATCATACAGTCATCCACTTCATGCAAATATGAATCTAAAAAAATTAGATATAGTCTGGCACCTTCCCGTGCGCTATTTGTGCCCCGAAAAATTTAAAAACCTTTAAAGCAGATTAAAAACAATCAAAATGGATCAAAAATCTAAGATTTATAAGACACAAATTTAAAACGTAATTTGTTGGCATATAGAAGGTTATGAAAACCATGCTCCAATAGTCCTCCCTCCTCCAAATTATTGTATCGCAAACGGCAGCTTCCTCACCCGCTTTCTTGGCGTTCTTTTTTCTATATTTACTATGCGTAATTAATGAACATAAAGCTCGTTATAAAATCCCCCTCATCTCTACCCTTCTCGTCCTCCTCCCATCCGCCGCCCTGTCCTTGAACACTGTGGAGAAGTTGCCGTTTGCGAAGTAATATTCCACGAATAAAAGGGCCGGTATGCCAGCCCCTAAATAGTCAGGAAATTCTCAATGTATTAGTCGATTATTCCTGCAAATAGCACGGTTCTTCGCCGCCCAGATACAAGTAAGTGATTAGATATGTAATATCAAAAATATTAACAACCAGATCGCAGTTGGCATCAGCGGCATTGACTGGCCAAGGTGCAGGGCCTTCCAGATATAAATTGGATATAATAAACGTAATGTCGAATATATTCACAGTTTCATCACGATTGGCATCGCCGTTTATATAATGCCAATTCTCCTCCACTTCGTAATTATACTCGTCGCTATCCCCCTCCGGCGGTAAACCCCGGTCAATAACTGTCATTGATTCTTCGGAGCCATCAATCCTGACGCCAACCGCGTACGTTGTTCGCTTAGCCGCTCCAGTTTCGGTGATAACACTAGCTATGTAAGTACCGCTCTTCGGATATGGAATTTTAATTGAATCATTCGCCGCCTCGGTATACGTCGCCGGGAATAAAGTCTGGGAAAGGACATCGTCAGCATCGCGTCCTATATAATACCCTTCCGGATCGGTTACCCAGAGGCTGATAACATTCGCCCTCCCCGTCGTATAGCCGACAATAGTAAGCGGACCAGGATCAATGGTATCATTTTGACAGAATTCCGATGTATTACCGAGAGTATCCGTCGCAGTCGCGGTAATGATTGATAATTGTTTTACGGTATGAGGAAATGTGTAATTAAAATCTCCATCCTCATCGCAGGTGGCCGAGCCAATATAACTGTAGGCTTCACCATGTTCTGATGGATCGGCGGGTTTTGTACTATCGCCAGCCGGGTGTGCCTCGAAAAACTCAATAACGGCGCTATTGGCAGCAGTACCGTACGTCGTAAAAGAACTATCGATATCCAAATAAACCACCGAATCAAATTCAGGAAAATTGAGAAGATCATTGGGGCCATTGTCAGTATCTCCTGAATCATTAGCGGTCACGCCGTCATCGCTAAGGTCAATACCTAGCAGTCCATTGCCGTAAATAATATTATTCGTTATTGTATTTCCAGTTGAGGTTGCTCCGATAATTTCAATTCCATTACCGGAAAAACCCGTGATAGTAAGGCCTTCAATATAATTGCTCGAGCTGTTTATAACCAGGCCGCTGCCAGGCGACCTGGCGGGACCGTTAATAATAACCGTATGCGCTCCACCCGGTGCCGATGAACCCTGAATAATAGTGCTATCATCAGTCAGCGCGGGAAGGGGATCAATTATTTGAATTGTATCTGAATCTAAAAATATAATTGTGTCTGTCCCAATCCGCGAATTGGCCAAGCTGATGGCCCAATAAAAACTCCCCGGGCCCGAATCAAAATAGTTTATCACCTGTATTTCAGAATCACAACTGTCTCCGATTCCGTCCTGATCGCCATCTGCCTGTCCTGGATTGTAAACGCCGGGGCAATTATCGCATGAGTCACCCCAGTTATCAGCGTCGAAATTTTCCTGATTAGGATTGTATATTTCAGGACAATTATCACAGGAGTTGCCGATACTATCCTCATCCGAGTCGACCTGTTCCGGATTATAAATATCGGGACAATTATCACAGGCATTACCAAGACTGTCGGAATCGCTATTTTCCTGATCGGGATTGTATATCTCAGGACAATTATCATAAACATCGCAAAATCCATCACCATCGCTATCAATACAGATTAGTGTCCAGCAATACGGACCGTTGAAATCGGGTGACGGCGGCTCAAACAGCCAATCGTAAGTTTCAGTTCGACCGTCTATTGAGTCTATACAAAACGTACCCGTATCGTTGATCCGAAAACTAAATTGTATGTAAAGCTGTTCACCAAGATTAAAAGGCCAACCGGCATTTAATCCGATCCCGGTGATACTTATTGAATCCGGTAAATTCCCATCATAACTCCATCCCAAAATTTCAAAATAGATATCCCAAAATTCATCAAATCCATTCAGTAGCGTAATATTGTTGGTGGGACCTTCACCACCAACATCAATATGGGTTATATTCTGTATGCTATTATCAGTACTGAAAAACGCAAAAGGAGTACTATAAGCCACGCGATAACCGTTTTCTATCTCAAGACTATCATCATTATTCATATAAACATCAACCGTAAAATCGGTGTTGGCCAAGATTGAATCCAAACCTATTTGAGGTGCTGCATCAGCTCTGATTGTCATTGCGTCGGCTTTAAAAAATAGTAAACATATAGCGATAGTTGCCCAAGTTTTGTATAATTTTATTTTCATCGAATGTTCCTCCTTTCAGACATATTCCATTAAGAGCCTGAAATACATTGTTATCTATTGGACCATAATTTGTTTCCAAGAAGGAATCTCAGAGTTTCGCCTTTTTCCAAAAATTAGAAAAACCTCCCAGCTGGAATATTTAATAGCCGATTTAAATTGTATATTAAGAATACCAAAAAAAGTCTCTTTCGTCAAGCCCTAAATCCCCATCCCCCTCACATCCACTTTCCTCATTCTCCTCCCATCGGTCGCTCGGTCCTCAATCCATTTATCAATATCATTTTGCCTGTACCGGAAAGATTTTTGATCTTCACATACGGAATAAATCCCTCATGTGTCCACTGATAGATGGTGGACGGCTGAACACCGAGATACTCGGCGATTTCTTGTGGAGTCAGGAGTTTATTCATTTTTCGCCATTATTTTTGACCGCTAAAATTCCCTGTAACCGATATTCTTTCAATAAATTCCAGCGACACAAAGTAGGTAGTAGGTGAAGAGTGAAGAGTAAGAAGTGAAGAGTGGTTAGTTAAAGGTACAAGATTCTTCCTTTTCTTTAAATTAAAAGAAAGGAAAGAGCGAGCCAATAAAAGCGAGCGCCTTTTCGTCTTTTTTCGTTTTTTCAAAAATTTGCTGATTTTACTTTTCATCAGAAATTACCTTCAAGATTGAATCAACGACCGAATATTGCAAACTGTCGGCCATCAGTTTGCCATTGGAGTGTTTCCGTTTCGTGTTTTGAACAAGGACAAGGTACTTTTTATTAAGGAAGTTTTTCCTGGCAAGTCTTTGGCCTTTTGCACGCGGTCCGCCATTAACCAGCACCCATTGTTGGTAATACTTGTGTTTAGGCGTTATAGTCCGTTCGGGGTAATTACAGGCCATAAACAATTCAGTATCATCTGTCCGGTTCATGTTCCGCATTTTCAAATGCCGGAAATCCAGGAAATCACGACCGATCTGGATATATATCAACAGTGGCGCTTTCCACATATCTGATTTCAAAGTGGATTTAGAATCTACTCTCATGTCGGAGCCACCCGGGAGCTAATAACGTGCGATACTATGAGTCTAAATTGATTGTCAATATTTTTGGCATTACCGGCCCGATGTCTTTCCTTGATCTAAGCGGTTCGCCCCCGGTGACTTGCGAGGAATGGTTGACGAATTGTGATGCTCCATTAAGGGAATAATCGTCGATAAAGCGATGAATCCGGAAGGCCCCGCTAATAAACGGGGTCTTTCTATTTTATCTTAATTTCCCATATGTGATAATAAAATGATTGCCGGACGGAGGATATTTATATTATATTTCTTTTCAAAGCGCGCTAAATTGTCAGGGAAAGGAGCAAACATGAGAAAACGTGCTATCTATTTGGGCACCGCAGTTGTTCTTCTGGCGTGTCTTGGCCTGGTCGCTCAAGATGAGAAGCCGTGGTTTGATATGAAAAACTGCGAATTCTGCAGCAACCTGTGTAAAGATCCCCACTTGTTGGAGAATATGACCTGGAATCATTATGATATTTCCAACGGGCTGATGAGCATAACGACCGTCAAGCCGGAATACCGTGAATCGTATCTGGAAGCCCAAAAGGCGATGCAAGCCCTGGGCGAGGAGATGATGGCGGGGAAGAAAGAGGTCAAGATGTGCGGGATGTGCGAAAATTACGGCAAACTATCAGGGCTTGGCGCCAAAGTCGAAGTGATTAATGCCAAGGAAGGCGATGTTGTTCTGATGACATCCGATAATCCCGAAGTCGTAAAATTGATTCATGAGCATGGCCAGCGGACACGTGAGGAGATGGCCAAAATGGAGTCGATGGAGAAGGAATAAATTTCGATTATAACAATACGCGGCAGATTTTTTGTCTGCCGCGTATACTATTTCATTGATTCTTCACTGAACATTAAAGGATACACTTCTTAGCGATTGTGCCGAGCCATTATGTCTTTTGGCCGAAATAAGGTACGAATGCTGTCCGGACCATAAGGTCGTTCCATTGAATGCAATAGATAAAATTATCTTTTACGAAAATATAATCTCGGCGTGAATGTTAACGTCCCGGAATTATTACACATTTAACTTGTTATATTTTGTTGCCTTAGCAGAATTAACAAAATCGAAAGGTATAAACAGCGATTATTTATCCGTTCTACCTTTCTTCACCCGGACATTGGGGAGAGGGACCATCCAAATATAAATAAGTAATAAGATATGTAACGTCGAAAATGTTGAAATTGAAATCGGCGTTGGGATCGCCGGCATCCGGCGGAAGCGGCTCCGGCCCATCCCGATACAGATAAGAGATCATATACGTGACATCAAATATATTTAATTCAGCATCGGCGTTCGCATCACCGCACAGATATGGCGGATTGGCAAACTCCCAGCAATAAGGGCCGCCGAAATCGGGCGAAGGATCATCCCAGAGCCAGTCATTGACCGGATCGATATAGGCCGAGTCGATGCAGAATGTCCTCGGCAAATCATGCACTTTTACCGTTCTGAAGGCAAATTCATAGACGTTTAACCATCCGGTATCCGGCAGCCAGCCGGATGTCA
>Ga0307426_1001869_pt1 | contig 13450 bp, 10 predicted proteins | sample SalMarWE160340MG_FD_202165 | JGI IMG/M metagenome (GOLD analysis project Ga0307426, IMG submission 202165) | Salt marsh sediment microbial communities from the Plum Island Ecosystem LTER, Massachusetts, United States - WE1603-40 | ecosystem: Environmental > Aquatic > Marine > Intertidal zone >... | reverse complement strand
TCCTCTTTCCGGCCCCCGACGGCGCGCTGTGGCTGCTCCACACCGCGCAGCAGACACGCGGCTGCACGCGCCAGGAATGGGAGTCTCGCATCGCATCCGGCGACGCAGAGGGATCGTATGGCATGCAGTGGACATCAGAGATCCGGCGCCGCATCTCGCACGACGGCGGCCACACCTGGGGGCCTACCGAGACGCTCTTTGACAGGCCCGGCGCGTTCTGTCGCCAGCCGGTCGTGGTAGTGGCCGACGGCACCTGGCTCCTGCCCATGTACTACAGCGTGGCCAATCGGCCCGGGCACGGCGGAGACTATACGGTGATGCAGCGCTCGAAGAACAGAGGACGGACCTGGGAGGAGTATCCAGTGCCCGGCAGCCGCGGCCGAGTTCACGCCTGTCCGATCGAGCTCGCACCCGGCCGCCTAGTTGCCTTTTTCCGTAGCCGCGCTGCCGACCGCATCTATGTCAGCCGCTCGACGGACGCAGGACGCACCTGGACCGCGCCTGAACGGACCGTTCTCCCCAACAACAACGCGTCGATCCAGGCCGTGCGCCTTGCCAGCGGCGCGATCGCCCTGACCTACAACGATTATAGCGGTGGCGACGACCCGGATGCGACCCTTTGGCCGCGCGTGCGCTACCCGCTGACCGTGGCTCTTTCAGAGGACGAGGGCATAGCGTGGCCCTACCGGCGGCAGATCGACATCAGTGACGGGTTTTGCGGCGAGGCAAACGAGGAACTCAACCGGCGCTGCGCCTATCCTAGCATCCTGCAAACCGGCGACGGCGCGATCCACGTCGCCTATTCCTACCGTGGCAGGCAGTGCATCAAGTACGTGCGCTTCAATGAGTCGTGGATCCGCGGCGGCCTCGATAGCCTCTATGGTGAAAGAGAAAGCTAGCGCCTCCTGCCGGTCCAGAGCCTGCAGCCCGTTCCGATCACCGCACGTCCTGGCGTCGTCCTAGCGCCTCCAGCAGCAGATCTGGAAAGTCGACCGTCATTCCGTTGACACCGGCCTGGATCGCGCGCTGCATCAGCTCGACGTCGCGCACGCCCCACGCGCGAACATCGAGTCCGCGCCTCTGCCAGTCCAACACGAGTGTGCGCGTCACGCTGCCTGCAGGTGGGCAGAACTGATCGAGCCCTGCCTCGATGGCGCGACCTACGACTTCCGGATGCACTTCCGGCGAGAGGTAGCCGACCCTGGCCTCTGGGCAAGTCGCTTTGAGCCACGCCACAATTGGGAAGGAGAACGAGGTAAACGTTACCCGCTCCAGCAGATCCGCCGAACGCACTATCGTAAGCGTCGCCGCCTCCACCCCCTCCGGCTTGATCTCCAGCACCAGGTTCGTGCGCTGCCCATAGCGCGCCAGCGTCGCCTCGAGCGCTGGGACCCGCTGTCCTGCATGGCGCGCGCCAAACCACGCGCCTGCGTCCAAGCGCTGCAGCGCCGCCCAATCGGTCTCTTGCACCCGACCACTGCCGTCGGTCGTCCGGTCCAGCCGCTCGTCGTGTAGTAGCACCAGGACGCCATCGCGCGTCGCGCGCACGTCCGTCTCGATCGCGTCTACGCCCAGCCCCAACGCCAGGTCGAACCCGGTCCACGTGTTCTCTGGCGCCAGCGCCGCTGCACCGCGGTGGCCGATCACGCGTATGCCAGGCTGTCCCATCTCACCCCATTTCCCGCACCGGCTGTCGTAGCACCGTCTTGAGCTTCTCCGGCGCCACCCGCCTCGGATCGCTGAGATAGATCTCGTGGTGCTTTCCGGCTGGCATCAGCCCCTGCGCCGGCATGAACTCGAAGTGCATCCGGGCGATGGTCGGCGCCTCGTCGTCGTACGAGCCAAGGTGCAGAATCTGCACGGACAGCCCCTCGTGGTAGGTCTGCAGGCGCAGCTTGCCCAGGGCAGGCAGATCTTTGCTCTCTCCAGCCCGGGCAAGCGCCGCCTCGACCATGGCCGACGTCACCCGCTCTGGCTGCATGATCATCATCGTCCAGTCCCAGGAGCCCTTGTCGCGGGACAAGAAGGCCTGCATATCTTCAGCCCACCACAGGCCCTCCAGTGGGGGAACGACGTAATCGCGGTCGAGCTCTCGCTTGCTCACGAACTTCACCCCATACGCGACGGCATACAACGCCTCTACCGCTTCCTGGTATGCGGATGCGGTGTTCGGATCCCCGTGCCCGTCGATCATGAGAAACTGCATCGGCGGCACGTCGACGATCGAGAACGATCTGCTGGACGGCCCATAGAGCGTCTTAAGCGTGCGCTTGAAATCGATTTTGCTCACCGATCTCCCCTCTATCCGGAACTCGCACCGCGCACAGCGTCGAAAAATGCCGCACTGGCGCTCGAGAGCAGCTTGGGCACGTGTGTATAGACGTAGCGGCACCCCTTGCGCAGATAGCCGGCGATCGCCTCGCTGCCCCCTGCAGACCCCGGCACCTTGCCGGCGCCCACGATCGCCGCGAACGTCGAATCGATCGCCGCCTGCACCACCGGATGCCCCGTCTGGCCTGGGTACCCCAGCGACTGCGAGAGGTCAGACGGCCCGACGAAAAAGACGTCCACGCCCTCTACCCGCAGGATCTCGCTAATGTTGCCCAGCGCCTCTGCCTCTTCCAGTTGCACGCAGACCAGCGTCTCGCGGTTGACCCACTCGATGTACTCTCCTGCCGACATCTCGAGGCCATAGCCTGCCGGCCGGGTGCCGGCAGCCAGGCCGCGCTTGCCCAGCGGGTGATATTTGACCGCCTCGACGGCGCGCCGTGCATCCCCTGCCGTGTTGACGTGCGGCACCTGGACGCCCATGACGCCGCGATCCATCAGCCTCAGAATTGCGTCCTCGCTGTTCCGCCACGGCCGCGCGATCGGCGTCAGCCCGCTCGCCTCGGCTGCCATCACCATCAGCTCGACCGTCTCCAGCGAGATCGTCCCGTGCTCGCAATCGATCAGCACCCAATCGAACCCCAATAGGCCTACCATCTCGACCAATTGCGGGGAAGGAATCATCATCGACACCCCAAAAGCCGGCTCCCCACTCTGGATCTTCTGTTTCATCTTATTTGTTCGCATCTGTTTTCCCCAACTGTCGCTCCAGGAACGCGATCACCGCGTCCATCCTCCCTGCTCCCTCCGGGAACGCATCGCCCAGGCCGAGGTCGCAGGACCGGGCAAAGAGTGCCCGCGTCGCAGCGGTCATGACCGGGTCCAGCCCCAGGTCGCGCAGTGTGTCCTCGACCTGAACCATCTCGTGATAGCGCCGCTCATACGCACTGGCGTGCGTGCGTACCCAGTTGTCTGCCTGCGCCTCGAACGAGGTCCCGCGCATCGTCTCGGTCAGCGCTTCCCACAACGCATCCTGCAAGCCCGCCCGCCGCGCCGCAACCAGGCACTCGATCAGCAGTGCCTCCAGGCCCTTGGAAAAGACGCTGCGCAGCATCTTGAGCGTCGATGCCGCACCGATCTGGTCACTGAACGCAGCGACATTCAGGCCCAAGCCACACAGCGCCTCTGCCACGCGTGCCGCGTGCGGCCCGCCCAGCAGGATCTGCGCGCCGGCTCCCGCCGCCCCCACAGCGTCGAGGATCGCCCCCTCCACGAAACCGGCGCCCGAAGGGGCCACTGTATGGCCGATCTGGCGCTTGACCTGCGGCGAGGTAGAGTTGAGGTCGAGGTACACCTGCCCTGGTCGCAGCAGCGGAGCACACTCCTCGGCCACCGTCAGCGCCACATCGGCGGCATTGGTCGAGAGGACGTACGCCACCGATGCGACCATCTGATCGAGCGGAAGGAACTGCACGTCCATCTCGCCTGCCCGCCGGGCCAGCCTCTCCTGTCCTGCCTCCTCCTCCAGCACCAGGTCATAGGCAGACACCCGCGCCCCGCGCGCCGCCATAGCCCGCGCAAACGTCGATGCCACCGCGCCGTAGCCAATGAACCCGATCCCGGGCCCCAACTCGCCGCCTGACACAGTCCCCACCTATCCTCCCATCAGGCCACCGCAGTCTCTTGCCACACCTTGCGAGATTGTACCCCATCCCCGCTGCCTCAGCAAACCCGCTTTCCTGACCGGGCAAAGTACGAGGGCCAGCAGGCCTAGCCCGCTGGCCCTCCGCATGGTCGAGAGGGGCCATATCTGCACTCAACTACGGCCCAGGCGACAACATCCGCGCCGCGCATCGCCCACAGCACAACGTCGCCGCGTACGCCATCTACGCTGGCCGATCCTGGAGTCGTCCATACGCACTCAAGATCGCCACCACGCGGTCGATGGGCAGCGCTTCTACGCAGTGCCCGCGATAGCCGGTGACAGTGGTCGCACGGAACAGCGAGTTATAGATCGCTTCCTCCGTGGCCTCGATCGCGGCGTGAAAGAGCGGTGACAGAAGATCGTTCGGCAGCTCCAGCGGAGTCCAGGCTTTGCGACGCCGTTCCGGCGTGCGGCGCACCTCTTCGTGTGTCGAGAAAGCGATCACATAATCACCCGAGCCGTTGGCCATGGAGGCCCCCGTCCGCGCCATGCCGGCGAGGGCGCGGCGCGCCAACCGGCGCAGGTTGCGATCCGACAGGGGGGCATCGGTAGCCAGCACGATCATGATCGAGCCCTCAGCCGCCTCCCTTCTCAAACCATCGCGTAGAGCATAGCGTCCCAGCGCTTGCCCGACCGGCACACCCACGATCTGCAGCACGCCACCAAAGTTGCTCTGCACCAGGGCGCCGACCGTGTACGGCGCGGGCCCAGGCGTGAGGCGCGAACTCGACCCGATCCCACCCTTCCAGCTAAAGGCAACGGTGCCCGTCCCGGCGCCCACGCTGCCCTCCGCAACTGTCCCCTCGCGCGCTCGCTCGATCGCCAGTCGGATCGCGTCCGCGGTCAGGGGCCGGCGGCAAATGTCGTTCAGGTAGCCGTCGTTCGTCTCGCCGACCAAGGGATTGATCGAACGCGCGTTGGCGCTCTCGGGCTGCGAGAGCACCCAGTCGAGGATTGCGTCCGCCGCACGGGGCACAGCCAGGGTATTGGTCAACAGGATCGGCGTCTCGATCTCGCCCAACTCGTCGACCTGAGTGCTGCCCATCAGTTTTCCATAGCCATTTCCGACAATGATCCCAGCCGGAACCTTGTCTGTGTATGGATTCCCCGCGTGCGGCAAGACCGCAGTGGCCCCGGTGCAGATGTCATCCCCTTCGCTCACGGTAACATGCCCCACGCGCACGCCGCGAACGTCCGTGATCGCATTCAGGGGGCCAGGGGATAGCGCACCCGGTTCGACGCCTATCTCCCGCGCCCGGGGCCGCTCACCGTCTGCATGATCTCCCATCGCTGCCTCCACGTGGCCTACTATCCTCCTTTGCCTCGCGACGCACTCAGGCCACTGCTCGTGCCAGCGCCACGAAGCCGAACGCCACGATCACCACGCCGGAAACGCGGTTGATCCAGCGCAGCACACCTGCCGTTGTCCAGCGGCACAGCAGTCCCACTGCTGTCGTCAGCGCCATCCACCACAGTGCTGAGCCAAGAAACACGCCCAGCACCAGGAGGCTTGCAGCAGCGATATTGTGTTCTGCCAGGCCCAGGCCGACCAACACTGCAGCAAACGCCATGATCGTCACCGGATTGGCCAACGTCAGCGCAAAGGTCGAGCCATAGGCCCCGGCCACGCCCTGCCACCGCCGGTCCGGTGCAGCCTCTTGCACGGGCGAGGCGAACGCGCGCACGCCAAGATAGATAAGATATGCGCCGCCGACTAGCTGCAGCCACCGCGCCCACTGCAAAAAGATGTCGCCCACCGCCATCAGACCAAACCCGGCGATACAGCCATACACGGCGTCGGCGGTCGCCGCGCCGAGACCAGATGCGAGTCCCTGTGACCGGCCGTGAGCCAGTGTGCGGCGGATACACAGCAGCCCAATCGGGCCGACTGGCGCAGCGATCGAGAGGCCCACGAGCAGGCCGCGCAGTAGCGGCAGCATACCTAACGTCACGCTACTGCGCCACCCACGGCGTTCGCTCGTCGCCCACTTCCCTGCGCAGCCGGCGCAGTTCGGCCTTGAGCGCGCTCGTGACTGCGCCATAGCCCGGCTTCCCGTACACGCTGCGCATCTCGCTTGGGTCGTGCCGTAGGTCGAACAGCTCCCACTCGGGCGGCTCGTCCTCATCGATCGCACCGGGCGTGCCCAAGGCCTGGGCATAGTAGTAGATCAGCTTGTGCTCCTCCGTGCGCACGCCATAGTGTGCATACACGCCGTGGTGTGACAGGTGAAGCCAATAGCGGTAATACATAGATGTCCGCCAGTCAGCAGGTATCTTGCCCTGCAGCAGAGGACGTATGCTCCGCCCCTGCACTCGTGCTGGCACTGGCAGCCCGACATAGTCGAGGAAGGTCGGGGCAAAATCGACGTTGAGCACGATCCGATCGCAACTGCTGTCCGGCTCGATCTCTTCCGGGTAGCGGATCAGGAACGGCATGCGTAGGGACTCTTCGTACATGAAGCGCTTATCGAACCAGCCGTGCTCGCCGAGGAAAAAGCCCTGGTCGGAAGTATAGATCACGATCGTGTTCTCGTCGAGTCCCTCCGCCTCCAAGTAATCGAGCATCCGCCCGATCCCATCGTCCATCGAAGCCACGACCCGCAAATAGTCCTTGATAAAGCGCTGGTACTTCCAGTGCTTGAGCTCTTCGTAGCTCAGACCTGGCGGCGGAGGCTCTTTGAGATCGCGCTCGGTCAGGTCGCGCTCGATGCGCATCTTGGCCGCTGCCGCCGCGCTGGCGCGCTGGGCATAGTCATCATCAAAGTTTGCCGGCACGGGGATGTCATAGTCGGCGTACATCTCGGCGTGCGCAGCATCTGGCTCCCACGGGCGATGCGGGCACTTGTGGTGAGTCAGCAGGCAAAAGGGCCGGCTCCGATCCCGGTTTTTGAGCCACTCCAGCGACATGTCGGTGATCAGGTCAGTCACATAGCCTTCGAACACCCGCCGCGTGCCCATCTCGATCATCTCAGGGTTGTGGTACAGCCCCTGCCCTGGCAGCACGTTCCAATAGTCGAATCCCTGCGGCGCGCTCACTCCGCCCTGCCCGAGGTGCCACTTGCCAATCACTGCGGTCTGGTAGCCAGCCGCTTGCAGCAGCTTGGGAAACGTGATCTGGCGTCCATCGAACGGGTTGAATGCCAGCACGCCATTGACGTGGCTGTAGGTGCCCGTCAGGATCGTCGCCCGGCTGGGCGAGCAGATCGAGTTGGTGCAAAAGCAGTTATCGAGCCGCATCCCGCCATCCGCGATGCGGTCCATGTGTGGCGTCTCGTTGATCACGCTGCCATAGCTGCCGATCGCCTGCTTGCCGTGGTCGTCTGACATGATAAACAGGATGTTCGGCCTAGCGTCTGTTGCCACCCATTCTCCCTTCTCGCTTGGGTACGCGCCTCTCGCCGACGACGCTACCGCGGCCTATCGGGGCGGACGCCGGAGTTGGGCTCAGCAGTGTTGTGCTGCGCGGGCGCGTTCCAGCAGGGCCTGCATGTAGCCGATGCTGTACGCTGTACCGACGTGCCGGTCCTCGTCCATCAGCGGGATGTGGTCCGGGATCATCACTCCCCGGAAATCCACCTCCTGCAGTGCCGTTACGACCTGATACATATCCATATAGCCGGCGTTCAGGAAGGTCTCGACAAAGTGCGGCAGGGGCTGGGTCACGTTGCGCAGGTGCACCTTGAACAGCTTGTCCTGGCCGCCAAAGTAGCGGATCGTCTCCAGCACGTCCTTGCCCATCAGTTCCCCACCCTCGAGCCAGCAGCCCACGCACAGGCACACGCCCACGTTCGGGCTGTCCGCGATCTCGAGCGCCCGCTTGTAGCCCTCGAAACTGCTAAAGATCGGGCGCGGGACCCCGCCCAGTTCGGGCACCGGAGGATCATCCGGATGGATGCCGATCCGGACCCCTGCCTCCTCGGCTACGGGCGCGACCTGCTTGATGAAATAGGTATAGTTGTCCCAGATTTCCTGCTCACTGTAGACGCGTCCGTGGGTGAGTGGCATGCGGTATGTCCTGCCCGCCCAGTGCCCAGCCTCGGCCTTCTCCAGATCAAAAGCACGCGCCATCGCTCCGCCGCGCGTCGGCTCTCGCGCCGTGCTCCATATGCCGTTCGCCATGTGTGCATAGGTCGTGTACGGGATACCAGCCCTGCCCAGGTTGCGGAGATGCGCCTTGTACTCCTCGATCTTCTGATCGCGGTTCGGCAGTCCGAGCACGATTGCGTCCTGGTTGTGCACGTCGGTATTGCCGAACCCATAGACCTTGAGCCCGGCTGACTCGAACAGATCGCGGCGGCTGGCATAATACTCGTAGCTGGCCTTTTCGCCGCTGGTCCACAACACCACGTACTCGACCCCGATGCGCCGCACGAAAGCTAGCTCATCGTCGCTCGGCTCTGGCGTCACCTGAGCCGCGATCTTGGCCCCGGGCTCGACGGGTATCATGTTGCTCATCGTCTCTCCTTTCTCTCCTGCAGGTTTGAGAGGACGAAAGGTCAGGGCAGGCACGCCTGCACCGACACGTCGTCCACGTACATCACCGCCACCGCGCCGTCGCGACGGCCATCGTTTCGCAGGCCCAGTCGCAGGTCAAAGGACTGCCCAGCATAGTGGCTCACGTCCACTTCCAGCAACTGCCAGCCGGAGGTCTGGTCGCGCACGATCCGGATCCAGCAGGTGGCCGCAGCATAAAATAGCCGTAATCCCCACTACCACCGGCTTGCGGCACCGTGTACCAGAACCTCAAGACCGCCTGCTGCCCGGCAGGAACCGCGATCTGCTGCCCGACCGACGAATAGCTGAGCCGGTCGGTAGCCGAGCTGTCCATACCGCACTGCATCGACCGCTGCCCCGAGTGGACCATAGCGCCGGTGTAGCGCGCCTGATAAGGCGTATTGGCAATCTCCCATCCGCCACTGGCCTCGAAACCGCCATTGGCCACGAGCTCGATGCACGCCTTGGCCGGCGTGGGCGAAGGCTGCATCGTGGGCGAGGGCTGCGGCGTTGCCGTTGGTGTCGAGGCCCGTGTCGCGGTCGCCACTGGCGTCCACGTCGGCGTGTACGTGGGCGTATTCACGGCCAGCGGCGTCGCCGTCGGCGGTAAGCCATCGGCTTCAAGCCGCACCTCGTCCACGTACATAGACGAGGTACCTCCCTGCCCATCGTTGAACGTGCCAAAGCGCACAGCAACGACCTGGCCGGCATACGGGCTGAGGTCGTGGCTCGCTTCCATCCAGCCACTGGTCGTGCCCCGGCTGACCATCAACAGTCGCCACCTCGAGCTGGCGTCGCGCAGGAACACATAGCCATAGTCAGCCCCATTCATACGAGACGTATACCAGTAAGAGAGTCGCATCTCTCCCGTTGCAGGCAGGGCAAACGTTTGCTCGGCTGAGGAGTAGCTGTAGACGTTGCGCCCGCCCGCTTCGATGCCGGTCTGCAGTGCATAGGCGCCGGCATAATGCGGCTCCTGGACATAGCGTGCTGGGTACGACGTCTCGTGTAGCACCCACCCACCGTCGTGCTCGAAGCCGCCGTTGACGATCGGGTCCACAGGCGGTGCGGGCGTGGGCGTCCCAGGGAGCGCCTGGACGACCTCGATCGTGAATTGCAGTACCGGACTTGCGGGCACCGCGTCGTGGAACCAGGCCGTACCTTCGTGCACCATGTCCCAGGAGATCGTGTACCGTCCTGGTGTGCGCGGTGTCGTCACCTTGGCCACAAAGCGATAGGGATCGCCAAAGGGTACCGAGCGCGCGAGGGTGGTACGGTGATCGTCCTCCGGTGGCTGCACGACAGGGCGTCCAGCGCTGTCCACCCAATGATATCCGAGCCGCACCGGATGCGTCGGGTCGTCTTGGGGCCACGTGAACCATCCGGTGTTCAGCACCTCAATGGCGGCGGTATAGGTTCGGCCCGCCTCCAGCGTTGGCGCCGGTTCGGTCCAATCTCGCCACGACACGTTGTAGCGAAACAACTGCGGGCGCATGCGCTCCCACACCGCTTGCCGCAGGGCTGGGAGCTGTGCATAGGCCTCATCCCCCGGACACGTCGTGTGATTTGCCGGATAATCACGATGGCCCGCCAGATTCGGTATGGCCGCTCCTTTCATCTCCGAGGCGCCAAAGGGATGGATGCCCGCACGCGCTCCCTCCCATGTGGCCAGTGCCTCCAGCGCACGCAGCTCTGGCCCGCTTGCTGGTACGCTCCCCGCATAGTTCCCGTGCGTCCCGATCAGAGCCACGCCCGTGGTGCCATAGTTGAAACTGTACGTATGCCCGGCAACCGCATCTGGGCCGCCGTATCGTCCTTCGTAGATGTTACCATACCGGTCCACGAGATAGTTGTAGCCAATGTCGCCCCATCCCAATGTAACCGCATGGTAGTAATAGATCGCGCGCACCCACTTGGTCGCTTCCTCCTCGCTATAGTCGTTCGTCGTCACCGTGTGGTGGATGACGATCTTGCGCGAGGGCACGTACTCGGGCGACCAGTCCATGTAGCTTTCGTCAGCCCCCCACCCTGCCCTGGAGATGATGGAGGGCTGTGGCACACCGTTGGCGGGCTGTCCTTGCGCGGCGTAGGCCTTGGCCTGCACGGTCGTAGGCCCGACCGAGGTATCGAGGTAGATCAGCGTCACAGCATGCAAAACGGGCGCACGCCCTTGCAGCGTAGCCCGGTACTGGAACTGGCGACCGTCGGACAGCATGAGCGGTGTCTCGCTATATTGTGTGGACAGGTTCCCATCCGGCAGACTCTCATCCAGCGGATTCCTATCCGCCGGATTCCTGTCCGCTGCATCTCTGCCGCCCTGCTCTGCCTGCACGGCCATCTGGTCAAAGGGATACCATTCTGACCAGCCCTTCCGTGCTGTCTGGACGCGCACCTCGATCTCGACAGAGCTACCCTCTGGCAGCTCGGCCTGCCAGCGCGGAGCGATCGCGTTGAGGCTGAACCCGGCATCGACCACGGGAGATACATAGGTCCCACGTTCGGCACCTTCTGCCAGCACGAGCTCGCCCCCAGCCTGGTCCTCGATCTGCAGTCCCTCGAGCGTACCCCCACCAAAGTCAGTCACCGTGGTCTGGGTCCACTCCTCAGCTCGCGCGCCGCTCGTCGGCGGATAGTCTGGGCTGTTGTAGGTCTGCTCGAATACCACCTTTAGCGCACCATCCACTTTGCCCAGATCCCAGTAGACCACGGTCGAGCTGTAGCCGGGTGCACCCCACACCACCTTGTAGGCGCCAGGTACCAGTGGGCCATGCCACTGAGCTAGCGTGGACAACTCTTCGCCTGGCTGAACCTCGGGCAGCCAGTCCACCGTCCCCTCGGCCAGAGTCTCGCCGTCGGGTCCCACCAGGCTCCACACGCCTCCGAACGCATCATCGCGCGGCACAGGCGCCGTGCCGCCGTTTCGTGCCTGGTACGAGATCAGCACATGCTCCGGCCCATCGACACGGATCTGAACCATCAGGCGCAGCGCGTGCAGATCGGGAACGGGTGTAGGTGCCTGTCTCGGTAACAGTGCGCAGCCGCTCGCGATGCTTGCGAAGAGACAGAGGCAGAACAGAGTCCGGAGCACCGGCTGGATCGACGTGCACCGGTCCTCGCTCTTTTTCACCAGAGACCCCCCAGGAACCACCTTCATACCTCCCCTCTGGCCACGTGTGCGGGCGAACCACACGATGCGCCCATCCGACCCGTCAGTTGCTTTGGTTGTGCACGTCAGGCTACTTCTTGCATATACGCAGCTCTGGCAGTGTCGCTTGTCCTAGCAGCCCTGTGACGCGCAGCCTACGTGGTACACAGGCGGAGCAGATCCTGTACATCCGCCGTTACTAGGCAGATCACCGTATCTGCTGCTCCATAGTAGATCTTGACCTCGCCGTTCTCTTCGAGGATCATGCCACACGGGAAGACGACGTCGTTGCGAAATCCACCTGCGACCTCGTACGGGGCCTCAGGCGCGATCAGCGGCTCTTTGTATAGGCCCACGACACGGCGTGGGTCCTCCAGGTCGAGCAGCATCACGCCCGTCGTATAGCGCTTTCTCCAGCTCGCTTCCCAGCCATTCTTGCCGCGTGCGGGATCGGTGTCCACGGCGTGAAACGTGGTCAGCCAGCCGTAGGCCGTCTTGACCGGGGGCGCGGCAGGACCCAGCTTGGTGTTGGCATAGGGAACCTGCTCGACCGCGAGCACTAGCCGCGAGTTGCCCCAATATCGTAGGTCGGGCGAGTCTGAAGCCCAGATATCGAATCGCTCGATGCCTCCCCTTCCATAGACCGGGAATGGGCGCTCGAGGCGCAGGTACATGCCGCCGAGCTTTTCCGGAAAGAGGACCATGTTGCGGTTGTCGGGAACGGACATGCTTAGGATCTCGAACTGCTGCAGATCGTCGGTGACCGCGATCCCGCCGCGTACCCCATGCCGCGTATCAACCGCAAAGCACATGTGGCAGCGCCCATCGATCACCGTCAGTCGCGGATCGTACGCGCGGCGGATCTCGTCGTCCTCTAGCTCGATCCAGGGCTCTGGCGCCACCTCCCAGTGCACGCCATCGTCACTCCACGCCAGGCCGATGTTCGTGCCATCGAAATGCGTGTCTCCTTCGCGCCCATAGTCGTTGCGGAAGGCCATGACGTACCTTCCCTCGTACTTGGTCACGCCGGGGTTGAACACAAGCGTGGACGCATAGGGCACGTCCGCGCTGGTCAGGATCGGGTTCGTCGGGTGACGGCGGACCACTGAGCTTGAGATGAGATCACCGATCAGTACCTGCGACACGACCTCCCCTTTTCGACGATGCTATTCATGCCCTCGGCCGGGCAGGAGAGCAAGGAACAATGCCCCCGTATGGCCGACCTGGCTGTGGCGCACATCTACTGCGTATGTGGCTAATCTTAGCATACCATCGACTGCGATAACACGCAAGGCAAGGATGCAGAAAGCGGCTTTGGACAGCATGCAGACAAGGCGCCCACGCACTGTGTGCGCAAGCGCCTCAACGTTCGCAGGTACCGGGGAAAGCGGTCGGCAGATCGAGCAGGCTCAACGGCCGAAGAGGCCTACCAGCGCGCTCAAACCGACGCAGATCGCGCCCGCCAGGATCATGCGGATCGTGAATGCATAGCGACGCGCGTTCGTCTGCAGGTACTCACCGACGCGTGAGTGTGCGATCCGTGCATCGCCCGGTGCCGTCAGCACGCTGGGCGTACCCAGTGTGCTGTAGGCGCCGAGCGCCGCCACGACTGCAAAGCCGCCCACCAGGCTGGCCCCGATCCCACCCCAGAACAAGCGCTCGCTGTATGCCTGAAAAGTGAAATCGCCGGCCACGAGAAAGGATAACGCCGCACCGGCGACCACGACCCCACACACGATGAGCACCGTCCGTGCAAAGCGCCACACCGCCTTGGTCCA
>Ga0307426_1001866_pt1 | contig 13457 bp, 10 predicted proteins | sample SalMarWE160340MG_FD_202165 | JGI IMG/M metagenome (GOLD analysis project Ga0307426, IMG submission 202165) | Salt marsh sediment microbial communities from the Plum Island Ecosystem LTER, Massachusetts, United States - WE1603-40 | ecosystem: Environmental > Aquatic > Marine > Intertidal zone >... | reverse complement strand
AGACGCACAGTATGCGTTTAATCTGGGTGCAAACGGCACGCCAACCTTTTTCATCAACGGGATTCCGCTCGTCGGCGCGCGTCCGCTCTCGGATTTCGAGGCGATCATTGACAAAGAACTGGAGAACGGATCGCAGCAATAGCCCATCAGAGTCATACAGCATAACAAAAGCGTCGAAATCGATCCCGACGCTTTTTGATTTAACGATCGTGGGCTATCGAGGCTTCATCGAGCGACTTCTTGCCAAGCTTCTTCCTTCCTCGTTCGCTTCAATCCCGGCTGGGTAACGTCTTCCGGAGGTTCTGAACTTTCCATCAAAGTGCCTTTTGCAAGCAGAGCGGGCACTTCCGCTTCATCGATAGGCTTCCCCAGATAAAACCCCTGCGCCGCGTCGCAGCCCTGTGCGTACAGTATCGAGAGCTGATTCATCGTCTCCACCCCTTCGGCGATGACTTCCAAGCGCAAACTGTGAGCCATGGCGATGATCGCCTTCGATATGGCAGCATCGTTGGGATTGTTGGTCAAATCCTTGACGAAAGTTTGGGCGATCTTCAGGGTGTCGATGGGGAACTTGCGCAGATAACTCAAGGAAGAATATCCGGTGCCGAAATCATCGATCGAAATGCGCACGCCCAGGTCCTTCAAGCGCATCAACGTGGAACTGCTGGTCTCGGTTTGCTCCATGAGGGTGCCTTCCGTGAGTTCCAATTCCAGGCGACCTGGTGATAACCCACTATCCAGCAAGATGCGCTTGATGACGTCGAACAAATCGCCTTGCCGGAACTGGCGCGCCGACAAATTGACCGAAATCCGGAAAGGCCGGGGTTTTGCGTCCAGCCACTGCTGCGTGTGCTTACACGCTTTACGCATGACCCATTCGCCGATCGGGATGATCAACTCGGTCTCCTCCGCCAGGTCGATAAAGCGTTGGGGATAGAGCAGTCCATAATTGGGAAGATTCCAGCGAAGCAGCGCCTCCAGGCCGACGATTTTCCCGCTGCGAAGATTCACGATCGGTTGGTAGTGGAGCACGAGTTCATCCCGATCCAACGCGTGGTAAAGCCCACTGCGAAACGTCAGCCGTTCCGTGGCGCGCAAATTCATCTCAGCGGCGTAAAACTGGTAATTGCTGCAGCCTTTCTCCTTTGCCCGATACATCGACCGGTCTGCAAATTTCAACAGATCTTTTGCGTTTTTCGCATCCATCGGGTAGAGCGAAATGCCGATGCTCGTGGTGATAAAGACTTCACGGTCATTAACATGAAACGGCGGTGCCAACACGTTGATAATCTTTTGCGCTACGATCACGGGCACATCGCTTTTCGGAAGCCCATCGAGGATGATGATGAATTCATCACCCCCCAATCGGGCGACGGTATCCGTAGCCCGCACGCATTTTTTGAGCCGCTCGGCAACGGCTTGAAGGATGATATCCCCCGCATCATGACCCAGCGTGTCGTTTACTACCTTGAAATTATCCAAATCGAGGAACATCAAGGCGACCTGTTCGTTATAACGGTCGGCGCGCGCCAGCGCTTGCGATAAACGATCCCTGAAAAGCGTGCGATTCGCGAGCCCAGTCAGATGATCGTATTGCGCGAGATACGCCAGACGTTCTTCGGCTTGCTTGCGTTCGATCGCATAGCGCAGGGAACGTGTGAGAAGATTGCTGTCCCCTTGCCCCTTCACCAGGCAATCCTGCGCGCCCGCCTTTATCGCCTGCACGACGACACCCTCATCGGAGACGTTGCTCAAGGCGACAATGGGGAGATTTGGAAATTCCAAATTGACAACCCGGATCGACTCCACTCCTTGTGCATCCGGCAAAGAAAGATCGAGCAGCACGATGTCGTAGGAATCTTTCCGGAGTCGATCGATCGCACGTTGAAAACTGTTCTCGTGATGAAATGAGAAGCCCTTCAGATACGCATCATCGAGAAGGCCACGTATTATCCCGGCCTCATCGGGTTTTTCCTCGACGAGCAGTACTTTGATCTCGTGCGAGTCCGTCATTTCATTCATCTTTCAGAATCCATCAACGTACAGCCTGCGTAACCAGTTCATAAACTCTCGAATGAAATCTATCCATGAAGATCCAGGCCTGATTGTTAGGCTGCTGTCAAGACAGTTGCAATGCGTAGAGGATACTTCACGATACCGCCGAATGTACTTCGTAATCACATTTATGAATTGCGAAACGGGACGCCGATTGTTTCGCATCACGATCGATACCACCGTCGACGCACACGATCACCTTTGCAATGCCAAGAGTCCCCGGCGCAAAAGGCACACGATTCAACGCAAACTCACGCAAGATGACAATCCGTGCGTTTTTAGTTCCTCCATCCTACAGGAAAGCCGTCGTGTTGCGACTTACGGAAACCATACATTTCCTGGTCTACATAATACAACAAATGTAAGACAATTTACACACGAATCGGCCCGAATTTAGGGCATGAACGCGCTCTTCGAGGTTCGGCTACGGCATTTCGATTTCCACGACGACCATACGATGATCGGAAGCCAGCGAAGTGGAAACCGTCGCGGCGAGGGGTTTCAAATCACGCAGCCAGACGAAGTCGATGCGCGACTGCGGCTCGACCGCCGGACTGGTTAACGGAGGCGGGTCGATCCCCAGGACGATAAAGGGATCCTCGAAACCGGCCGCGAGGACCGCTTGCGGAACGGATTCGTGAATTTCGGCATTGAAATCCCCGCCGAATATCGCATTGGAATGATCGCCGACGAATTCCAGTGCCTGGGTGATTTGTGTTTGGGTATCTTCGTCGCTCAGACCCATCCACACAGCATAAGCGTTCAACGGCGCTGCATCGAATTCGAGATTCACCTCGATGATGCCGGTTTGCTCCTGCAAACTCGCAAGCAACTTCTGCGTCGAAGGCGCCACGGGGCCACGGTACAGAAGCGCGATGCCGGTGAGATGCTCGACGGTGGGCAAATAGACCTGATTCATCTGCAATCGGCGAGCCAGATAGTATGCATCGTCCACACAGTAGCTGGTGATGCGCGCCGCATCGACCTCCTGCAACATCACCACGTCGACTTCCGCTTCCTCGATCGTGCGCGCCATGTCTTCGAGCGTGAAGTGCCAATAATCATCATACCCATAATGGATGTTGTACGTCGCAGCACGAACGACTCCTTCCGCATGAAAACCCGCTGCCGGTTTCGGCCAGGCCACGACCAGGGCAACGGCGAGAGCAAGCAGGGCAAACATACCCTCAGGCATGAGGCGCAGACGGGGCGGCGGAATCCGGGATTCGGCCGGTGACTGAAAAACGACACCCACGCCAACCATCACGCCCGCAGCCAGAAACACGGCCCACCCATAACCACGCAAGACCGGCAGTGTGTACGCGTACGTGAAAGTAAAGGCATATACGAAATTGAGCACTAAAAAGAGCACCATCCCCAACGCTACAGCGCCACCAGTGGTGCGAGTCGTTTTTGGGGCATTCTCGAAGGTGGCTGCGAAAGCGCACAGAGTCGCAACCTGGGCCGCAAGGATCGCCAGCAGACTGAGGCCGCCTTCCGAAAAATAACCGACAACCAATCCCAGGAGCAGCAACATGGAAAGGCCGAGTCCGGCCATCGAGGTCTGAAAGACACGTTCGAAGATATCGCGCACCGCTGGCAGGACGAACAAGATGGATAATCCCATCATGAGCGCAGCAGAGATGAAATACGCCGTTGAACTCCAGCGCGCCGCTGCGTTGGGAAAGGACAGCAGCGAAATCTGCAAGAACAGAAAGCCGCTCAATGCAATCCCGTCGACGAAACGTATTCCCAGCGGCTCGACATTCTCTTCATCTGAACGTCGTAAAACCAGCCAGGCGAAAGCAATGACGGCGATACTCCACACGACTTGCACATACAACCAGGAACTGCGCAAACTTGAATCATACGTGTCCCCCATAACGCGCAGCACTTGATCCAAGACCAGGGCGCTCAGCATGCACTGAACGAACGAGCGCCGATCGAGTTGCAAGCGGGTCGTCAGGTAGAGGCTCCCGAAAGCGACGGTGAACAACGATCCCCAGAAGCGCACATCGGCCAGATTGACCGACAGGCTGACACGTGCGAGCGCCGTAATGGATGCGAACACCCATGCCCACCGGTTTCGATTCTTTCCTGGAGTCCAGAGCGGTGCGGCGAAAGCCAGCACCACGAAAAGATTGCTGATCACGAGCCAGGAATCGATCGGCCCTTCGAAGATCTGATCGTAGATGATGCCAAACAGCACGGAGAAAATCACCCGTACGCCTTGCAGCAAGAAGAGAAACACAGACACAGAAACGATCGTCCCTATTCCTCGCGCTTTCATCACCCTCTCCTTTCGCGGCGATCGATCCGCCGGAGTCACAAAGGCCGTCGTTCGTATCTGCCTTTCCCTGCAATGCGGATACACCCCGAAACGAAACCCGTGAATTACAACTGGTTCAACTCAAATGATCTGCTCAGGGATAAAAGTCTTTCAGTTCACCCACCGGGAGCGTGATCAAGCCCTCTTCCGACTCACCTACCTGAGTCACCTGATTCGGCTCCTCTCCCACCAAAAACGCGGTGTATGCGGCCGCCAAAGCATCCAAGGGGTCCGCCTCGTATAAACCGTCTAATGGCAAATTACCCGTCAATAAATGATGGCGAGTGATCTCTTCGAGCACGCGCAGCGGATTGGATACATCCAGGCCTTCCTGATACAGCACCAGTTGGCGCTGCATGCGTCCTTCGAGCGTTCGCTTCAACAGCGGGCGATGTTCCAGAAGCACGGAGAAACATGCGTGTGGGCTGACTTCGATGATCGCGTGATCTGCCGGCTCGTCTCCGACGACAAAGGGTTGGAAGGATAATTCTTCCAGCCGGCGAAAGAGATGAAATCCATTCCGAACCCATCCGGGCGCTTTCTGCTCGTCTGCCGGCGTGTTGTAAAGACGAATGTTGCAGCGGCGCAGCATGAATTCACACACGCGCCACTTCGTCCAAGTATTTCCGTCTGCTTTAAGATTGTTGCGCCGACGGATCTCGGATCGTCGCATCAGACCTTTGTTTGGAGCCTGTGGTGCCGCGATGGCGACGATGACTTTTTCCAGCCCCGCCACGAAAGCCAGCACGGATTCGATATCGCCTTGGTCCAGTGCCAAGATTTGTTTACGCTTATCGATGACAGCATAATCCAGGGGACGTCTTCCTGCCGTCGGGTCGATTCCCATGTATGCGACGTCTGAAAAAAGCATTATCTCCTCCCACAACTGGCGCGTTGAACATGCGCCTCAGCCACAGACGGATTCGGCCCGACAGGCAGCGGCGAATTCCTCCCAGGCGGTCTGGTCGGTATGGTAGGGCGCAAGCCATGGCCGCTTCGCCGCCATACGTAGTGCCGATTTTACCGAACGGCCAGCGCAGATCGAATAAGCCACGTAAGCCCATCGGGTTCGATGAAGACCCAGACTGCTGTGGATCAGAATGCGCAAATTCTGGGCAACACATGTATGAAGGAAAACGGCCGCCAATAGCCGCTCTTGAATTCCAGCATGCATTTCATCTGCCACGTCCATCCAGAGGAATTGTGCCGGCACAGGACCTGCGAATTGCCGCGGAGAAAGCGGCTTAAAATGAAGTATTGCGGATATTCCCGTTTGATCCATGAAAGCATCCCACGTTGAAGGGATGTGTTCTCCACCCGCAGCGTAGATCTGATCGTGAACCCAGGTCATTTTATCGTTTCAAATTCGTTCCCTCAGTATACATCGGCCTTTTGACGACGGCGAGGCTTGCGGCTATACTTTGCATTCAAATACAGATAATCCTCCAGGAGGAGATCATGGCCAAGAAAGAGAAAGATGGAAAGGAAGCGGGTGGTTTCAAACTGACCTACGCCACGATGTTTGATCCCCCCGAAGAACTCCACGAAAGTTACGAAAGTGCACTTGCGCAGATTAAGCGTGACATGGGCGCCGAACATCCTATGTTGATCGACGGCAAGGAAGTCAAATCTTCGGAAAAATTCGAAGACCGCTCACCCATCAACAAAGATTGGCTGTTGGGGATCTTCCAACAAGGAACGGACAACGACGCCAAAAAGGCCCTTGCAGCCGCACGAAAGGCTTTTCCTGCCTGGTCTCGTGTGCCCTGGAAAGAGCGTGTAAAAATACTGCGCAAGGCAGCCAAACAGATCGACAAACGCATTTTCGAATTTGCCGCCGTCATCTCCCTCGAAGTCGGCAAGAACCGTATGGAAGCCCTTGGAGACATCGCAGAAGCGGCCGATCTCATCCGCTACGCCTGCGATCAGATGGAGAAGAACGATGGCTACATCGTACGCATGGGCAAGGATCCCCTCAGGGGCTACAAAGCGAAAAACACCTCCGTTTTGCAGCCTTATGGTGTGTGGCTCGTCATCAGTCCTTTCAACTTTCCGGGCGCATTAACCGGCGGGCCGGTCGGCGCGGCTCTGCTTGCCGGCAACACCGTAGTCATGAAGCCGGCCTCGAACACGCCGTGGACGGTCCGTCTTCTGGCCGAATGTTTCCAGGATGCGGGAATCCCCGCCGGCGTGTGCAACTACGTCACCGGCCCCGGCAGCACGACCGGGGAGGCGCTGATCTCGAGTGACGAAGTGGACGGGATCACGTTCACCGGCTCGTACGACGTGGGCATGAAGATCTACAAAACGTTCGCCGAAGGCAAATACCCGCGCCCGATCATTCTCGAGATGGGCGGGAAAAACGCCTCGATCGTCTCCGAAAACGCGGACATCGAGCACGCGGCAGCCGGCATCGTCCGCTCCGCCTTCGGGCTGCAGGGCCAGAAATGCTCGGCAAATTCACGCATCTACGCCGCCAAACCCATCTATGAGAAGCTGCTGAAAAGATTGATAGAACTCACCGAAAAATTATCTGTCGGCGACCCCACGGATCGCGCCGTTTTCATGGGCCCCGTGATCAACAAAAAATCCTACCAGGATTTCAAACGCTTCACGAAACAATTGGCGGACGCTGGCACCATCATCACCGGCGGCAGCGTCATCACCGAAGGTGAGTATAAGAAAGGCTTCTTCTGCCAGCCGACGATCGTTGCTAACGTACCGGTCGAACACCGCTTGTGGAGTCACGAGATGTTCTTGCCGATCAGCATGATCCATCCCGTAGCCGACCTTCAAGAGGCGATGACTCTCGCCAACGACAGCCAATACGGCTTGACGGGCGGGTTTTACGGAACGAAGAAAGAGGCCAAGTGGTTCTTCGACCAGATCAACGTCGGCGTCGCCTACGCCAATCGTCCTCAAGGTTCGACGACGGGCGCCTGGCCGGGTTTCCAACCATTCGGCGGCTGGAAGGGATCGGGGTCTTCGGGCAAGAACGCCGGCGGTCATTACTATCTCACGCTCTACATGCACGAACAAAGCCGCACTTTGATCCGCCCTGTTTGACGGAGTGAGCCTGCGCCCGAGGTGATCTACACCTCGGGCGTCGCTCGATAGTTATGATTGACGTATGCAGCTCCACGAATTGGTAGATCGAAAACGTCCAGCACAGGACGCCAGCCTGCTTGTCACCAGTGAAGCGTCAAAGGGTTTGCGATGACGCACCGCCTCAGTCTGGCGCTGATCTTGATCGGGGTGATCAGCTTGCTCGTCTACGTCATCAGCGCCTCGAATCAGCAAGGAGACTATAAACTACTCTTGATCGGCGCATGCATCAGTCTGCTGGGGGTATTGCTGCGCCGTCGCGCAATTCGCAGCAGGGCAAGCCAATCCCAACGGTTTCGGCTGCTGCGCCGCAACCAAGCGGATGAAATGGACGAATGAACCCTCTCGGAATTCATTCGATAACGTTCTTTCCAACAACCCCTGCGAAGTCTGGTAGACTACGGAGGGCTTTCAACAATTTCAATGGAGGATCGAAATGGCTGATTTAGTCGACTACCGCATTTTCGGAGATGATCTCCAGCTCGTCGAGATCGAACTCGATCCCGGCGAAGGGGTGCGCGCCGAAACGGGCACGATGACCTACATGGAAAATGCCATCGAAATGGAGACTTCGACAGGGGGAGGTCTTCTAAAAGGTCTGAAGCGCGCCGTTACGGGTGAGAGCTTTTTCATCACCACATTTCTAAACAGCGGCAACGGCAAAGCGCGTGCGGCGTTTGCAGCTCCCTATCCGGGCAAAATCATCCCCATCGCCATGGAGGATTTCGGCGGCAGCATTCTCTGCCAGAAGGATTCCTTCTTATGCGCCGCGCAAGGCATCGAGATCGAAGTCGCCTTCACCAAGAAAATCGGCGCCGGTATCTTTGGCGGTGAAGGATTTATACTGCAGCGCCTCGATGGCAGCGGATTGGCGTTCGTTCACGCCGGCGGTACGGTGATCGAAAAAGACCTGGCTGCAGGCGATACGTTACGCGTCGACACCGGCTGCCTGGTCGCCTTTTCGACCAGCATCGATTACGACATCCAATTCGTAGGCGGCTTCACGAACGCCCTCTTCGGCGGTGAAGGGCTGTTTCTGGCGAAGATTACCGGAGCGGGAAAAGTCTACTTGCAAAGTCTGCCCTTCTCGAGAATTGCGGACCGAATCATGGCGGCTGCGCGGCATCAGACCGGAGAACGCAAGGGATTTGCGGGACTCGGTGGCCAGATCTTGGGAGATCTGATCAGCGGCCGATAACGCTTCAAACGGATCTCGACTTGAGGCGCGAGTACGATCGGATAGCGACTCCCGCCATATCGTAATCATTCGTGTCAAGCGACGCTCTCTCAACAACGCTCGTGGCCTCTCACAGCCGGTTGATGCATCGTGGATCAGTGGCGGCAGCCAGGGACGTTACCCCATGCCAGGACTGACGGATCAAGCGGGGGGCCAGCAGGCTTCCGGGGAAGAACTCGTCGATCAGGCGCGCCAGGCCTGGCAGGAAAGCATGCTGCGCCGCCTGGATGAGTTGCGCTCCGATCTACACACCCGCCAACCAGAAATCATCGCCGCTCGATGCGGCGGTACGTATCGAGATGGCAGCATTCTTCTCGAATACTGGGGACGAGCCATCTCCATCCCCTGGAACAGTCTGGCGCCGCTGTTCGTTGAAGAGAACAAACCCTGCTCCGTGTTCGACAGTGCGATGTTGATTTACTACCTGCATACCGCCAGGGGAACCGATCTTGCCGACCGCTGGATCGCATTCCGCGAAATTCCCGGCGGTGCTTTTTACCATCAGGCATTTCAAGGTTACAGCGGAGATCGAGTCGCCCGCCGCTTCGGCGAACAAACGGATGATTTCGAGCGAGCTGCGCAGAAATTAGACGGTTGGCGCCTGCCCGCACTCGCCCCCTATGCTTACGCCTTTCAGCCTTTGCCGCGTATTCGCCTGGCTGCCGCGCTCTGGCCCGGAGACGAGGATTTTGCCGCCCGCGCATCCATCCTGTTCGATGCGTCCGTCGACAGCTACCTCACGATCGACGGTCTGGCGCTGATCGGTGCGGGATTGGCCGGCCGCTTGCTGCGCGCCGGCAAATAAACACAGCCGGATCGGAAAGGCAGACAGGCATGATTACAACGTTATGACACGATCGGCCGTGGTCATGGCGGTGATGATGTCAGGCATTCCCCCCACAATTCCGACGCGTACGGAGTCGTCCAATCCCAATCGATTGAGGCATGTGTTGCACAGCACCAGATGTACGCCCCGCGCTTCCAATTTCTCGAGTTCTCCGAGTATCGGCGAGCCCTCACAGGCCAGCCGCACCCCATCTGTGTAGAAGCAAATCGCTTTGGGCAGCGAATCCGCCTCCACAAGAATTTGCAGGAACTTGCCCGCCAACAGCTCGCGCAATCCCTGGTCTTGCGTCCGCCCCATACCGTCGCTGTTGAATATGAAAACCGTTGCCCGATCCGTAGACACGAAAGCCTCCAGTGAGAAGATATTGCTTCCCCAATAATCCGCTCGCGATTTTCGCCAAAGCCTTCCGGCAAGTATAATCGAATTCGAATGGATCACTCCACTAGAAACGTCGGATCAATCGAGGGGTGTAGCGGCCTGGCGATGGCTTGACAGAATGCCGGATGCTCCACTACCATGGAAGAGCCCTCCGCATTGAATGGGGAATTCGTCGACGGACGGGCGTTGGCCAGAGAACCTGTTACGATCCTGAAGGCATCGTAAATCCCCTCGTCCGTAGGTTTCACCGGAAAAGACGCCCTTTCTTCGCGCAGGACACCGCCGACATGCGGTTCAATGTGGCCTTGGCGTAATGCCAACCGAGCAACACATTCGAGATACCCGGAAAATGAGCCAAACCGCCCTCGATCATCGAAATGGGGTTATTTTGACATCGAGAAACCTGACGCAGGCACAACGAGATCGTTTCAAAGCACACCTCAAGCAGCTCTACGCCGAGCAGCAGAGCACATCGGTCTTGGCGCGGCTTGAGGCCATCCTCGACGAACACCTCGTTAAAGCCGGCGACAAACCGCCGACAGCAGCACCTCTTTCCGAACGCGACACCATACTGATCGCGTACGGCGACATGGTCAGCCGGCCCGGCGAAAAACCGTTGACGACTCTTGCCAATTTACTTCTGAGGCAGCTTGAAGGAGCAATCAGCGGGGTTCACATTCTGCCCTTCTTCCCCTACTCATCGGACGATGGATTTGCGGTGATCGACAATCGCGCCGTAAACGACGACCTGGGAGGCTGGCCTGAAATCGAGAGCATATCCAACGACTTTCGCCTGATGATCGACCTCGTCATCAACCATGTCTCGGCGGAGAGCGACTGGTTCCAACAATTTCTTTCAGGGAATCCCACATACCGCAATTATTTCATCACCCTCGACCCGAAGACCGATCTCGATGCGGTCGTCCGCGCGCGAGATTTGCCATTGCTGACTCCCTTCGAATCGCCACAAGGCCGGCGGTACGTTTGGACGACATTCAGCGCCGACCAGGTGGACCTCAATTTCGCCGATCCCGACGTTCTTCTGGAGATCCTGGATCTGCTGCTCTTTTACGTCCGTCACGGTGCTCAGATCATCCGTCTGGATGCGATCGCATTCCTCTGGAAAGAAGTGGGCACTTCCTGCATTCACCTGCCCCAGACCCATCACGTAGTCAAGCTGATCCGGGCCGTGCTGGACAGCGTCGCGCCGTGGGTGTTGATCGTCACAGAGACCAACGTGCCCTACGAGGAAAACGTATCCTACTTTGGGGACGGCAGCGATGAAACGCACATGGTCTATCAGTTTGCGCTGCCGCCATTGGTGCTGCACACCCTGCTCAGCGGCGACGCCACCCGCCTAACACAATGGGCGAGCCATATCCGTCTCCCTTCCGAGCAGGCAACCTTCTTCAACTTCCTCGCTTCACACGACGGCATCGGTCTTCGCCCGGTGCAAGGCATCCTCGAGACGGCCGAGATCGAAGCACTGATCCGGCACACAAAGGCGAATGGGGGCGGGATATCCTACCGGCAGGTCGATGATGACCAGCGTCAACCTTACGAACTCAACATCAACTACTTCGACGCGCTTGTCGAACGGGCAGCGGAGAATCCCGAATCGGATCGACAGGTCGCTCGATTCATCGCCTCACAAGCGATCATGCTTTCCCTCATCGGTGTGCCGGGAATATATTTCCATAGTCTGTTCGGCTCGCGAAATGACCTGCAAGGTGTAGAGATGACCGGAAAACCGCGCAGCATCAACCGGGAGAAACTCGGTCTGGCGGTTCTCGAAACCCAACTTGCCGATCGGACATCCGTTCGTGCGCGCGTTCTGCACCAATACAAACGATTGCTGCACACACGTCGACGCTTTGCCGCCTTCCATCCGTACGGCAGGCAGCGTGTTATCGATCTGGGTCCATCGATTTTCGCACTCATCCGCATCACGCCGCAAGATTCGAGCGCCGTGCTCTGCCTGCACGAAATCTCGGGGAAAGCCCTCCACGCCACGATCGAGCTGCCCGAACGTACACAAAAGGAGGCGGAGGACGTTCTTTCGGGCCAGACGATAACCCTCGAAGATTGCCCCCTCGATCCCTACCAGGTGCGCTGGATTCAACTGGACGGGGGAGTTGAAGCATGAGAATCGGGTTACTGCATTACAGCGGCCCTCCCACCGTCGGCGGTGTCGAGCAAACGCTTTACTACCACAGCCGGACGCTGACGAAATTGGGGCATTTCACACGATTGATCGTAGGACAAGGACAGACATACGATCGACGCATTCCCATGGACGTGGTTTCCGAACTGTATTCCAAACATCCAACCGTGCTTGCCGTGAAGCAAGAATTGGATCGCGGCCAGTGCAGCGATCGCTTCAATGCGCTGCGTACGGCCATCGAAACACAATTACAGGCGGCGATCGAAGGTCTCGACGTCCTGATCGTTCACAACGCGATGACGCTGCACAAGAATCTCGCCCTCACGGCAGCCCTATGGGATTTACACTCATCAAAAAGGGCTCCGCCGATGATCGGCTGGCATCACGATTTCGCCTGGGATCGCGACGAGTATCAAGAAGAATTGAAGGATGAGTTTCCCTGGGATCTACTGCGCAAGCCATGGCCGGGGGCGACAAACGTCGTCGTATCCAGAGCCCAGCGCGCTCGCCTGGCGCAGCTGTATGCGCTCGATCCGGCCAGCATCCGGGTCATCCCCCCTGGCATCGATCCCGGCGTGGTCGGCAGCTGGACCGACATGACACGCCGCATCGTGGCAGAATACGATCTGCTGCGAGCGGACGCCGTTCTCCTGCTGCCCGCCAGAATCACCCGCCGCAAGAACATCGAATTTGCACTGCAGGTGCTCGCCGAACTTCGCCCGATTTCCTCACAGGATGTGCGTCTCATCGTGACGGGCCCACCGGGGCCGCACAATCCCGCCAACGCGGCCTATCTCGATCAGCTGCTCTCGCAACGGCGCGCATTGAAACTCGTTGCATGCGCTCACTTTCTCTACGAACGCCACTCCCGGAGCGAACCCCGGGTGGACCGAGCCACGATGGCCAATCTTTACGCCTTGAGTGACGCGCTCCTCTTCCCAAGCCTCCAGGAAGGATTCGGCATCCCGCTCTTACAGGCCGGATTTACACGGTTGCCGATCTACTGCAGCGACATCGAACCGTTCCACGAGAGCGTCGAGGACGGTGCGCATTTCTTTTCGCTGCAGGATTCCCCAAAACACGTGGCGAAAACGATCGCAGACACGCTGCTCACAAACGCAACCTTTCTCTTGCGACGTGAAGTGAGACGAAAGTATCCCTGGGAGATCATCGTTTCCAACTCGATGATACCCATGCTTGAAAGCGTACACGATGGATGAGAAGCAGGTGGACGCGGCCAAAACACGCAGGGGCCGTCGCAAGCGGCGTCGCGTCCTCGTACCCATTTTTAACGATGTGCTTCGCGAACCATTGATCGCCCTGGCACACCAGTTGAGTGATG
>Ga0307426_1001864_pt1 | contig 13459 bp, 12 predicted proteins | sample SalMarWE160340MG_FD_202165 | JGI IMG/M metagenome (GOLD analysis project Ga0307426, IMG submission 202165) | Salt marsh sediment microbial communities from the Plum Island Ecosystem LTER, Massachusetts, United States - WE1603-40 | ecosystem: Environmental > Aquatic > Marine > Intertidal zone >... | reverse complement strand
TACATGACTTGCAGCTCGGCCTCGCCAAGAATTCGCGGGGCCGCTAATTTTCCGGTCACTTTGCCAGTGCTTACTACCGTACCCCGGACGCCGTCAAGACTGAATTCATCGAGCAAAATGTTTAAGTGGTATGAAATATCTAATATTTCATCATCATTTAAAGGCACCTGTCCCTTGCACGATATAACAGAATTGTCTATTGCCATCGTCAATGTATCGATAACCAATATTTCGGATTGCATCATGCCTTGCATCTTGAGAAAAACGTTTATCTCCTGATCGCCCACATGACCAAATATCTTACTGTTTACCAAAGAGAGATCTTTGATAAGCACTCTGAATCCCTGTTCCTTTTGTTTTTTCTTGCCGTCAGCAGGGACAGCGATCTTCTGTATTAACGATTCTGCCTCGTTTGCATTAACAACGAGTCCATCGATATCAAGATGGCCAAGGGATATCTCCTTTGATATCATCTTTAACAGATTGTATGTAATACGCAGCCTGTTCAGCTCGACAGCATCGCCTATTTTGAGATCCCTTGCTTCTAACGAGTAAAATAAATTCCCTTTAATTGAACCGATATTAACGGGAACCTTGAGCTGGGTCTGAACTGCTGATTCAACCTTTCGCTTTACAAAGTCTAGTACAAATTGTGTTCCGGCAAGAAAAAAGATTAAAACAAGCAGGGTAGCTGCCAGCACTGAAAGAATAAAGGTTTTCCGCATACAGTAGTATAATTCAGAACACAATCTTGTCAATCTTGACAACGACCTTCACACGAGATATATTTACCAATAAATATATCTCGTTACTTTGACATGATAATGCGTGAGATAAAAAATGCAAAATACACCTGCTGCCTCGATATAAAAGGTTTTGTCAAATGAATATCATAAGTAAGAAAACTAAAAAGAACTCAGCCAGTACTATTCTTACGCGCCATCGCTATTTTTTTATTGGCGTGAAGTAAAAGGAGGTCAAAGACATGCGTGGTTTTATAAAAAGAAGATCGAAGAAAAAGGGACTCGCACCGGGTACCCTGGTCTATGTCGGTGAACAAAAGACTAACCAGGTGCGAACGACACTCATCGATTACGATGAAAAGGAATTTCAGGAAAAGGAAGTCAAAAACATAGAAGAGTGTTTTCCCTTTAAGGATAAGCCGTCTGTAACCTGGATAAACATCGATGGCTTGCAGGATATTGAAATAATAGAGAAAATCGGCAACCACTTTGGTTTACATCCGTTGGTTTTAGAAGATATCCTCAATACCGGTCAGCGTCCGAAAATGGAGGATTTTGAAAAATACATTTTCATAGTGGTGAAAATGATCTATTATGACGAAAAAGAAAATGAAACAAAAGTAGAACAGGTAAGTTTTATCCTGGGTACGAATTTTGTCATCTCTTTTCAAGAAAAACCAGGTGACGTATTTGACGCAGTGCGCGAGAGAATAAGAAAAGCAAAGGGCCGTATTCGTAAAGCTGAGGCGGATTATCTTTTATATTCCTTGCTCGATGCTATTATAGATAATTATTTCTCTATCCTCGAAAAAATCGGCGACAAAATAGAAGATCTTGAGGAAATGGTGGTGGCAGAACCAAAACCAGGTTCTCTCCAGGCGATTCATGAATTAAAAAGAGAAATGATCTATCTGCGTAAGTCGGTTTGGCCTTTGCGCGAAGTGATAAATAATTTCAGTAAGGCTGAATCAGCTCTTGTACAGAAATCCACGAACATCTATCTAAGGGACATCTATGATCATACTATCCAGATCATCGATACGATCGAAACATTTCGTGATATGCTTTCTGGTATGCACGATACATACCTTTCGAGCATAAGCAATAAGATGAATGAGATCATGAAGGTTTTGACTATCTTTGCCGCACTTTTTATCCCTCTGACATTTATCGCTGGTATTTATGGCATGAATTTTCAATTTATGCCCGAACTCAACTGGCGTTGGGGATATTTTGCTGTCTGGGGGATCATAATCGCTGTTGGACTGTCAATGCTGTTATATTTTAAGCGTAAGAAATGGCTGTAAAAAACAGCTGCACCTAACGCACCGAACTTGTTTGAACGGTAGTCCCCAAATCAATAGACAATACCCCTTGACATAATCGATTTTCTATTTAGAATGAGGCGCTTTGCAAGGAGGCCAATATGGCTGAAGATATTGTCACCCTCGATAAATGGTGCTGCTCAGTGTGTGAGTATGTATACGACCCTTATTCGGGTGACCCACTTCATGGAGTAAAACCCCGAACCCCATTTAAATCATTGCCAGGCGCTTGGGTGTGTCCAGACTGTGGTGCTGGGAGATACGATTTCATACCTTATGTCGGTGAGATGGATAGGTATTACTAAAATTGAAGAGGGGCTGTTAATAGCCCCTCTTGGTTCACAGACATACAGGTAGATCTATAGACCTGTCATATCCATAGCTTCACTATGCTTGACCAAGTAAGGATACTCATTATAATTCATCATAGCAGGATACGACGAATTATCGTCTTAAGTTTGTATTCTGCATTGTTTTAGAAAACAAGAAAGGAGCATCATATGAAGAAAAAATCCCTTGTCGCAATAATCATATTATTATTCATCTGCAAGTGTGCGATGTCATATATTGGACATTCGAGTAGACAGGATAAGGCAAAAATGTTTCATAATGTCATAGTCATGATCCCTGATGGTTGCGGTGTAGCACACATGACTATTGCACGCTGGTTTAAAGGCGCACCGCTTGTTCAGGATTCCATGGAGATCAGTATGGTACATACTTTTTGTGCTAATTCCATGATCACTGGCTCGGCTGCAGCAGCTACGGCATTTGCCACTGGTTTCAAAACCTGGGAAGGAGATGAGAAAGCACGCTGCCTTTCCATGCGCCCTGATTCCTTGCTCATCCCACAACCCCAGGGACTTCCTCTTTCACAGCAGTGGCGTCCGGTTGCTACGGTGCTGGAAGGTGCTCGTGTTCAAGGAAAGGCAGTCGGTCTTGTCGCGACCTGTCGCATTAGTCACGCAACACCAGCCGGTTATGCCAGCCACTGGCATTCCCGTACTGACGAACATATCATCATGGAACAGCTGGTTTACCAAAACCTCGATGTCGTTTTTGGTGGCGGGTATTGTTATCTGGTTGCTGATGACAAAGAAATACCCGGAAGCTCATCAAAGGGTCGGCGCCAGGATGGAGAAAATCTCTATGAGACATTGACTTCTAATGGATATTCTATCATCACCACCAGTGATGAACTAAATACCCTGAAACAAGGAACCCAAAAGGTCTGGGGGATGTTTGCCAAAGGCCACATGCTCCACGATATAGATCGCCAAACATTCGCACCGGATGAGCCGTCCCTTGCTGAGATGACAGAAAAAGCTATTGAGATACTCAGCAAAGATCCGGATGGTTTCTTCCTTATGGTTGAAGGAAGTCAGGTTGATTGGTCATCCCATAGCAATGACCCGGTGGGCACGATAACCGAGTATATCGCATTCGATCAGGCGGTCAAAGTCGCGCTAGATTTCGCCCGATCAAAACCTGAGGAGCCGACCCTGGTATTGATATTCCCGGACCACGATAATGGCGGTATGTCACTTGGGAATTATATTAGTAACTACAGCGCATTCAAGCCGTGCGATATGGTCAACGTCATTAAAAACGCATCGCTCACAGCTGATGCTGTTGCCTACCTTATTTACAGCAGTTTGAATGATTCACAGCCGGATCCAGCAGCGATACGCGGTATTATCGCGGAAAATTACGGAATCGATGACATAACTGCCCGTGAAATGGAGACGATCATTGCCGACTTAAAAGACACTCTTAATTATGACCTGATAACGATTATCGCTCATATGCTGAGCGACCGCGCTGGTATCGGCTGGACGAGCTTTGAGCATACCGGGCACGACGTGCCGATGTTCAGTTTTGGTCTTAGTAATCCTCCACAAACGATCGATAATACCGAGATAGCGCGCTTGTGTGCACGGGCATTAGGTTGTGACCTTACCGCACTCAACGAACGGCTCATTGCAGATGCGGGTACACTTTTTAAAAACGCTACGATTACCATCGATACGACCAGTGTGGAAACGAGCAAGGGCATGCTTGTTATTGATAACGGGAAAACACAAGCGGCCTTTCCGTTCTTTAAAAACTTGATGATCATTGAGCAGGACACATTGATCCTCGAAGGACTCACCCTTTATTCGAAGAAAACAAATAAAGTATTTGTTCCCAGACAGGCAAAAACATTGCTCGACAAACGGTAACTTTACCTATTGACAAACCTTACTCCCGCTATAGAATCAATCGTTTAATAAGGAGGCATATAATGGGCAAGCTGGACCTATGGATATGCACAGTTTGTGAATATATGTACGATCCGTACAGCGGTGATCCGGACAATGAGATCGATCCCGGAACCCCATTCTTAGCTTTACCGGATGATTGGGTATGTCCTATTTGCGGTGCTGAAAAAGAGCTTTTCATACCATACCTTGAACATGCTGAGTATGGTGTGGGTGAAGAAATAGAAGCATAGCTTGGCAATAATTTGAGAAATTATTTGTCAATATTTACATAGCTTTCTTTTAAAAAACTCAAACAGACCCAACCATTGTCTAAAGCGCAGTTCCGACGGCTTTACACGAACAGAAAATTCAAGATCACGAGATAGTCTTTTCCACTGATTATAACTAAAAATGCCTTTGTAGTTTAATTTCAAATTTTTCCGCCATGCGCCGAATCCAAGTTTAATAAACCTTTCGTAAATCGCAATCTCTGTTTTCGGGATTAAATAAGGAGTTCGTTTCGTTATATACAGCATAACGACATCCACATTGGGGACTGGCGAGAAATCAGTTCTTTCAAAAAATCTAATTATCTTTAGCCTGAACCATGGTCTTACTAAAACTGAAAACTGGGTAGTTTTCGTCGCGCCGATGAATTTTTCGGCAGCTTCCCTTTGTACAATAAGATATGCTTCTACAGGCGGATTTAAAGCATAGACAGCTTTCCTGATAACCGCTGAAGTTATGTTGAATGGAATATTCGCAAAGATCTTATAATGAGCTTCGCTAATCCTGAATTTCAAGAAATCGGCATTGAATAATGTAATATTGCCAGTGCCGCCGAACTTCTTTTTCAATTTAATATATAGCTTACTGTCTTTTTCAATGGCGACCACCTTTTTTGCCCGCTCAGCTAACTCTTTTGTTATTATCCCGGTGCCTGGACCGATCTCGTAAACGATGTCTTCCGAATTGATCGAGCTGTCATTCACCAGCGAAGTTGCTAAATGAGCCTTGGCTAAAATGTTCTGAGCCAACGATCTTTTCTTATCTACGATCATAGCATAATTCTCCGGATATTTACTACATAAATAACCGATAGTACCGATCGAATGAACGACCTGTCACATATTCTCTATATGTTTTTGCTATTAATAAGGGTGTGAGGAAAAAAACTTTTCCTCAGTGCATTATTTATTGTCCGCTGCACACTGCGGACTGAGTAATTATCGTATCATGCTATTCACGATTTATTATATATGTATTATTCATTCTTGTCAATGATCCATTTTCAAACTGCATATTATCAAATGCCAAGGAGTTATTTCGAGAAGCCAGAGAAAATTTTTAAGAAAATGGATGCGCAATTCTGATTATGTAAAACAGGGGAATTACGGCAAAAAATACGGAGTTCGTAGACCTCTCCCCAAGATATTATTCTTTTGAATAATGACCCCTATTCTGATATATCAATGTAGATGTCATCAAAATAGACTGTTGTGTTATTTTCAGCGAATAGACCAAAACGACCGCCAGGGAACGTATTACTAGTGACATCGAATACAGGGGTGGTTTCATTATCCAGGTAGACCTGTATTTGACTGCCGCAGCATTCAACTGTTAGTCTATGCCATGTATCAAGCGCAAACACGCGCGCCGCAGCATCAATGGTCGTCCACACACCAGTATGTGCTTCAATTAATGCCATAGTATCGTTAGAGCAAAATACAAGATAATAATTCTGGTCATCCTGATATCTGAAGACAAGGCCTGTGTAAAATGTATTACCAGAGGAGGTGTCGACCTTGATCATGCTTTCGTAATAAAAATCATCTGCACCAATATCAGTAACAGCGATCGCAAGCCCGGTTCCTGGTGTAACACCCTCATAAACATGATCCTGAGCAGGATCATCAACGACAGCCCAGGTTCCGACCCAGGCTTGAAATCCTTCAGGTTCCTGGGTATTCAATGCTTCGTTTTCAAAATCCCAGAATGCTATATGGAAGTTTATATCAAAAGTTACTTCTGCACCTGCGGCCAGGCTCTCAGGATAACATTCGAAATTATAATACCCGCCCTGAGCAAAGATCGTATAAATACCCGGATCAACCTCTTCGAATTCATACCAACCTTCATGATCAGTATACTCTTCTGCAGTATCTGAATCAGAAGCCAGCATTATCCAGGCATTTTCTACGGGTGAACCTTCAAATCCATAAGCATTCCCCTCCAGGTAAACCTTGTTAGGATTATTCGGATCATACTCATTATCGTGTTCTGGTTTTATACAGACCAACAAAAGCAAACATAAAACAGGTAAAACAAACCATTTTTTCATATCTCCTCCTTAGCCAGTCAATTTTAACGTTAAATTGGGTATAAGTCAAGACAGATGATTTACTTAAATATATTCTATATCGGTCATTATCATCAATAAATATGCAAAACACAAAGATTTGACCCTAATTCTTCACTTTCTATGTCAGTCACGCATAATAACGGCCGGCATTTTCGCCCGCAACATATCCTGTTGAGAATGCCGCCTGGAGATTATAACCACCCGTGTCGCCGTCTATATCAATAACCTCACCACAAAAAAATAATCCTTTCCGTAATAATGACTCCATAGTTTTTGGATTTATTTCGTCTAATGCAACCCCACCACACGTCACTATCGCCTCCTCAATGGGTCTTGGGCCTTTGACCGTCATTCTGAAATCGGAAAGCAATTTGATAAGCCTGGATCTCTCTTCTCGTTTCATTTCACAGCCACGTTTATCCGCAGGGATTTTCGAAAGCTTCATAAATACGTCAATCGCCTTACTGGGAATTAGATGTTTTAATATATTCTTATATTTCATTTGGCCATATTCGTTAAATTCGCGCAGGATTCTTTTATCAAGTGAGTCTTTGGACAATGCTGGTTTGAAATTTACTGACAAGATGGTCGTCCCCTGCTTTAATTTTGAAACTACCTCTTTGCTTATCGTGAGAATTATCGGACCAGAAACACCGTAGTGGGTAAATAGCATCTCGCCGAATATCTGGTCAAATTTTTTTCCATTTACAAAAACGGTCAATTCAATATTTTTCAAACCTAGACCCTGCATTTCCATTATGTATTCTTCTTCTATTTCCAGGGGGACCAAACCAGGCTCAGGTTTGATGATCTCGTGACCCAGCATCTTAGCCAACATATAGCCATCGCCGGTTGAACCAGTGAGTGGATATGACTTTCCGCCAGCCGCAATTATTACGGCATTACCATCGATTCTTTCATCATTATTGCCAGTCACTCCAACAACTCTTCGTCCATCAGTGATTATTTTACTGACTCTAAAATCTGTTTTTATTGTTACTTTATTCTTTTTTATATAATCAATAAGACAATCAACTATGTCATCGGCATCGCCCGTCTTTGGGAATACCCTTTTCCCTCTTTCTATTACTGTATCCACCCCTCTTTTTTCGAAAAATTCTATTAAATCCGAATTAAAGAACTTTGCCAGACAATTATAAAGGAACTTACCCTTTACACCATAGTGTTTGATAAATTCGTCTAACTCCTCCATATTCGTCAAATTACATCTACCCTTACCAGTGATTCGAAGTTTCATGCCAAGTCGGTGCATCTTTTCAAGCAAGATCACGTCACAGCCGAGTTCTCCTGCTCTTCCTGCGGCCATCAAACCTGATGCACCACCGCCAATTACTAATACCTTTATTTTATCCATTATGATATTCCGAGTAAAACTGCTCTCAGTTCATCGACTGGGAGACCAATAATATTCGTATAACTACCTTCGAATCGCTTGACAAGAATCTTCCCCATGCCTTGAATTGCGTAAGCACCAGCCTTATCCATTGGCTCACCTGATGCTACGTATTTTTGAATCATTGCATCACTCAATTTGTGCATCCACACGGTACTTTTCTTGGCAAAAGTAATGAATTTGTTTTTTTTAACGACAAAAACCGCCACGCCCGTAATGACTTCATGACATCGCCCGCTTAACTTCTGCAATATGCTTACTGCATTACCTCTGCAGCCAGGTTGACCAATGATTTTGTTATCTAATACTACGATGGTGTCAGCGCCGATTACAACAGCTGCAGTTTGCACTGTAGCCGCCCGTTTTTTGATAACATCCTTTGCTTTTTCTTTAGCTATTCTCAAGCTGAATGAAACCGCATCCTCACCTTGCTTAACATTCTCTTTTACATTACTGCCGATGACAATGATATTTTTTCGAGGCACAATTTCGGCGAGGAGTTCTTTCCTTCGGGGTGAATTTGATGCCAAGATAACCCTATAGTTACTTATCATTCTGCCTCTGTCATATTTTCTGATATATTCATTGTATTAATCCATGTAACGAAGTCAATCCCAGGCATTAATCATGTCACCTAATGATTAAACATACACACCCAAAATCGCAATGATCTGGGCCTAAAGAAAGGGGGTTTAGATTATGGCTCAGCAGGTGCATAAAAGATTCAGCGATGTTCAGGTAAAAGAGCTTATTGAGCGTTACCTGGGCAAGAATTGAAAATTAGGGTCAAATCCCTTCGGCGGAGTTTATCCTGAACAAAGTGAATGTATCCAGGATCTACGGCAGGACAGGCCCTTCGATTCATCCCCGCAGTACCTCGAGATCTACGACAGGACTCTCGCCAAACGCTTGACAATTATCGTCATTGGCGGCACGGTGGTTTCAGATGCACATTTATTGCTTGACTTCAATTACGCTTAGTGTATACTACCTAAATGACACAGAAGTTATCGTAATGGACGATTTGTATTCGGTGAGAGGAACGCAAAATGAAAAAACTATGGGTTAAAGGAAATAGTGCATATTATCCTTCAGAAGATACATTAAGAAATTTCGTATATAATGAGGTTGGTAATTTTACTGTCTATACTAAAAAGTACACAAGATGAAAGATGAAGAAAAGACAAAAGATCAACTTATAAATGAATTAGCGAAGCTCCGTCAAAGAATTGCTGAATTAGAAACAGCCAAAATAGCCAGCAAGAAGCAGGTGGAGGAAGCATTGCTAGAGTCAGAGGAAACGTATAAGACATTGGTGAAAACCTCCCCAGATGCAGTTACCTTAACTGACCTGGAAGGCAAAATCACAGAACTGTCCCAGCGAACACTTGAGTTGCACGGTTTTGACAATGCAGAGGAGTTGATCGGTAGAAACGCTCTTGACATCATCGCTCCGGAGGATCATGAAAGGGCGACTGCAAATCTTCGGAAAACCATGACGGAAGATTTTATAAGAAATATAGAATATACTTTATTGAGAAAAGACGGTTCTCGTTTTATCGGAGAATTATCTGCCTCCTTGATTAAGAATGCTCACGGAAAGCCCAAAGCCTTTATTGCGACAACAAGGGACATCACCGAACGTAAACAGGCAGAGAAGGCGCTTAAGGAAAGTGAGGAGAAATACCGAACTTTAACTGAGAATATCAATGTTGGGGCATACAGAAATACTTCAGGATCTAAAGGTAAGTTTATCGAGGCAAATCCAGCTATTGTTAAAATGTTTGGTTATAAGAACAAAGAAGAATTTTTTGCAATAAGTGTAGCAGATTTATATCTGAATCCAGAAGACAGGAGAAAATTCAATGAAAAAATGCTAAAAGATGGCTTTGTAAAGAATGAAGAATTGCTATTAAAGACAAAAAATGGGGCGTCTTTCATCGGATCGGTATCTGCAGTAACGGTAAAAGACAGACAAGGAGAGGTACAATATTATGATGGCATTATTGAGGATATCACTGAACGTAAGCGAGCAGAAGAAGAGTTAAAAAGACTCGCCACAATAGACACGCTTACAGAAGTTTTGAACAGAGGATCTGGTCTTCTCTTTTTCAAGAAACAGCTCAAGTTATCAAAAAGGAACAATTGGAAATTGAGTATTTGTTATCTTGATGTGAATGGTCTTAAAACAATCAATGACACATATGGACATCAAAAAGGCGATGAAGCTTTAAAGCTTGTTAGCGGGTTTTTAAAAGAAATGATAAGAGAAGGTGATATTGCCTGCAGGCTGGGCGGTGATGAATTCTTACTGGTCCTTCCTCAATGTCCAATTGATCAAGCTCTCTTTGTTTGGAAGCGGATATCCGACAAAGTTGCTGATTTCAACACCAGTAAGAAAATACCTTATGTCATTAGCTTAAGTCATGGGATCGCAGAATGCGACCCAAGTGAAGAGAAATCTGTTGATCAGCTATTAGCAATTGCTGATCGAGAAATGTACAAAACCAAGCACTTAAAATCCAAAACTTGACAATCTGGCTTATTCTGTTGATCAACGAAAATGCGAAAATGGGGAAATGCGAAAATGGGGTCAAATCTTCGCATTTTGCATACTGGCTCTTAACTTTACTTCAGCTTTCTGATATATCTTTCTCATTTTCGAATTCTCTCTTATTTTTTCTCTAAATCGTTTTCGCAAGTAATGTACTGAAACATAATCGATATCACCTATTAGTCTTCCTATCTGTGCTTGAGTTATTTCACTATACTTGTATAAAAGTTCTGCTACCATCCCTCTAATTTCACCATTAACCCAACGCCGCTGCAATGTTCCCCTTTTGATCCCACATTCCCTGGACAATATCCCTATCACAACCTCAGGCTCCAAGGTTTTAATCATAACGTCCCGATACGACGGTTGTTCACGCACTGATGCCCGTCGTATATATTTCTTCACTTTTACTACAAAATCATCATCACCTAATATTATCCTACTTTTTACTTTCTTAAACGGATTGTCTATTCCTTTCTTTATTCCATCTGTTACAAATTTTCGATATTCACTACGACCCCCAACCATGGATAATATCAAACCGTAGCCAATATACTTAACCGTCGCCTTCTCATCCAAGTAACCATGAATACTACTCCATTGATATTCTCTTATATACTGCCATTGCTCCCGGTAATCCAGTTTGCTTAACCTCCTCACCCTCACACAATTCAAATGTAAATAACGAGAAACCTCTAATAAATAATTATCTGCATCAATTAAATATGCCTTGTATCTACCCTGATACAAATTACCGTTACGTTGATGACGCCAATTAAACCAACCTGTATACCGGATATTAAAATGACGCATAAATTCTGAACAGTTTGCCTTTCTGGTCTGAATCAACAGATGAAAATGATTGGTCATCAAAATATAAGCATGAAGAACAACTTGATATGTCTCCAATGATTCTGATAAATATGCTAAAAAGCGATACCGTTCTTTATCATCAATAAAGATTTTTCTTCTTTCAATACCACGACAGGTAATATGATAAAAAGCATCTGGAAATTGAATTCTCAATGGACGTGCCATATTGCTATTATATTCATTCTTTTTTCCATTTCAACTATAATGTGAAATGCGAAGATTTGACCCCATTATGTGCCCTAAATCATTGCAACCCTGAATTAGAGTTGGTTGTCTATAAAGAGGATAAAAACCCGGTTTGTAACCACCATCCCCGAGGTGTCGAAACGGCGCTAAACATTGTTAAACCGACGTTTAACGCGATTGACTTCGCGCGTTTCCCAGTACGGTAAATACCGTGCAATATGTTGAATTAATCATACTTGAGTTATATATCAAGTTAAATAGAGCAACGGACTCATAGTCCGTCGGATCCATCGGAAATCATGGGGAATTTAGGGAAATTAATCCTACCTGGCGAAGCCGTGGTCCAATTTTGGTCCCTAAGACGCGGCGGACTCTCGTAGATCCCGAAGATTCTTGTTGAGGGAAAAATCCCATTCTACTGTTTTTCGTAACTTCTGAAATCACGTTGAAAAACGCGTAAAAGCTTGTCAATCAATCATTTGCACCATTTTGACTATTGCTGGTCCCGTTTCGGGACGAGGATACACGCTTCCTTTTCTATATACAAAATTCAATGAAAAAGCGGTAGAATTCTGTCTATTGCGGTCTATTTTGATCTGTGGACCGCACAAATTTAACATAGTAGAAAAGGAGGAGTGATGTTGGAGTCACTCCTCCTTTCGCAACAGTTCCTACTTCTATCTTATTTTGACTATTTTCTGTCGTATCTCCCCATCTACCTCAATGAAATATATACCTGGCTTGATATGATGAGCTACAACAACTCGACCGGTGATGTCGAAGACCCGGCAGTTCACACCCTTGGGCAAAAGTAATGGACCGCTGAAGATGGTCGCAAAATGGTAGTGTTTTTTATTAATAGAACCGCTGTATTCTTCGATACCAAAGTCATACTCATAAATCCGCGTCTCGTCATTACCAGATATCACGATCTCCTGGTAACCGTTGCCGTCGATGTCATACACGGCAATCGAAGAACCGGAAGCATTACCGGGCAGGGTGTCCCAGACGTAGAACGAATCATTGCCTGCTGCTTTGATGATAAAGACATTCTGCCGCGCTTCGAGCACGATCTCAGGCACACTGTCACCATCCACATCACCGGCTGCCGAATACCCACCATAATAATCACCACCCGGTAAAACCAGAGTATCGATTATCTCATAAGTATTGTCACCGGTTGCCTCAAAGATAAACGCATGGATTTCTGAACTCGGGATCACATAGCCTTTAACCACAAACTCCCACTTGCCGTCGCCGTCGGCATCGGGTACCGCAAAGCAGTCTTTGATATTTTTGGTAAGAACATAATCTTGAATAATCTGTTCGTAGACATTATTGGCTGGACTCTCATATATCCAATACGTTGCACCTAAAGCTCCAGCACTCATGCCACCGACAACAAACTCAATTCGCCCATCCTGATCAAAATCACCAAAACCATGGGTTGATACTGGTCCATCCAGACCATTTGTGTCCGGATTACTCGTAAAAACTGTATCATATTGATTATCACCAGTAGATTCATATATCCACAACCAATTAGGAGGATCACCATTATTAGCGATCAATTCAGGGATACTGTCCTGGTCAATATCATATACTGAGATAGGTTGAACTGCTGCCTGACCCACGGTATCCCGCCACATCTCAGTCGTCGGATAAGAAAAAGAATCCGGAGATTCGTATATCATAATGCCATCTGCCAAGGTTGGAGTTTCAATGTGAAATTGAAGAACAAGATCATAGAATCCATCAC
>Ga0307426_1001862_pt1 | contig 13464 bp, 7 predicted proteins | sample SalMarWE160340MG_FD_202165 | JGI IMG/M metagenome (GOLD analysis project Ga0307426, IMG submission 202165) | Salt marsh sediment microbial communities from the Plum Island Ecosystem LTER, Massachusetts, United States - WE1603-40 | ecosystem: Environmental > Aquatic > Marine > Intertidal zone >... | reverse complement strand
ATGATAACGAAAATAAGAAAATCATTATAACCACCGAGTTGTTACAGGAGAAAAACAGCTTCTCCCTTACCATTTGCGATAACGGGGTCGGTATAGCTGCCGATGAAATCGGTAAAGTCCTCCAAGAACGCTTTACCACCAAAAAAACCGGGCATGGTTTCGGTCTTCTGGTCAGCAGAAGAATTATCGAAAATCACTCCGGCAAATTTAAAATCGATTCGGTTCCCGGTCAGGGGACAACTATCAGGATTGATTTCCCCATCAATATCCAGCCGGACCAGACCAAATCCGATATTGCCGAACCGGTTGAAAGTCTGGATAAAGTAACTTAGATATAGTTACAGCCTGAAATCTTATTATCTCAATTAACGCTGCGAAAAGATGCTTTTCTTTTTATAACTCTCGTCCCGGCAATACGATCGCCGAAACGTGCTCTTTCGGGCGAATTCAAAATCAGCACTACTCCAAGAATATTGAGTACCGGAAGAGCATCGACAATACGCAGCAAATTCCTGACTCCTGCACGTTTCAGACCGGGATTACGGCCATCCTCCCCCACTACCTTCAGACCCGAAATAAGCTTGCCGATAGTTGCACCGGGTATTCCCTCAAGCAGTACAAAGTATAAAACAATAATAACCAGAAATACAATGCACAATGGATCGGTCACAAACCATCCGTAGTCCCAGAGATGCTCCTCGGAAGTCATAATCCACACCCCCTTTACCGCCCTGGTAACCGGGAAAAAAATCATACTCAGGACGACAAAATCAATGACCAGAGCCGCAAATCGACCTCCCAGGCTTGCATACCGCCACTGATTTTTATATGATGATAGCTCTGTCGGCATACGATTACCACTCCCGCATATTAACTGTGCAGTATCCATTATAGGTCATCGCGCAATTCGGGCACATATTTATTTAAAACTACAAAACGCATCGCCTGAATGCAATGATTTTTGGACATCCGGCGATAAGATAAGAAGGAATAAGGCCATTATTGTCATATAATTTTTAAAGAACCTTCATTTCTCTTCCCTGATAAATTCGGCTTGCTAACTGATGCTTTTATGACGATTCGAGATATTAAGTAATTAAATGAAATGTCAGAAAAAAAGTCGGGCGAATAAATCGCCCGACGATTAATTATTTATTTTAAGAGTGATTCTCTAATAATCCCAGGGTAGATATTGTCTGTCGACGCAAAAATAGCCCGATGTCGCAGTGGTCAGATCAACCGTAAACTCGATTACTTCGCCGTTGCAAAGCCAATCGTAATAATAGGTATTATCCACTCTTATAATATATTCATCGGGGGGAAGGTTGGTAATCTCGTAATACAGATCAAAAAGGCAAGTACAATCGCAGCCGCCGCCCTGGCTGAGATCTTCGGTTTCGATTATGGTTATCACATGGCCTTCAATATTAATATCGGCCATCAGCGTATCCGGGCAGCAGTTGAAGATATCATTCAAATGCGTAAGCTGCAATGTCCCCGAGCCGTCGTAATCATACACCAGACAATCTTCATCCAGCGAATCCTTGTCGAGCATAAACGTCTTACATCCGTCATATCCTGTCAGGCTTCCTGAGACACCGGACTCAATTCCCCAGGGGTAATGATCCCGATAGACGCAATAATTTCCGGCAGGTGACGAAGACAGGTCGACGATAAATTCCAGCGGTTCATCCCCCTCAACAAAGTAGGGTTCTATAAATCTTATAACGTACTCTTTTGGCTCCACATCCGTAAGCTCATAATAAACGTCAAAAAGACATAAGCAATAACAAGGGCCGAGCGTGTCATAAGTTTCACTTTCGGTAATCAAAATCAGGCTGTCGTCCATTGTTATATTGGCGCATATTACGGGGCAGCAATTAAAGCCGGCGTTAAAATGATTGAGAAGAAGAATATCCTGACCGTCATACTCATACTCCACGCAATCGTCGTTTGGCGACGGATCGCTTTTTCCGCCGGGGAAGAGTTTACAGCCCTGGTTGCCGGTCATTCTGCCGGCGGAGCCGTAGTCGAATCCCCACGGGTAGTGATCCCGCTCAACGCAATAAATTCCCTCGGGGGTCGAACCAAGATCCAAGGTAAATACGAGGGAATCGTCGCCCTCCATCAGATACAGTCCGATCACCCGTATTGTATATTCGCCGGGCGGCAGATTTATGATTTCATAATCGACATCAAAAAGACACAGACACCAGCATCCGCCCAGAGTGTCATCATAAGTCTCAGCCTCCGTTATTGTTATAAAGTTATCCTGAATAGTTATGTCGGCAATGATGTCGGCGGGACAGCAATTGAAACCGGCATTCACATGCTCAAGAGAAAGGATACCATCGCCGTCATACTGATAACGTATGCAATCCATTTCCGATGGAATACTATCATCCCGGGTTCCCGTATTGAATGTCTTGCAACCGTAAAAGGAGGTTAGGTTGGCCAGAGGCTGATCAGGCCCGGGCGCACAATTGGGCTCAGCGCCGCCGAGATAAAGATAAGATATCAGACAGGTTATATCGAAAATGTTAATTACTCCCGAATTATCCACATCGGACAGGTGCGGATAAAGAGGAGACGGCCCTTCCAGATAAAGATAACTTATCAGAAAGGTTACATCAAAAATATTAACCTGGTCGTCATTATTGGCGTCGCCGCACTGTTTTGCAGCAAAAAGCGTTGTCGGCAACATCAGGAATATTGCCGTTATCAGGCTTGCGGCAACATAGAAAATTCCGGCTCTGTTCATAATTACCTCCATGTTTTGGGTATCATGGGTTAATCATCCGATTATTCTTTAACTTCTTACATTTCGAATAAAATATTCCTCCATATAAATATAGATGTACAACTACACCATTAAAATACAATTTTAAACTAAAAAATACAAATCTATTCATTAATGTTAATTTATGTCGCAATGCCTTCCCTCAAATTATCTTTGCCCGTATTCTCTTTAACTATCGATATGCAAGGCAATAACGCTGACGAATTGGAGACAAGGCAAAAAAATGGCGGAATCCTGCGATCCTGGATTCCGCCCGGGAAAGGAAGAACGGGTTTTATTCCCTGGTAATCGTTATCCCCCATTTCTGCGGATAGTCGGGACGAGCGGCATTGAAGTCCGGAAACGAATGTGAACCATCGGTCGTGAAGTACGCATTATATTCGCCTTTATCGAGATAAATTTGCGTGTCCACCATACGATTTTTCTTGGCGCCCCCGGCATGCCTTGTTTTACGGTAAGTCATTTCCCAGATAATATCGTCGTTCTTGGCGTTTTCAATCCAGCCGTAATCAAACATCTCTCCGTCTCTCCCCTCGCCGACCGCGAAAATCCGCACCTTCTGCGATTTATCAAGACTAAAGCTCTGCCTGACCTCTTTGTCATCGCCGATGCCGGTCAAATTGACCAGAATTTTGTCGTTGGTAGGGAGTTCATCAAAGGTTTTCACCGAAGCCGAATCAAAGTCCTTGCCGACACCATACACGGTAATTCCCCACATTGTCTTTTCGAGCGGGGCGGAAGCATTCCAGCTTCGGTAGGCATGGGAATCATCGGTAACGTAGTAGGCTACGTAATCGCCGGCCGGCAGGTTAATAATTCCGTCGAACTTTCTGTTTTTCGCCGCACCCCCGGCATGCTCGGTATTGTCTTCGGTCATCTCCCAGACAATTTCATTATCATCGACATTTTCGATCCAGCCATAATCGACAAATTCACCGCTATAGCCATATTCACCAAGAGCGATTATATGCAGATTGGATTCCTTTTTTAACGTGAAACCTTTATATTTGTACTGTCCATTACGCACCTTATTTATCTGAATGACTATCGGCTCTTTGTACGTATCCGTGAAATCGGCGACCTGATTGATATCATCTTTGTTCGCCGGATAAACGATCATTCCGTAATGCAACGGGTCGTAAGGCGGCAGAACATTCCACTCGCCGAACGAATGGCTGTCATCGGTGGCGTAACAGACGACATAGTCGCCTTTCGGCAGCATCACTTCATCGACAAAGGCCCGGTTTTTACGACCTCCGCCGGCCCACGAGGTATTCCATTTGTCCATCTGCCAGACTTTTTTACGGCTGTTGGCATCGTAAATCCAGCCGTAGTCGACAAACACGCGATCGCTGGTGGAATACTCACCGATGGCAATAATTTTCAGCGTCATGTCTTTTTTAAGAGTGAAACCTTTTTTTTCATAAAAATCGTCTTCCGGACGAGAGAAATCGACAATCGTATTTTCACGCATCTCGGTGACCGGATTGTACTTTTCAAAGGAACCGTCGGGAGCCTGGATCTGAAACATCAAATCGTCCAGATCACCGGTATCAAAATCATAATGCTTTTCATTATCTTTATTAAAAATCTTTCTTATGATATCGATAGCCTCACCGAGGTCATCGATTTTTATATTATAGCCGTCAAAATAATAGGGTTGTCCGGCATAATAATAAGCTTCATATCTGCCCGCCGGCAGAGTTATCTCATCCTCGTACTCACGAAGGTGTTCGGACCGGTCAAAACGGCGGGTGTCTTCATCATTTAAAACCCAGACAGGTTCGCGAGTGTCGGCATCAAGAATCCATCCGCTGGCGTACATATCGTCAGAATGTTCAAGCTCAGCACCGATCGCATGGATGGAAAGCCGGGTCTTATTGTTTAGTGTGAAACCGTCAACGACCAGATCACCATCGAGAAAATCGCGCATATCAATAATCGCCTCATCCGCTTTAACACTCGTAGCCCCTACCAGTAGCAGAATACAAAGTAGATAAAAAGCGACCACACCCGCCGCGAATATTTTTATATTCATATTTTCTCCTTTCCCATTACCATCTATTTTACCTATAGTTTACGGATATATGAACTCCGGGTTTCACAAATGATTACGCCTGAAACCGGACAGAAAAGCCCCACCTACGCGGCGGGGCTTTACAAATCAGGTTACATTTTAAAAATCGGTCGTGCCGGTGAACTTAAACGAGCCCAGATGGACCGTCGGACAGACAAGACAACCGACGGCGTCCCACCAGGATGGGATCGGGCGACGGTCTCTCGAAATCCCCTTTACGGTCGAAAAGGCGCGAAGAATCGAGTCGGTGAAGCGCAGGTTTTTTATACCGTGCTTGATTTGGCCATCTTCTATGAGGAAAGTTCCGTCGCGGGTCATACCGGTCAAAACCGCCTTCGGAGTATCTATAAAGCCATTAATATAGTGGAATCGGGTGACCAGGATTCCTTTCTTGACCGAGGAAATCATTTCTTCCCGCGTTTTATCGCCGGTATCTATGAAAATATTCAGAGGGATAGCACCCTCACCCTGCTCATCAGCAGTCACGGCGTGCCCGGTCGAGCCGACACCGTGCCTATTGCCGGCTGTGCGGTCGAAGACGACCCCCTTACCGACACCCTTTTCCACAAAATAGACTTTTTGCCGGGGGACACCTTCAAAATCAAAAGGCAGAGCAATACCTTCGGGATCGGTACCGTCGTCGTAGAAACTTATTGAATCGCTCATGACTTTCCTTCCGATATTCTCGGATAGGAACGAAGTCTTATCCAGAAAGCTCTTAGAACCCAAACCGATATAGTTGACCCACTCGAAAATTTCGGCAATTGCCGAGGGTTCCAGAATGACTTCATAATCGCCAGGCGGCAGCGGTTTCGGTTTTTTGGAGCGAAACGCTTTTTCGACGGCAATATCGGCCAGCGCGGGCGGTTCAATATTATCGATATTACGCGAAAGACAGATGGCAAATCCCGATGACGTGTCCGACATGGCGATAATATTGATGCTCGCTGAAGTCACCGGTTGATAACATCGCACACCTTTGGTGTTAAATACGGCGATTTCACCGTCGCCGCTGGAAAAAGAGCCGGCGCAGGTGAACTTACGCTTGTTACCCCGGATAAAGACCTTCTTGACCATTCGGGCGCGCTCTTTGGGAGTATAATTGGCCGTATTTTCAAAATAAGTATCGACTTCGGCATAATCGGCCGGCTCCGGAAGCCCGATAAAATACTTATTATCTTTCTGATACTTGGCTATTTCGATAGCATTTTTTAAGGTTGCCCTGAGATCATTGATAGCCATCGAATTCGTGGCCGCCACGCCGATCTTTTTGCCAAAAACGACACGAAAAAGGATTTTGGCGTTGGTTTCATTGACATTTTGATGAATCGTCGAATTGGCAAACCTTGTCAATCCTGACGTGTTGCCGATAAAAACGATTTCGGTTTCATCGGCCCGGCTGGATTTAGCGACTTTCTCAAACGTGCTGAATAGTTTATCCTTACCTATCATTTGCTCACCCCAACTTTCACTTTACGGAATCTCGCCGGAGCGGCGCCATGCGCCACGCGGGCGGTTTGCATCGGTTCGCCCTTGCCGCAATTGGGCACCCCCCAAACATGCCAGTGATTCTTATTGCAGATGGCATCGCACGAATTCCAGAATTTCGGAGTCATACCGGTATAAAGCGGATTTTTAAACATCCGGCCGAGTTTTCCGTCTTTTATCTCGCGCGCACATTCAACACCGAACTGAAAATTCAACCGCCTGTCATCGATCGACCAGACCTTATTCATATCGAAAAAAATACCGCTGCCGGTGTCGGCGATCAAGTCATCCAGCTCCCATTCACCCGGTTCCAGATTTATATTGGTCATTCTGATCAACGGCAAACGATTCCAGCCGTCGGCCCGCATCGTTCCGTTAGATTTCTGCCCGATAACCGGCGCCGTTTCACGGCTGGTCAGGTAACCAACATGGATTCCATCCTGAATAATCGGCGCCCTTTGAGCCTTGACTCCTTCGTCATCATAACCGAAAGAACCGAGAGCGCCGGGGATGGTAGCGTCAGCGTATATATTCACAATGGGTGAACCATAAATCAGGTCATTAAGCCCCTCGATCTGCATGAATGATCCGCCTGCGAGCGATATCTCGGTGCCCAAAACGCGGTCAAGCTCGGACGGATGACCGCACGATTCGTGCACCTGAAGCGCCATTTGCGAACCGCAGATAATAATATCAGCCTCGGTATCAGGACAAACCTCAGCGGTAAGAAGTTCGATCGCTTCCTCGCGAGTCTTATCCACATAATCAAGAAGATGCATCTCTTCTATAAACTCATATCCCCGGGTAGCATAATCGCCACGATGCGAATTGGGATAGGAACGTTTCTGCACTTCATTACCATCAAAAGCAATAGCCGAATAACCACTTCCGGACTCGATAATATCCTGCTCGATTTCGGCACCCTCCGTCGAACAAAATATCTTATTGGTTTTAAAGAAATCCATCGATGCTTCGGCAGTTTTAATCAACTCATTGCTTTTAAGCCTATCGGAAATTTCGAGTAAAAGGCCGATTTTCTCATCGACCGGGACAAGAAAAGGATCCTTCTCGCACGGGGACTTATAATAATCTTTAAAGGCCTCCTGCCCGGCCAATTTGACATTATCTTTTTTGGCCGAGGCCGAGGCGCGGGCGGTTTGTAAAGCTTTATTCGCGGTCTTTTTAATATCCGATTCTTTGATCGATGCCATCGACGCAAAACCCCAGGCACCATTATAAAGGACCCGGATACCGACGCCGACGTCGACATCACGCGAAAGCGTGTCAACGATACCGTCGGTGACGCGGATTGATTCCTTCTCGGCTCTGACATAGCGACAATCGGCATATTCAACCGATTTGCTTTTCAGCCAGTCCAGAACATTTCCAAACTTATTTTTCATTCTTCCTCCGGAATTTCGGTTATCTACCACCCAAGCCATTACGCAAAAGGTTAATGTTTAATTTACTTAATCATAAAGACAAAATCAAGTTGAATGATTGAAATGACGTAAATGCATGGACGACAATCGATAAATATTTCTGGAAAAGTCATAATAGAAAAGACCGGCGTAACACCGGTCTTATATCTTGACCATGGAATTCAAAAATCGCCGGTTCAGCTAAAATCAGCTGGCGTTCCCTTCAACGATTCCGTAAAGACAGGGGCGTTCATCAGCCTGTTGATTTTCTCGAGGTTTTCTCGCGTCATGTCTTGCGTTTGCAGGCCGATTTCGTAGATTTCTGCGCCCTCACATTTTTTGCACCAGCGGCTCCGTGCATCCAGAAAAACATACTCCGAATCATTTATCGTAATTCGAAGTTTCAGCAATATCCCCTCTTCGATTGGCTTATTATTCATGATTCTCATCCCGTCAATCGTTAAGTCGACAAGACAGCCAATCGGCTCATTGGTTTCACGATTAACAACCGCGATGTAGTTGGCGGGGCGTTTCCTTTCGGAGCTTCTTCTTTCTTTCATTCGACTGACCTCCCGTGTTGCCCGGCAACAGGATTATATTTAAATTCGATCGGCCGGTGTCAAATAACGTCGCCGGAATTTTACATATCATCAATCTATATCTACGTATCGACATTGTTATCCATATTAATAATAAAAAAATCGGCATGGGGGATTATATGAAAAAAATATTATAAAAAGGCCCGCAATCGAAATAATTGCGGGCCTTTAAGTCCATACCTAATGGTAACTTATTTTCTCAGCGGCGGACCGCAGGCAGCCAGCCATTGCTGACAGGTGCATGGCGGATTACCGCCCTGATACAAAAACTGTATCAGATAAGTTATATCAAAAATATTGCAGGTACAGTCGCAATTAGCGTCGCAGTTACAAAGCGGATACGGCATCGGCGCCGGACCACTCAGATACAGGTAAGAGATAATGTACGTGATATCGAAGATGTTAATGGTTGGATCCCCATTGACATTACCCGGTTCACAATCGCATTCTTCACCGCCGGTAATCACAAATGACAGGTCAAGCGACTGCTGGAATTCAGGCGGTTCGTGGATTTCGAACCATTCCGGTGAACCCAGCGGCCGGCTGACGGCATCATCGTTCCAATGTTCAATCGAAGATTTCCAGCCCCACTGTGTACTGTCGGGTTGAGAAACAAATGCATGAATCGCCAGCCAGTAGACCGTCCCCGAATCCTGCAGGAACCAATCGGCGGTATCGAGATAAATATTATACTGGTAATAATGGACATGGTCGTCGGGCAAGAATAAACCCTGAATCGGATCATACCAGCCTTCAGGCTCCGGCGGATCAATCGGAGGTGTCACAATGAAGGTTTCATTAGTATCGGACCATAACAATTCGCCCGGATGACTGTATGGGATACCGGGCGGATCGGCCGGAACATCGGAATAGATACTCAAGACAAACGCGGTAAGCTCGCTTTCGTGGTCATTCATCCACGAACCCCAGAAATGAATATCCTCAACCCATCCGGATTCCGAACACACCCAGTCATCAGCCAGTTCGACCGGCATGGTGGCATTCACATCCCAACCGATTACATCGGGAAGCTGCGGGAAATGCATCTTGTGACCGTCTCCGGGAGTCCAGCCCGGCTCGCAGGCATCACCGACACCATCGCCGTCGCTGTCGGCCTGTCCCGGATTATAATCATAGGGACAATTGTCGCAGAAATTACCTAAACCATCACCATCGGTATCAACTTGATATGGATTATAATCATAGCGGCAATTATCGCAGACATCGCCGACATTATCACTATCGGCATCGGCCTGTGTCGTATTGGGATCGTTGGGGCAGTTATCGCAAACATCACCAACCGTATCATTGTCGCCATCAGCCTGATCCTCGTTGTCATCATTGGGACAATTATCGCAGGCATCGCCATGACTGTCGTTATCGCTGTTAGCCTGCGATGTATTGGCCACCGTCGGGCAATTATCGCAAACATCACCGACCGTATCGCCGTCACCGTCGGCCTGATCCTCGTTGTCGTCATTGGGACAATTATCGCAGGCATCACCATGACTGTCATTGTCGCTATTGGTCTGTGAAGTATTGGCCACCGTCGGGCAGTTATCGCAGACATCACCGATCGTATCGCTGTCGCCGTCGGCCTGATCTTCATTGTCATCGTTGGGACAATTATCGCAGGCATCGCCGTGACTGTCGCCGTCGCCGTTGGTTTGCGACGGATTGTAAATGGTCGGGCAATTGTCATCATCATCGCAGATGCCATCGCTGTCCTGATCGGGACATTCCTCAGGGCATATCACCACGGCGAATTCGATTATCGTATGTACCGGTGAGCCTGCTTGCGGCGGAATACCGGCCACGGTCGTATCATAGCGGTTCACATTGTAAAATTGAGCAATATCCCCGGCCGTCGGGGCATAATTGGCCAATTCGACCTTATAGAATGGTGGCATAAAGAATTGGCAGGTTGACGGGACGACAAAATACTTGTCGTGATAAATCGTTCCGTGCGGACCGGAAATAAGCGAAGCGTCATTATGAACATTCGAGCCGTGCGCCGAACCGGCCGGCGGTTCGCCTTCGTGCATATCAAAATATGGATCGGAGATACACAATGCGGAATCAATCGGATCGGTACAGGTCCCGGCGACAGTGACAAAATGTCCACCGACACGTTCGCAATAATCACTGCCGAAATCTTGCCAGAAACCAAGCAAAAGAATGACATTCTGGCTTATCATAACTTCGGCACGAATGGAATCAAAACCCCAGAGCGTGTCAACCGGGAAAATCCTGATAGAGTAATTACTGCCCAATCCGACTTTATTAAGCCAGTTCTGCGCTCCGGTCGCCAGATCGAAGACATTCGTACCGCTATGACCGACGTTGGTATTACAGTACAGGGCCAGCGAATCGACGAACGGCATGACATTATTGGTATCGTGATCATCCCAGGCACCGAACGGATCTAATAGCGGATAAGTATTGCAGATGGCCGGTGGCGGTGTCGTGCAGGTATCGAATTTGGAATCAAACCACCAGAAACAATTGGCCAGCGCGACCGGACCGCAATGCGACCAGGCCCCGGAAGCAGGGTCGATCCAGTTATCTTGTTTCTGATCGAAATCCGGAACACCATTAGGGGCATAATCAATATAACCCTGCTTGTAATAGTCGCAAGTGTCTACCGGCTGCTCACATGCATCGTCGGTACCATTGCCGTTGCCATCACCCATACAGGCGGTTCCGGGACCCTGCGGATCACCACCCTGATCGAGACAGCAGAGGGAATCCAGATTCAGGCAGGAACCATCGGTGAAACAACAAGCCTGCGGCGGACCGCAAACGGTTCCCGGTCCTTGAGGATTACCTCCCTGATCGATGCAGCATAGCGGATCGAGCATGGTACAACTTCCATCCGTGAAGCAGCAGGCTTCAGGTGGTCCGCACTGTGTCCCCGGACCCTGAGGATTGCCACCCTGATCGATGCAGCAAAGCGGGTCAATATCCATACAGGTACCATCAGTGAAGCAGCAAGCCTCAACTTGACCGCACTGCGTTCCCGTGCCCTGTGGCGTGCCCCCCATTTCGTCGATACAACATAGCGAATCGGCATCAAGGCAGGAGCCATCGGTGAAACAACATGCCTGCATGCCGCCGCAAACCGTCCCGTCGCCTTCATAAATACCGAATAAATTATCGACGCAATCGATCGAGTCCGTCTGGATGCAAAGCATCGTCAATCCGGTCGGATCGGGATAGCAGCAGGCGCCGGTAGTAGTTTTGCCGCTGGTTATAACAAAAGCCAGATTAAGTGAAGTATCAAAATCAGGCGGTTCCCACATGTCGATCCACATGAGTTCGCCCCAATAGGCCCAGACAGCATCATCATTCCAGCGATCAAGAGTCGATTTGACACCCCACTGGGGATTAAACGTAGGTGGATATTGCGGACAAAATGTCGGCGCCAAACCACCGGAATAAAAATAGGCGGTCAGATAGGCTAAATCTGCGGCATCATTAATACAATCTCCATTTGCATCAGCTGCTGGATAAAAACCCCCGACAGAATATGGTGGCGGTGGGCCACCGGCATACAGCCAATTTGAGAGGTAAGTGACGTCAGCGGTATCAACAATACCGTCATAATTGACATCGCCGGGCACATAAAGCGTTACCGGCCCGGCAATGGTCGCCGTAATATTCAGCCAGTAAATTGTCCCGGAATCCTGGGGGAACCAGTCCGGCTCAGGCAGAAAAACATTGTACTGAAAATAGGCTTCATGGTCCTCCATTATAATCTGTCCGCTACTGGGGTCATACCATCCTTGCATTCCGGGCGGATCGGCCGGTGGTGCAATGATAAAATTGGTTATTTCTCTATCCCACAAGGTCATACCCGGACGACTGTACGGAACACCCGGCGGATCGGCCGCGATATCGGCATGGATACTCAGATTAAAGGACACAATTTGGCCTTCAATCCCGTTCATCCATGAACCCCAAAAGTGGATATCTTTCACCCAGCCGGTTTCACTACACATCCAGTCATCGGCGAGGACAACCGGATTGGTGGCATTAACATCCCAGCCGACGACATTCGGAAGCTGGGGAAAGTGCATTTTATGGCCGTCGTCCGGTATCCAGTCGGCGACAGCTGTCACCCAGAGCATAAAAATCAGCGCCAGTGACAAGATCATAGACTTTTTGGCCATTATTTCCTCCTTCGCAATTAAAACTTTAAATGAGTCAATTAAATCCATTATAATTTGGGTTTCGGTTTTCCTCGTATTTTTATTATCTTATTACCTGTCTTATCTGACATATTTCCAGCAAATCAGCCGATTACTTACGGTGCATAAATATCATGTTGTGCATAGAGTCAACCTATATTACCTATACGCGATAGCCGACCGACCTTACTCATCGGTAAAATATTTTATAATGTTTTGCTCTTACGCCTTACATAAGACTCCAAAAAATTCATCCGATGTTCAGCACAATCCGAGATGGGATAGTATACTTCTCTGGTCACAAATATAATGACAGCCGTCTTTTTTGTCAAGAATATTTTACGAGACAACGACTTAAATGACTCCTATTTTACCCACGAACGTGACAAAAATGGTTTGATTTCGGCGGTCTAGCAGTCGCAGGCAAAAATCCGGACAAATAAAAAAAGCGGGCCGAAATGGCCCGCTCCTGAAGCATGAAGTTATGAAATTTATTTCATAAGATTCATTTTTTTGGTTTGGGTAAAGTCTTCTGATTTCAGCCGATAGAAGTAAACACCCGAAGCCATAAGTTGACCGTCGTCGGAACGACCATCCCAAATCTTTTCATGCTCGCCGGAAGAAAAAGCCTCGTTGGCCAGTGTCCGAATCTTCTGACCAAGCATATTATAAATAGACAGTTCTGCATGCCCAGCGGTCGGCAGGTTGAACTTGATCGTCGTCTGAGGATTAAAAGGATTGGGATAATTTTGATAAAGGGTGTACGCTCCCGGTCGCACCGACTCCGTTCCGTCTTTGGTGCTGGAAAGAGCTTCCAATCTGACGTAAGCATTGCCGTCCCAGTCAAGATCAGGATAAGCTCTGACACCATTGACATATACGTCGAGTG
>Ga0307426_1001859_pt1 | contig 13480 bp, 9 predicted proteins | sample SalMarWE160340MG_FD_202165 | JGI IMG/M metagenome (GOLD analysis project Ga0307426, IMG submission 202165) | Salt marsh sediment microbial communities from the Plum Island Ecosystem LTER, Massachusetts, United States - WE1603-40 | ecosystem: Environmental > Aquatic > Marine > Intertidal zone >... | reverse complement strand
ATGAGGGGATAAGAAAATCAGCCCGAAAGATATTCGACGGCCTTCTTGATATTGCCTATCCGCCTGTTTGTCTTTGCTGTGATGCCTTTATGGAACAAACAGACAAGCTGGTGTGCGATCGCTGCTGGATGCGGACGATGCAATTTGAATTTCCTTATTGCGCCAATTGCCGGGAAGTTCTCGAGAAGAATTTGACCTGTCCCGAATGCACGGGTGAATATTCGCTGCCCGTTTTCGCCCTGGGTCATTTCACCGAGCCTCTTAAAGAGATTATTCATAGATTCAAATATTATGGTTTTAAGAGGCTGGCTGATGATCTGGCGGGGCGGCTATTGGATTTATATTCCGAAAAAATGAAATCGCTCGATCTCGACGCGATAGTGCCGGTCCCGCTTCACAGCTATCGCGAAAAAAATCGAGGCTTTAATCAGGCGGCCGTTCTGTCCGATATAATTGGAAAGGGCCTGGGTGTCGGGGTGGTCCATGAAACTCTGGTCAGGATTAGAAGAACCAAGGATCAAACCCGGCTCAACCCGCAGCAACGAGAAGAAAACATTAAAGGCGCATTCAGAGTTTTCGGCGACACTTTAAGGGATAAGAGGGTAATGATAGTTGACGATGTTATCACAACCGGGGCAACGGTGCGGGAAGCACAAAAGGTCATTGGCGAAGCGGGCGCACGCACCGTGGCATATTGCGTAGCGGCGGCGGCCGGATAATGATTAAATTATGAATGAAACGATGACGAAAGATTCGGTACTGGAGGAGTACCTGCAGTACCTGGAGTTGGAGCGCGGTCTGTCGCAGAACAGCCTGGCGGCATATCGAAGAGATATCAATGAATTTAGGACGGCGTTCAAATTATCCGATGAATTCAATATCCGCCGAAAGGCTGTCAATGAATATATTGCAGGACTGAATGATCAGAACAGAAAGCCGGCTTCCATCGCCAGAAAAATATCATCGCTGCGCGGTTTTTATAAATATTTATATGAGCATGAATTGGTCCATGAAAATCTGTTTGAATTCGCCCGCGTTCCGCGAATTTCAAGATATCATCCCGACTATCTGACGATTGAGGAGATGGAAAAAATTCTGGCACAGCCTGATGTCAACACTGTCCCGGGAATTCGCGATATTGCCATTCTGGAGATGTTATATGGAACCGGAATAAGGATATCGGAATTAATCAACCTGAAATTATCGGCGATTTATGACGAGATTGGTTTTATTAAGATTATCGGTAAAGGGGGAAAGGAGCGATTAGTTCCTTATGGCAGTCAGGCTCGTCAGGCGACCGAAAAATATCTGACCGAAGTCAGGGAAAAAATAAGGGAGACGGCGCAAACCGATGTTCTTTTTCTTTCCAATCGAAATAAGAAATTTTCGCGGGTGGGTGTCTGGAAAATTATCAAGAAATATGCTCTAAAAGCCGGAACCGGTAAGGCGGTCACGCCGCATTCATTCCGGCATAGTTTTGCGACGCATATGATCGAGGGGGGCGCCGATCTCCGGACGATTCAGGAGCTTCTGGGTCACGCCAGTATCACGACGACGCAGATTTATACCCAGGTCGATAAAGAATATTTGCTTTCAATTCATAAGGAGTTTCATCCTCGCGAAAGGAAAGTGGCGGGGCATTAAGTTATGTTTCACTGCGCGTGCCGACAGGAAAATATCGATATTGTCTTTCAGCTTTCAAAGACATTTGGCGGCAATGAAATCTCATTTCATTATTTCCGGACGCTGGATGAATTTTTAGTTCTATCTCAGCGATACAACATTGATCTGGCGGTTATTGCCGGTGACGGCGATTTTCACAGTGAGCTGGAGTTAATACATCTGATTAAGAGTCATATTTTTCTTTCGATTATCCCGACCGTGCTGTATCATCCCGATCCGCCTGAATCGGTTCTAATTGCCGGGTTTGAAAACGGCGCCGATGATTTTCTGTACGGTGAATGGCGCGGGCGTTTATTCGACGTTCGCTTTCGCATGGTAGCCGAGCGAAGCCGGCGAGACATTTCATTTAATCCGTCGACGGCCTTACCGGGGCCGGGCTTGATCGAAAAAGAAATCGAGCGTTTGCTGAAACTCGAGGCTGATTTCGCCGTCTGTTACGCCGATATCGACGATTTTAAAGCGTACAATGACTATTATGGATATTATTACGGTGATAAGATGATTCGTCTGACGGCGCGTATTATTCGCGATGCTGTCTTTGATATTTGCCGCGAAGGATTCGTCGGCCATATCGGAGGCGACGATTTCGTTTGTATTATTCCACCGGGCGAGGTTAGCCCCATCTGTGAAAATATCATCAAGGTTTTCGACATTTTCGTTCCGTATCGTTACGCCGATGAGGACAGGGAGCGGGGAACGATTACCAGTCGGAATCGAAAAGGGGAGATTGAAACGTATTCGCTTTTGTCGATTTCAATTGCGGTGGTGATTAACCAGCGGGGGACATTTACACATGCCGGTGAGATGTCGCATATGCTGGCTGATTTGAAGAAATATACCAAATCTCTGAAAGGTTCCAATTACGTCGTCGAACGACGAAAGAAGTATTAGGGATTTTCTTTTTTTTCTAACGATTCAAGCAGATTATGAGCGGCCGTTAAGCCCGGTTTATACTGAAGCGCCTTTCTTAAATACGCTTTTACCGAATCGACGGGATGGTTGAAGCTGTAGAAAGTCACGGCCACACCGTAGTAGCCCTCGGCCAGAGCGGGATCGGTTTGGATCGCTTTGCGGTACATTTCCATAGCTCGATCCGGCTGCCGCGTCGAATAATAGATATTGCCCCAATTAAAATAATCGATAGCGCTCAACGGACCAAGCTTCTCACCGTCCAGAAACATCTCTTCGGCTTTGGCGAATTTATTCATTTTGGCGTAGAGTATACCCAGCTTAAAATAAATAAAACGATCGTCGGGAGCGATTTCCCCGGCCTTATTATAGGCTTTTTCCGAACCGAGGTAATCTTTTTTGTCGGCATAGAGATCACCCAGATTGATATAGGACTGATATAACTCAGGTTCGATTTTTAATGCTTCCCAATAAAGCTTTTCAGCCTCGTCGTATTTTCCCATATCTTCAAAGACCAGACCGATATTGTTATAGGCGCGTGCATATTTCGGATCGACTTTGACAGCTTTGCGGAGAATAGTCATGGCCTCATCATTTCGGCCCCGATTATGGAGAAGCAACCCCAGATTATTCAAGGCCATGGCCGAGTAGGGGTAAACGTCCAGTGCCTTTCTATATTCCAACTCGGCTTTGGCCGGGTTTCCCCGGCGTTCGTAAGTCAGAGCCAGATTCAGGTGAGTTTGGAAGGTATTTTCAAAACCGATGTCAAAATAAGTATGGTTGGAAAGGAATAGAGCAATCAAAAAAAGAAGGGCGTACTTGCCGAATCGTCGCCAGTCTTTTTGGAAGTAATAATTCCATAAGGCGGTGGCGCCGGTAGCGGCGAAGAGAAGCATGAATGGTATAACCGGCAATCTATGGCGCGCGGTAACGAGGAAGAGGACGACGGTCGGAATGTACCCGATTATAAATATATAAAAGAGCGACAGCTCTTTTTTCCGTGGCCAGAGATAGACCATCCCGACCAGACTGAAAGGCAGAATAAATCCGAACGGGAAATAGATGACTTTTTTCCATAAAAGAATCGAATACAGAGAAGAGTAGCGGCGGCTGTCATAAATATCGGTTTGATCCGAATTTTCAAAACCGACAAAAAAGTACACGATTTTTTTTAAGGTAATGGCGAGAAATTTGCCCGGATTCTTCCCGATAAATGTCAGGGCTTTTTTGGCCCAGAAAGCCGATTCCTCCGAGGCCGACAGCGAATGCCCGGCTTCTTTCTCGGCGGCCTTATGTGTCGCCTGAGTAAATTCATTCCAGGGCAGCGATTCATTCAGGTCAAGCTCGGGCATCAGCATCGTAAGACCTTCGGTTTCCGGATTATTTCCAATATAAAAATTTATTCCCCCTTGCGATGAGATAAGTATCGCCTCGCCGGTAACGATATAATTTCTGAGCGTGACCGCTAAAACCGGAATCAATACACCGGCCAGATAAATCAATGTTATAATCAATTTCTTTTTGATATCGTTTAATTCCGAGAGCGTGACATAAATCCAGATCAGGAAAAACGGTACAAGAAGGAGTATGTTCGGCCGGGCGATAGCGGCCAGGCCCGGGACGATTCCGGCCAGGAACCATTTGAGCGGGAGGAAACGTCCTTTATATTGAATCATAAGATAGACCGCCAGGAGATTCAAGAAGATGAACAGGACCGGAATAAGGAGCATCTCTTCATAAAAAACGATAGTGCCATACGCGGCGTAGGCCAATCCGGCAATTATGCCGGCTTTCTTGGAAATTATTTTTTTACCCAAAAGATACACCAAGACGGCCGACCCGGAGCCTATAAGCGCCTGAAGAAGCCGAACCGTGAATAATGAACCGCCGCTAATTTTGAGGAAAAGAGCCAGCAGGTAAGGATAAAGCGGCCCCCTGAAATAGGCTTCGCTACCCCAGAAATTTCCACCGATTATTTCCTTGGCCCAGTCGAAATTCCATAATTCGTCAATCATCGGGTAATAGAAAGTCGGATTGGAACGGGCCTGGATCAGATAAATAAGCCGGATAAAAAAGGCCGCCAGAAATACAAGCAGCGGCCATTTATTTCTGCGTAAAAACCGTTTCATTTATATACAATTTAGCCTTTTTCGGATGCGGATGATTTTGCCTGGAAATAATATATGGCGGCCAAAGCGGCGAAGGCGATTAATGACAAATATGGTCCAAAGGCTCCAGTTAATGATTCCGTCATCGATTCATGCGCGCCGAAATAATCGCGATATTTGCCCCAGCTGACAATCACAAAGGCGGTTATAACACTCACCAGGGCATCGCCGGCAACAAGCCCGGAGCCAAAGAGGATACCCATTTGCTGGCGGATATTGAAAACTTTTTTGATTTTCGTTGATTTTTTTATCAGTAAAGCCAGTAAACCTCCAGTCATCAGAGGAGTTGACAATGACAGCGGCAGATAAAGGCCGATGGCGAAGGGCAGTGATTGAATTCCCAAAAGCTCAATAGCAAGCGCAATCATCCCGCCGACCATAATCGGGGCCCAGGGAATATTGGCATTCATCACTCCCTGGACGACGGTGGCCATCACGTTAGCCTGCGGGGCGAGAAGTCCGGTCGGATTTTGTTCCGATTGAAATCCGAAAGCATCCGCCAGAAGATAAATCGTAAAGCCCATGGCCAGTGCAGGGAAGAGCAGGCCGATAAATTCTGTCAATTGCATTTTCTTCGGAGTCGCCCCGAGCAAATACCCGGTCTTAAGATCCTGGGCAATATCGCCTGACAAACAGACGGCAATACAAACGACCGTTCCGACCGACATAGCCGTGACCATGCCTTTCACACCGGTCACGCCGAAAGCGAGCAATATCAGGCAGGTAACAAGCAACGTGGCGATGGTCATTCCGGAAACGGGAGATGAAGACGAACCGACGATTCCGACGATGCGTGCGGCTACAACAACGAAGAAAAAGCCGAAAATCACTGCCAGCATGGCGCCGAGAAAATGAAGGTCGGTACCGGGCATAAGCCAAATGGCAATAACGATAAGCAAGGAGCCAATCAGGACGACAGACATCGGCAGATCCCGATCGGTTCGCGGTCGGCCATCGCCCGTAACTTTTTTGCCCAATAATTCCTTTGCGCCAGCGGCAAATGAGTAAAATATGACCGGAAGTGATTTGGCCAGTGAGACGAAACCGCCGACAGCGACGGCGCCGACACCCAAATACTTGATATAGAAGTTCCTCAGTTGAGACGGATCCATATCGCTCAGCGGTATATGCGTGCTGGGCAGAAGGACAATACCGGGTATTTGATCGCCGATAAACGACAGCAGCGGTCCAATGCCGAGGTATCCGAGCACCGCCCCGGAAAGCATTAGAGCGGCGATTCGCGGGCCGATGATATAACCGACGCCGAGCAGGATTGGGGCGGCGTCGATGCCGATGGTACCGCCTTTTAGAATTTTCTTGAAGTTATATGTGGGTGATTCGGACCAGAGACGGGAGGTGTACATCATCAGCTTATACACGGCTCCAATAGCGATTCCCAGAAAGACAGTTTTGGCTTTGGCGCCGCCTTCATCACCGGCAACGATAATCTCGGCACAGGCGGTTCCCTCCGGAAAGGCCAATTTGCCGTGTTCTTTTTCGACCAGGTATTTCCGCAAAGGGATCATTAACAATATCCCCAAGCCGCCGCCCAGCATGGCCAGCCAGAATATCTGCATTTTCGATACATTATGATAATATCCCTGTGCCGTTAGCTGGGAATTGGCAGCCCAGATAAAAAAGGCGGGGATGGTGAAAATGATTCCGGCCGCCAGCGATTCACCGGCGGAACCGATAGTCTGGACAATATTATTTTCCAGGACGGTTACTTTTTTGAAAAGAGCGCGTAAAACAGCCATCGAAATTACAGCAGCGGGTATTGAGGCCGAAACGGTCATGCCGTATTTCAGGCCGATGTAGGCGTTGGCGACACCGAAAACGACCGATAAAATCGATCCCAGAATAATGGCTTTAATGGTGACTTCGGCGATCCTTTCGCCGGACGAAATGTAGGGTTTAAATGTGTTCTTGTTATTTTTATCATTCTCCTGCACGTTTCCTCCTGACGGTGGTTGCCGAATATTAATTCTTAATACTATTGACGGTATAAAGAACTGTCAAGAGTTATATTTTAAGCGTAACGGGTAAATTTTTCCCTATTTTAAAAAAAGAGTTGTTTTTTTTGTTTTATTCGAAATTTTTATTAAAAAGAGGGGAACCATTTGAACATCTTCTTTTATAATTAAGGAAGGATAAGGGAGTTGTTGTTATAAAGCTAAGAGTATATTTACATAGGCGCGTGTTTTTCACCGCGGACATATCAGCTGGCAGAAATGTCGGCGGTGATAAGATTGTCGGCAGTGAAAATCAGAGCGGTCTTTTATTATTGGAGAGACATTTATAAATAATTAAGTATATTATTTACTTGACAAATAGGACTTAAAACCTTAATATGTATATGGAAATACCCCACTTCACATTCACGCCAATATTAAAAAGAATAATAAACTTCGACGTATTGCGAGAGAGAGAAATGCTGATTGGCGGAAAGGAGCGTATTACTTGGTGCCGTCAGCAATAAGTAAACCTTAAACCCTAACGGGGGGTGAGTTTTTATGAAACATTTTGGCATCATCACATTCATCTTGGTGCTTTTGCTGTGCGCCTCGTCGTATGCGACCAAGGTGAATTCGATTGAGGCAAGTAAAGTCAGCTCTGAAGCTGATAAGATACTTGTCCCGATCGAGCTCAATAACGACCAATCGATGATGGCCCTCGATCTTCCTTTGAAATTTTCTGAGGGGGTTACATTGGAAGAGGTAGTATTTGAAGGAACAAGGTCGGAAAACTTTGATTTCAGACATGCTACCATCAACAATGAGAATAACACGGTTGTTATCGGCTTAATTCCCATGGTTTATGGCGAGAAAGCGGAGTTGACTCCGGGAACAGGCGAAATCGCCCGTCTGGTATTCACGGTTGATGATCCAACAGTTGAAACGATTGATATCGAACCGACATCCATGGAATCTCCCAGCCACACTCTCATGTTCGTTTACAATGATCCATCCACCGGCGAACTGACCTATATGACCCCGGATTTCGATGGTGTGTCATTTTCACCGACGCCGCCTGAGGCCAATGTGCCAAAGGTATTCGACCTGAAACAGAATCGGCCGAATCCATTCAATCCGTCGACGATTATTTCTTATGATCTACCGGCGCCGGCCACGGTAAACCTCCAGATTTATAATGTTCTGGGTCAGACCGTGAAGTCATTCAGTGATTTCAAAGAAGCCGGGACTCATTCATATGAGTGGAATGGTCTTGATAATTCAGGCGCACAGGTTGCGAGTGGAGTCTATTTTTATCGACTCGAAGCAGGTAAGGAAGTGGCGACGAAGAAAATGATGATGCTGAAGTAATTAAAAAGGATTTCAATTCGCATCAGCAAGTGAGAACCTCCCTTCCGTCAGGAAGGGAGGTTTTATTATGCGCGGGATTCGCTGATTTATCGTACTTTCTGCGTTAATGTAATCTAATATATATAAAGCAGTTATCAAAAGAAACGAGATTCCCGAAAGGCGGCAAGCGCAGATAATGCGTGCAAGCAGGATTTGAGGATGGACGGGGTTTACGGTTTTATTCAGATATCCTGTTATCGCACAATGTTTTTCGCAGATGAAATTCTCTACGGCATAAAATTTGTTAATAAAAATAACCAGATGGCGAGACACTGACCGTCAAAACGGTTGCGATCAGTTTGACGGTCAGGAAAAAAATATGGCGGCATATTTGGCGGTATAGCTGCTTGGTTACTCTAACAAGGAGGATGGGATTTTCGCCCAACGGCTTGAGAATCCCATTCTTTTTATTTTATCTGATATTTGGCGATCTCCGACGGAACGGCCGGGGACACCGGTATTATTCGCACTTCATCTTCTTTATAGATGCATGTAACTTCGACCAGCGGCTCTTTTTTAAGGTCACAATACCGGGCAATGATAGCGGCCGCCAGCTTCAGATTTTTTTCCTTGTTATCACTTATAAAAAGACCGATCGGTGAGCCGGTGGCTTTAGCTTCCAGCACCAGATCATCAGGGCGGGCATGTTCAATTATCATCCGGTTTTCTTTTTCATTGCGGCCGACAATCAGGCGGCAATTATCATCGAGTCGAAAATGTCTGCCGACACGCAGGAGGTTTATGTCGTTATAATCAAAATCCGGTCTGGATTTCATCAGATCTTTCAATCGCACCGAATATTGCGGATCGGTCAAGAGACATCCGCCGCCCGGTGTCGAATAATCTTCAAGTCCAAACTCCCCGGCCAATTTGAGCTGCGGTTTGCGTGTGCGGCCGGATAAATCAAGGAGGAGGTCTCTGTTCAAAAGCCCGCTTTTTTCGGGGCCGGTCACGGGGAGTAATTTCGCCGACAGGGGGCGAACCAACAAATCACCCAACCGACTTTCTCGTGCTATCGTATTCAAAGCGTTGCGCATCTGCGATTTTGGTCTTTGCCCGAGGACTTCGCCGGTAAAAACAAAATCGGCATCGGTCAATTCCATAAACTTTTTGGCCTCGCGGAGCATCAGAATGCGGCAATCGATGCACGGATTCATATGTTTGCCGTAGCCATAGCGGGGAGCTTTGACAATTTCAATAAATTTTTCACCGAGGTGAACCAGTTTGACGGTAAAGCCGAATTTTTCAGCCATTGGATAGGGATTGCCACCGCAGCTTGATTTGTCGGAAATGTCGCATCCGAAGTGAGTCAGAAAGGTCAGGGCTGTGACTTCTATATTCTGTTTCTGAATAAGAAGTATCGCCAGGGCGGAATCAAGTCCTCCGGAAAAAAGGGCGATGGCATGGCCACGTTTTGACATGTCTTTTTTAATCATGACAACCTCAGTCCTATATTATAATAGGATATCGAAAAAATCGAAATAATATAATAGTGGTTGCTGCAAATATGTTCGTTATGCAAAAGATGGCTTGACTTTGGCATTTCGGGGGTCTAAAATTAGCATTTTACAGGAGATTGATTGCTTGAATGAATATATTTCGCCTGATAATCGATAAATTAAAGTATACCGCTTATGAGTCTCAGCAGCTGTTTTTCTTTTCTCTCAAAATGGTGGCTTCGTTGTTCGGCCGGAAAATTTACTGGGCGGAGACAATCGAGCAGATGTACATGACCGGCGTCGGTTCTCTTTTTCTCGTTATTCTGACCGGGATTTCGGCGGGGCAGGGGATGGCCCTGGAGTTCTCCAATGAGCTGGGCGATTTCGGCGCCAAGGGATACCTGGGTCGCGTTATGGTACTCGCCATAGTCCGCGAGCTTGGTCCGGTTTTGACGGGTATTATGGTGGCTGCGCGGGTGGCGGCGGGAATCACGGCCGAGATAGGCGCCATGAAATCGTCGCATCAGCTGGATGCCATGGTTGCATTCGGGATTGACCCGATAAAGAAGCTGGCGGCTCCGAGGCTGATTGGGTTGATGACAATGGTCCCGGTTTTGACAATCATTTGCGATGTCATCGGACTTCTTGGGGGATGGATTATTGCCATATTCATATCCAATATAACGTCGACGACATATTGGGTGGCGGTTAAAGAGAAGCTGATTTTCGGTAATATATTCGTGGGCATAGTCAAGCCGATATTTTTTTCATTGATAATTGCATTCGTTTCCTGCTATAAAGGATTTATGTCCGAAGGTGGTACCAAGGGAGTCGGCCGGTCGACGACAGAGTCGGTCATGGTATCGTCGATTTCCATACTGGTTTCGAATTTTGTCATAACCAAAATAATCTCGGGCTACCTGAAAGGGTACTTATGATTGAATTTCGAAATGTCAATTTTTCATATGGCGACAAGCAGATTCTTAAAGATGTTTCGTTTTTTGTTCCGGATGGCGAGTCGCGCGTAATCATGGGGCATTCCGGTTCGGGGAAATCGACGATTTTGCGGCTGATACTGGGTTTGATTGGTCCCGACAGTGGCGACATATTAATAGATGACCAGAATATTTGCCGGATGAAGGTGAAAGACCTGCGCGAAATACGTAAGCGTATCGGTATGGTTTTTCAGGACGGGGCTCTTTTCGATTCGTTGACGGTGGGGGAGAATATCGGTTATTATCTGCTGGAATATGCAAGGTTCGGCTTACCGGAGATTGAACGGCGTGTTGCCGAGATGCTTGGATTCGTCGGATTGGATGACGAAATCATGGACCATCTTCCGGATGAATTATCCGGCGGGATGCAAAGACGCGTTGCCATCGGCAGGGCATTGATTTCGACCGATCCGAAGATAATGCTGTATGATGAACCGACGACCGGTCTGGATCCGAGTATGACCAGCAATATTACCAGCCTTATAAATCGTCTGGTTGAAGTCAAGCACGTGACATCGATCGTGGTAACGCATCAGATCGCCGATGCTTTTGAGCTGGCGAATAAGTTTATTGTTATCGACCATGGGCAGTTAATTTTTGACGGGAGTATCGCTCAACTGCGAAATTGCGAAGATGAGCGGGTGGTGGATTTTTTGAGGCCTTTTCGAGAATCGGTTGCCAATGTCAAAAAAATAGACTTTATTTGATCTGAGGATAGAATGAAAAGAACGGTTAAAGTCAAATGGGGAGAGGTAAGAGTCGGTCTGCTGCTGGTTTTTGCCGTTACCGCGGTATTATGGGCGACATTCTCCGGCGGGGGAACGTCGGTTTTGGAATCCAAAGTGAGGTACATGGCATATTTCGACAATGTGCAGGGGCTGGTAACCGGTTCCCCGGTTTGGATTGCCGGCGTTGAGGTCGGTAATGTTTACGACATCGAATTCGTTAGTTTTGATTCTCTCGATCAGATTCAGGTCAAATTCCGGATTTTGAAGTCGGTTCAATATATGATTACGACCGATGCCCGGGCGATGATAGGCACGATCGGATTGATCGGTGATAAATATATAGAGATTATTCCCGGGACTTTGACAAATCCGGTTCTTCGCGAAGGGTCGGGCATCGGTTCGACGAGACCGGCCGATATTACTCAGGCCTTTGCCGCCGGGCAGGAAGCGATGGAGAGTACACGCCAGTTGGCGGATAACCTGAACGATATAACGCGACGCATTCGACGCGGCGAGGGTTCGCTGGGAAAGGCGTTCGTCTATGATACGTTACATAATGAAATCACCGAATTGGTCGCGGCGCTGACAATCCTGGTCAAAGACATGCAGAAAACTCAAGGTAAGGTTGTTGCCTCGATTGAAAATATCGCGACCAATCTTGACGGCATTGTCGATAAGGTTAACAATAATGAAGGAACGCTGGGGAAAATTATCTCGGATCCGACGGTTTTTGACAATCTGCATTCATCGACCGGCCGGATCGATTCGATCCTGGCGCGTCTTTCGCAGGGTGACGGCACCGCCGGGGCCATTCTTACCGATGACGAATTATACATAGAAATAAAAAACCTGATCGTCCGTGTCGAAAATCTGGTTACCGATATCGAAAAAAATCCCCGGAAGTATTTCAAGTTTTCCGTTTTTTGAATTAATAATCGTACTTATTATAACAATTCGAATCCCTAACTTTAGAAATCTCGCCATAAATGGTGGGCCGCGTGGCCCCGCGATAAAAGAGGCGGCATTTTAAAATGCCGCCTTTAATTTGAAAGAACCGCAAAAAAATTAATTACTTCATTACATGCATCAATGTAAAAACATATTTACTGGCCAAGTCATGAATTGTCTGAGCTTTCGTGGATCCTCCATGACCCGCTTCGGTCTCTTCATAGTACCAGACCTGTTTGCCGAGGCGCGAAAGAACATAGGCGAAACGCCTCGGGTCTGAAGGAGGAACTCTTGGATCGTTGAAGCCACCGGTGAGCAGAATCGGTTTTGAGACATTTTCGGCATAGAAAATCGGTGCCACTTTTCGGTTCAATTCGCTGCCGACCGGGCCATATTCCTTTTCCCATGATGGGATAAAAATCGGGTTGGAGTTTATAATGGTATGATCCGGGTCTGATACACCGACTTCGGATACAATGCAGGCCACCTTATCCGGACATTGTGTGGCCAGCCAATCAACCGTATAACCGCCGTACGAAGCGCCCCAGATTGCGATTTTATCCGGCTTCGTCCAACCCTCATTAATCAGATAATCGATGGCCGCCTCATCATCATGGAGAGCATTAAAACGCCCTTCGAGATTATCGGCTTGTTCATAAGCCGGTCCATAACCGGATGATCCCCGAACATTGGGCAGCATATAGATAAATCCGTTGTTGAGGGCAAAGGCCATATTTCGCTGAAAATAGGGCTGGCTCTGACCCGCCGGTCCGCCATGATAATCGATAATGGCAGGATTGGTGCCGTCCTTCATGGCCTTATCGGGAATATAAATGAAGGCCGGTATCATGGTCCCGTCATATGATTTATATTTTATTAAATTTACCTTAATGTTTGAAAAGTCATATCCAAATGTGGATATCTTGCCGATCTGCTGGAGCTTGTTTTCGCCCAGTTTGAATTTAAAGGCTGTCGGCGCCACCGTCGGGGAGGAAAAATCAAAAACAACGTCACCGGAATCATTACTGGATAAACTGGTAATAATTCCGATTTCGGTTGTGGGCATGGGTATGGCATTCCCTTTCAGATCAAAGGCTGCCAGTTGAGAATAACCTTCCTTGTTCAAATTAACGAAAACCCGGCCTGTTTTCCGGTCGAGACCGAAAGAAGCCACTTCCATACCGGGATCATATATAACTTCAAATTCATTCGGCTTGGCCGGGTCAAGTAAACAGAATTTCAGGAATT
>Ga0307426_1001857_pt1 | contig 13497 bp, 10 predicted proteins | sample SalMarWE160340MG_FD_202165 | JGI IMG/M metagenome (GOLD analysis project Ga0307426, IMG submission 202165) | Salt marsh sediment microbial communities from the Plum Island Ecosystem LTER, Massachusetts, United States - WE1603-40 | ecosystem: Environmental > Aquatic > Marine > Intertidal zone >... | reverse complement strand
GCCACGCGCGAGAGAATTCGGGAGGACATGATGACGCCCAGCGACGAATGGGACAATGAGTGGGACGAGATCGAGGGACCGGAAGCGATTCTGGTAGGCGCCGTGCACAATCCGGATCTGATGTCATTGCAGGGTCAGACCATCGCCGATATCTCCGAGATGTGGGGCACAGATCCCATCGACACAATCTTCGACCTCCTGATCCAGGACGACGCCGACACCTCGGTGGCCGTATTTGGAATGTCGGAAGATGACGTGGCGCTAGCGCTGGTCCAGCCATGGGTCTCCATCAACAACGATTCGGAAGGCACGGCGCCGGAGGGAATCCTGGGCCAGGACGTGCCGCATCCGCGAGCGTACGGAACCTTCCCGCGAATTCTCCGAAAATATGTTCGCGAGGAAAAGAAATTGACCCTGGAAGACGCCATTCGCAAATTCACCTCGCTGGCCGCTCAACGCATGCGTTTCAACGACCGGGGCGTCCTGAAAGGCGGGATGTGGGCTGATGTCGTGGTCTTCGACCCGGAAACCGTGCGCGATCTTGCGACCTTCGAAAAACCCAACCAGCTTTCACAAGGGATGCAATACGTGCTGGTGAACGGAGTTCCCGTGATTGATGAGGGCAAGGCGACCGGCAAGCTGCCGGGAAAAGTCCTTCGTGGCCAGGGCTACCGGCCTTGAACTGCGTGATGCGTCCGCTCCCAAGGGCTGATCTGGGGGCCCCGGCCAAGCCTCGCAGGGCGCGGAGCGCGTACTTGCAGTACGTCGAGCACTCCGATGGAAGCAAACGCCGCAGATTGCTGCAGATTTCCGGTCGCAGCAAATAGTTGGTGAGATATGCAGGCTGGGTTAGAATCCAGTTTGCGATGGGTATCCTCGAGTTACTCGGGCTTGGGCCTTCCGCCGCGCGGTCGGATCCGGCGCCCGAACCGGTTCGCGGCGAAACCGAAACGGTGCGGCGAATCGTTGGTGAGCTCGATCGCCTGGACCGTTCACACGCGCGGTTCCTTGCGGCGTTCGCGTATGTCCTCAGCCGTGTGGCCGCGGCCGACCTGCACATCAGCGACGTCGAAACGGAGAAGATGGTCGAGATCGTCCAGCGCCTGGGGCACATCCCCGAGGAGCAGGCAGTGTTGGTCGTCGCCATCGCCAAGCACCAGAACAAGCTCTTCGGCGGAACAGAAGACTTTCTCGTGACCCGGGAGTTCCGGGAGATCGCCACCGACGAGCAGCGGCACGAGCTGCTGGACTGCCTGTTTGCGGTGTCGGCCGCCGACGATCTGGTCACCGGGGACGAAGAGGAGCAGATCCGCCAGATCGCCAGCGAGCTCGGCTTCGCCCACGAAGATTTCATCCAGGCCCGCCTCGCCTACTCGGACAAACGGTCGGTGCTCAAGCGCGGCGAATAGGCGCCTCGAATCCCGCGTTCGGTTTCGGGCACCTTTTCGAGTGCGTCGCACCCATGATGTGGGCTATCCCTCCTCGGCCCGGAAAAGCTGCCACCGATCACTGACACCTTTCAGCTCGTGGTCGCCCCGATCGACAAAGGTGAGTCCGGACCCCGCGACCAGGTCCTTGACCGTCCTCGACACCAGCACCTCGCCCCCCTCCGCCAGACCGGCCACCCGCGCGCCGATGTGCACGGCGATCCCAGCGAGCTTGTCACCGGACCGTTCGCACTCGCCGGTGTGGAGACCGGCACGGATCTCGAGGCCGACGGGCCGCAACCCGTCGCGGATCGCCATCGCGCATCGCACGCCGCGGGCGGGGCCTTCGAAGGACGCCAGAAACCCATCTCCAGCGGTGTCGATCTCGCGGCCGCCGAAATGGGCGAGCTCGCGGCGGACGATCGCGTGGTGCCGCTCGAGCAGCTCGCGCCACGCGCCGTCTCCGAGCCGCTCCGCCGTAGCGGTCGCGCCGACGATATCGGTGAACAGGACCGTCGCCAAGACACGCTCCGGTTCAGGAGGCGCACGGCGCCCGGTCAGAAACTCCTGCACGGGTCCCAGCATCGCTTCCGGGTCGCCAGCGTGAAAGAAGTGGTCCGAACCGGGAATCTCCACGAATCGCGCACCGTCGATGTGCTCGGCCAGGTGGCGTCCGTTGCCGACGACCACGTAGCGGTTGCCGGTGCGGTGGAGCACCAGAGTCGGCATGCGGATCGTCGGCAGCACCCAGCGGAGGTCGAACGTGTAGGTCAGCGGGTAGACCGCGTTGAACTGCCCGGGACTCATGGCCAGGCGCTCGAAACGTCCGCGCCACGCGACAAAGGACTCGTCTCCAGCCAGGCTCGGGGCTCCCCCCCCACGCGTGGCCTCGCCGGTGCCCCACGCATTCAGGATCGCCTCGATGAGTTGCGGAGCCACGTCCTCGGGGACGCCGCACGGATAGTCCTCGGACCGCATGCGCCTTGCGTAGGCGTCCGCGAGGATCAACGCTGACGCCCGATCCGGATGGGTAGCGGCAAAGAGCAGGGCCATTGTCGCGCCGTCGCCGTGGCCGAAGATCGCCGCCTGACGGCTGTCAGCCGCGTCCATCACGGTGGCGACGTCGTACATCCACTCCTCCCAGGTCGGGATCGCACCGAGCGGGACCGGGTCCGACAGGCCGGTACCGCGCTTGTCGAAGCAGATCACCCGCGCGAATCGGGCCATGCGCTCGAGAAAGGCCGCGAGGGTCGGGTCTTCCCACATCACTTCCAGATTGCCGACCCAGTCCGGCACGAAGACGAGGTCCAACGGACCTTCACCGCACGTCTGGTAAGCCACCGACTGGCCGTCGCGGCTGGCAGCGTACTGGATCTCGCCTTTCATGGTGCCTGACGCGAGTATATACGGTGAGACCCGATCTCCCGCTCAGTCCGAGGGTCATGAGATGACTGCAGTCTGGCAGGCCCCTGAAACGAAGGATGTGCTGGAACAGTCCGGGTGCCTGGCTTGAGAAATTTGGGAAATTCATCCCTGGCCGGTGCACACGCGCACCTCCAGATTTCTAGCCGCAGCAGAAAGTTGGTGAGATATGCAGGCCAGAGCCAGGATGCGAAACGTTACACTCTTTCGGTCATGTTTCTCGAGCTCAGAAGCGTTGGCAAGACGTACGACGGTGGGCAGACGTTTGCCGTCGAGGGCGTCAGCTTCGCTGCGGCACCTGGCGAGCTCGTGGTGCTGGTCGGCGAGTCCGGGTGCGGGAAGACGACGACGCTGAAGACCATCAACCGCCTCGTCGAGCCATCGCGAGGACAGGTGCTGATCAACGGCGCCGACGTCGCCGAGCAAGAGGCGGTCGATCTCAGGCGGTCGATCGGCTACGTCTTTCAGGGCATCGGCCTCTTTCCACACCTGTCCATCGCCCGCAACGTAGGGATCATCCCGAAACTCCTGGGATGGGACGAGGAGCGGATTTCCAGCCGAGTTTCCCAGCTTCTCGAGCTGGTGGGTCTCGACCCCCTCGAATTCGCCACGAGGATGCCTGCAGAGCTCTCCGGCGGTCAAAGCCAGCGGGTCGGATTCGCCCGCGCGCTGGCGGCCGGGCCTTCGCTGATGCTGCTCGACGAGCCGTTCGGCGCGCTCGACCCCATCACCCGTGACGGACTGCGCACAGAATTTCTCAGGATCCAGAAGGAGCTCCAGCTCACCGCCGTCCTCGTCACCCACGACATGACCGAGGCGCTGCTGGCCGGCGACCGTATCGTCGTCATGCGAGAGGGACGGATTGTGGCTCTGGGCTCGCCGACCGAAATCCTGCACGTTCCTGGAGATCCGTATGTGGCCCAGCTCATGGAGTCACCCACGCGTCAGGCCGGACGGCTAGCGGCCATGGCCGGTGACGATAGGAAGCACGCCTGATGGGTAACCTGGCCGACCGTTTCGCCGAGCTCCCACAGTTGCTCGCCGGCCACCTGCTGCTCTCGGTATCGGCGCTGGTGATAGGAATCGCTATCAGCGTGCCGTTGGGCATTGCCGCCACCCGCTACAGGCGGCTGCGTGGGCCGGTCTTGACCCTGGCCGGCCTCATCCAGACGGTCCCGAGCATGGCCCTCCTGGCGCTGATGGTGCCGCTGCTCGGGGGGATGATCGGCTTCGTACCTGCATTCATCGCGCTGACCCTCTACAGCATGCTGCCGGTGATCCGTAACACCGTGACCGGAATCCTCGAGATCGACCCCACCATGACTGAAGCGGCGCGCGGCGTCGGCATGACCGACCGCCAATCGTTGCGGTGGGTCGAGCTGCCGCTGGCGGCACCGATCATCATCGCCGGAATCCGGACCGCGACGGTGTGGGTCGTCGGGATGGCGACCCTGTCCACCCCGGTTGGCGCGCCGAGCCTCGGCAATTACATCTTTCTTGGCCTGCAGACCCGGAACGGGGTCGCCGTCCTCTTCGGCTGCGTATTCGCGGCCGCGCTCGCGATCGTCCTCGACCAGCTCATCCGACTGATGGAGCGGGCGGCCCGTCTCCGCAGCTCGCGGCTGGCATGGACCGCAGGGCTGGGTCTGATCATCATCGTCATCGGCGGGCTGGTGCCTGCGGTCGGGTTTCTGTCGCCTGGACCGGCGTCGTCCGGAGTTGCGAGTGCCCGGAGGACGGGTGACGAGGAACGATCGCAGCTTCCGCTGGCAGGATGGAATCTGACCGTGGGTTCAAAGGGATTTACCGAGCAGTACGTCCTGGCGGAATTCCTCACTCACGAGCTCGAAACGGCGGGTGCGGCCGTGCGCCAGCGACCCAACATGGGCTCGACGATCCTCTTCGATGCGCTGCGGAGCAACACCGTCGACGTCAGCGTCGATTACTCGGGAACGATCTGGGCGGCCATCATGAAACGGCCGCAGCCGATCGATCGCACCGAGATGTTGATCGATGTCGCGAAGTACCTCAAGGACGAACACGGGATCATCACTCTCGGCCGACTCGGCTTCGAAAACGCGTACGCGCTGGCCATGAGCCGTACTCGGGCGGCGGAGCTCGGGGTCCAAACCATCGACGACCTGCGCCCGATTGCCGATCGGCTGATTCTCGGCGGCGACCCGGAGTTCTTCGGTCGTCCCGAGTGGTCCCGGGTGCGCGAGATCTACGGTCTCGAATCGATGCGAACCCGCAGCATGGACTCCACCTTTCTGTACGGCGCGGTGCGTGACGGCAAGGTCGACGCCATCACCGCCTACTCCACCGACGGCCGCGTCGACGCCTTCGATCTGGTCCTTCTCGGCGACCCGAAGCAGGCGTTGCCTCCCTACGACTCCATACTGCTTCTGTCGCCACGAGCCGCACGCATCAAACCGTTGATTCAAACGCTGCTGCCGCTGGTCAACATGGTGACGAACGATATGATGCGCTCGGCCAACAAGACGGTCGACATCGACGGCCTGCCCGTCGAAGAGGCGGCGCTGCGCCTGCGCCGTTCGGTCGCCGAACGTTCGCCCTAAGGGTGTCAGCTCAACGCAGCCGAGCCGCGGCATCGGCGTCCGACACGACTCGAGGTCCTAATCCGCGATGGGCTCGATGACAAATGTAATCCGGTTCTTCCCGATTCGCGTCGTTGGACCCGTGTAGACCTTTTCGATGGCGGACATCAGGGACTCGTCATCGGTGAACACGGAAAAACCATAGAGGACGCCTGTCTTTCGGCGCTTGGGCGTGCCGTCTTTTCGTACCCAGTTCTCCCACTGGTACGCCAGGTCGCCCTGCTGCCATCGGATCTTCTGCCCAAGGTAAGGTCTGAGCTCGAGAGGTTCCCGCCCGCGACCGCGGTTGCGGGGGAACTCGCCGTGGTCACCGTAATACTCGTAGACCGCCTGATGGAGCAGGTGGTAATCTCCGACCACGGTGGCGGCGATAGCCCGTTGACGGGCTTCCATGTACCTCGGAACGGCGATGTTGACCAGAATCCCCAAAATCGCGACCACGACAAGAACCTCGACCAGCGTAAAGCCGCCTTCCGCACCTCGCGGCGTACTCTCGAACGCACGTTTCATGGCTCCTCCGTCGCTTCCTCCCCATCGGCCGTCGGGGTGGATTCGTGTTCGAAACGCAGGTCACCGTAAAAGACCGCAACGCGGTACACCGATTCACTCATCACCGAGTACTCGACGCCGTCGTCGACCGACATGTCGATCTCCTCGAGGGTCTCCGGTAACCGGCCGAACTCGTCGCGGAAGTCCTCGATATCCTCGACCACGAGATAGAGCTGCAGCTCCAGCATCCGCCCCAAATCCTGCGCGTCGACGTCGCTCGCTCGCTGGGTGAAAGGAAGCCGGCCGCTCAGGTTCAGCGCCGTCAGCACGCCGGCTGCGATCAGGAGTATCGCCGCCAATACCGGCGAGTCGAGGGGTCGCCTCGGGCGACGCTCCCCGTCGGCAACCACTTGCTGATGAGCTGCCTTTTCCTGTTCCACCTGCTCGGCGGCATCCTGGATCGCGTTTTCGATATCCTGGTCAGAAACCGGCGCCTCTTCAGACTCTGGGTACTGTTCGCGCTCGTTCATGAGTTCCCCTCTCACGCGGGTAGCAGGCGACCGAGAACCAGAAGGTCTCGTGGCCACGTACCATGATACCGAAACAGGCCAGGTGCCTTTGGGTGCGAAGAAATGGAATGAATGCCGGGTACAGATTGATTGTGTCTCCGGGACTGATGAACGAACTCGAACCGGTGACCGTTGATTCGCAACGTGTCAACGGTTATCGTTCTTGCTGAGATTCGAAATCATCGATTGGTCCAGGACCCGGGAAAGGGGAACGGAGATGAAAGGTACGAAGATCAGGATGGTGCTGACCGCGCTCGCGGTGGTTGCGGCGGTGGCCTCGATCACCCTGGCGGCTGCAACAGGAACGAAGGCCATCAAAGAGCGACAGCAGGCGATGGAGGACATCGGAAAGGCAATGAAGGCTCTCGGGGCGATCGCCAAGCAACAGGCCCCGTTCGATGCCGACGTCGTCAAGGCCAGCGCGGAGACAATCGCGAACCGCCTGGACACGGCAGCTGGTCTGTTTCCGGACGGCAGCGACACGGGTGACGTCGAGACGTGGGCGAAGGCGGAGATCTGGTCCGACCATGAGAACTTCCAAAAGGATCTCGAAGCTGCCACAGCAGCAGCGGTCGCGATGCAGTCCGTCACGGACGAGGCCGCCTTCGGGCCTGCTCTCGGAGCGCTCGGTAACGGCTGCAAGACCTGTCACGACACCTATCGCCGCCCGAAACAGTGAAGCACCCGTCTCGCGCGAGGTGGATCGCGGCGGCTTCGGCGCTCGGTGCGGTGCTCGTCGCCGTGGTTTTCTTCGTCCTGACCGCGGCCCGTCCGAGCGGTCGGGCCCTGCCGACGCACACCCCAGACCTGGCCAACGGCGAGGTGTTGTTTCATGCCGGGGGGTGTATGGCGTGTCACAACCCCCCTTCCGGGACGGATAACCCGGGACTTCCGACCGGCGGAGCGCCTTTTTCGACGCCGTTCGGGACGATTTATCCGGGGGATCTCACCCCTGACCCCGACACCGGACTCGGTCGCTGGACGGCGGAGGAGTTCGTCGACGCGATGACCGAAGGCGTCTCGCCGGGTCACCGTCACTACTTTCCGGCATTTCCCTATACCTCGTACCGCAACATGCGTATCGAAGATCTGCTCGACCTTCGCGCCTACCTCATGAGCTTCCCGCCGGTGCGGTCCTCGCAGCGCGACGCCGACGTGCCCATGGTCTGGCTCGCGAGGCGCGCCATGGGACTTTGGAAACGCTTCGCATTCCGGGCGCGGACGTTCGAGCCCGACCCGGCCCGGGACGCGGCATGGAACCGCGGCGCGTACCTGGTGCAGGGACCGGGTCACTGCGGCGAGTGCCACACCCCCCGCAACGCCTTCATGATTCTCGACAACACTCGCCCGCTGGAAGGCGGACCGCACCCGAGCGGTGAGGGGCACGTCCCGAGTCTTCGGGACCTGGTCGGCCGGGGGCGGTATGCCGATGTCGCGGATCTCACGCTCGCGCTGCGATTCGGCGAGACGCTCGGCTACGACAAGCTCTCGAGCGGTGGCATGGCCAAGATCCAGATGAACCTGGCCCAGCTCCCGGAGGACGACCTCCGGGCGATCTCCGAGTACCTCCTGAGTCTCCGCTGACACAGACCGTTCGCGCGCGGCGCCAGGAGAAGCGGCGCCATTAGCCCGCATATCTCACCGGGTTTCATCGCGAGGGCGACGAGGTGCCGTGCCCAGTGGGGTTTGCGACCTGAGGGGCGCGGACTCGTACTCAACAGTACGTGGAGCACCCCGAGGCGAGAAAACACCGCTGGGTGCGGTGCATCGGCGCCCACAGCAGGAAGTTGGTGAGATATGCGGGTTAGGGTAAAGGTGCCTGGCGCCGACACGAATGATTCAGCGAATGCCCTCTACCAGGAAGAGAGTACTGGAATCACGGCGGTAGCGGTACACGTAGTGGTCGCCGCCGGGGGTCAGGAGGAGCTGGCCGTAGAGAACCCCGGCAGGGTCCGTCGGCATGATCTCGAGTTCCAGCGTACGCGAGCCATCGTCGATGCCGACGCGGTAAATACGTGCCGGAAAGGCGCGGTCCCACACCAGGAGGGAGCGTCCATCCCGGGTCCACTGGACCGGCTGCTCGCCGGGGCCGACTTCCGGCACCGTCAGCGGTGTGCCCTCCGTAACCGGATAGATGGTGACGACCCCGTCCGGCGCGAACGCGGCCACCCGCGAGCCGTCCGGGGAGATGACAGCCTCATTGGTCCCAATGGGGCCGACCGGCGTCAACGTCCCGTCGTCCAGGTCAATCACAAAGATCCGTGGTCCGTCTCCATCAACGAAGCCCAAGAACGCCGCGCGCCGCCTGTCCAGCGCGCAGGTGAGCATGGCCGACCCCGAATCGTCGGGGCGGACGCCGCCTCCCAGTTCGATGACCCGCGGCTCGCCCGGTCCGGTGGGGAGCAGGGTCAGCCTGCCCTTGTCGCCGGTCATCTTCCGTGTGAACACCCACCTCCCGTCCGGACTCATGCCGAACACGTCCCCGTACCCCAGCCTGACAGGCGGCGATCCGTCGGCGCGCCTCGTGAAGGCCGCGTACTCGCCGTCGACGGTCGCCACCTGCATGTTGCCTGCGAAGATTGTGCCGTCGGCGTCCAGGCCGCCGATGGAGTCATCGTTCCAGCCCTCATATCGTCGCTCTTCGGTCTGGCCGGCGAGGAGCCCTGCGATCTCGGCTCGTGTATCACCGGCGACGATCAGCGCCCGGCCGTCCGTGGCAATGTCCTGCAGGCGGATGCTGATGGGCGAGCGCAGCCGCTCCACCCGCTTGGCACCGGGGCGCACGCTCCAGAGCACCCCGCCCTCGCCGAACACGAAGGCCGAGAACCAGATCGAGCCCCCGTCCGGGGACCAAGCGAGGCCCTGCAGACTATCGGACAGCTCCTCGGTGAGCTCGGAAAGCGTGCCGTCGGCGTCCACCATGGCCACGAGCCCACGATCATCCCCGTAGACGGGGTGGTGCAGGAAGGCAACCCGTTCTCCGTCGGGCGCGATGCGCACGTGGCTGATCCAGCCGTGGGTCTCGAAGAGCACATGTCCCAATGGATACTCCAGGCGCTGTGTTTGGCCGACCTCACGGGCAACTGCCATCTGGTTCCCGTCGTCGGAGATGTCGCCGTCGTTTACGCGCTCGATAATTGGGCGGGGAGCGCCTCCAGCGAGATCAGCGGCGGCCAGGGTGCCGACGCTGACCCACGACCCCTCGTTGTGACGGTCGAGGAGCACCGCCATGTGACCGTTGCGGGAGATGCCGAGAATGTCCGCCGGCGGGAGTTCCAGTGGTCTCGACTCGATACTGTCCGTCCTCGTCGACAGCAGTGCCAACGGCCGATCCCGGGTGGACGCTCCGAAAACCACGGTCGTCCCGTCCGGGGCGAAACGAGCGCTCGCGATCCGGCCGCTACGGAAGCTCAGCGCGTGGAAGGTTGGCAGCGACGTCTCAGGCGACCGGATGCTCGTCGCGACGGCAATCGTGGTGACCGCAGCAGCTGTCGCCCCGATCAACCACAGCCACGATGCCGCCGGCCTCCGGCGCCGCGCCTTGCGACGCGGTACGGCCGCGGCCATCGCCTCCTCCAGCTCGATGCGCACGTCGGCGACATGGTGAAAACGCCGCGCCGGGTCCTTGGTCAGGCAACGGCGCAACACATGGACAGCCACCGGTTCGAGGTCAGCCGGCAGCTTGCCCCACTCCGGCTCATCCTTGAGTACCGCGGCCATGATGTCCGACGAGGTTTCTCCCCGGAATGCCTTGACGGCCGTGAGCAGCTCGTACAGAAGACAGCCGAACGCCCAGATGTCGGCGCGCTGGTCCACCGGCCTGCCGCGGGCCTGCTCGGGGCTCATGTAGGCGACGGTGCCGAGGATCGTCCCCAGCGCCGTGTGGCGCTGGGTCATGGTCGGGGACTGCGACTGGCTGTCGTCCGCACTTTCCTTTGTGCGGGTCGTGGCGAGGCCGAAGTCAAGGATCTTGACCGTGCCGTCGGGGCGGACCTTGATATTGGCGGGCTTGAGGTCGCGGTGGACGATGCCGCACTCGTGGGCCGCTTGCAGCCCCTCGGCGACCTGCAGGGCGATCGCCATCGCATCGTCGAAAGGCAATGCTCCCCGCGCGACGAGCTCGTCGAGGCACTCCCCCTCGATCAGTTCCATGACCAGGACGTGGACCGGTCGCGCGTCCCCCTCGCCGACGGCAGCGGCGTCCGTCGGGTCGGACGGTGCAGATCGCTGCATGTGCTCGAGTCCGTACAGGACCGCGATGTTTGGATGGTTAAGGCTCGCCAAAACCTTGGCTTCACGGTTGAAGCGCGCCATCCGGTCGGCGTCCTCCGCGACCTGCTCGGGCAGCATCTTGAGCGCCACGTCGCGACCGAGGCGGGTGTCCTCGGCCCGCCAGACCTCGCCCATCCCACCGGCCCCAAGCAGCTCCTTGATTCGGTATTGGCCGAAGCTGGAGCCGATCAAATCGGTCGGGGCATCGGGTGGTGAACCCGCGGTTCGCTGCCGGCCGCTATTGTTGCCTTCGGTCACTTGGGTACATCCCCCCCTTTTCTAATGCAGTCTGGGTTGTCGCTATTCCTCTTGACTGCCACTTTTCGCATGGATGCGTTGTAATCCGCAAGGGGTGCCACGTACCCCGTCGCTGTATCGTTGAGGTTCAAGGGTGCCATATGAAAACGCAGGCTCACAATGCAACAATGCGGTACGTGGCACCCACGTGCCCACGGCACCCACGCTGCCTTTCCACCCACGCCTTTCGGCAAGGTCGGAGCAGGTAACTTCGAGCTACGGACTTTGCACGCTCGAGGGACCTATTCGAAGGATCCTCCCCTCGGGTCCGACCGCTATGAATACGTTCCCGTCGGCCGTGACGACGGCGTTCCGCGCGCCGAGGGCCGTCGGGATCACCGCAGTGCTCTTGAGCCCTCCGCTCTCATCGAGGTGCGCGACCGTGAGCGTCGCGGCGTGCGCCGCGGCCACGTAGAGTGAGCGTCGCGCGGGGAGATAGTCAAAGCTGTCCACGCCGCCGCCGGTCTCGAGCTTTGAGAGGATCGCACCGTCATTGCCCGCGTCGAGGACCTCCACGTGGTCAGTGCACGCAACGACAAGCAGCTGTCCCGAGGGATCGATCAGGAGGCACCTCGGACCGGCGTCTCCGCACTCGGGCATCCACGTCGCCGTCACTGCGCGGGTCGAGACATCGATCCGAAGCGTTCGGTCCTTGTCCTCGAGATTGGTGTAAAAGAACCCGCGCGCATTGTCGACGGCATAACCCTCGGGGTCGCCTTCGAACTCGATGCGACCCGCGATCTTGGGCGCCGTCGGGTCCGAGACATCGAGAATCACGATCGACTGATCGCGCGGAGTCGTGACCCAGACCTCCTTCGAGCTCGCCACGAACGCCACACCATCAGGCATTGAGGGTAGGGTGACGCAGGCGCCTCTCACGAGTGTCTCCGCGTCCACGGCGCAGACGCTCGAATCCCCGCGATTCCCCACGTAGACGACCCCGTCCCCGACCGTCGCGGAGCTCGGGCCGACCCTGCGCTTCGCCCCCCTGCGCTCGACCTCCGCCGTCGGGAAGTTCTCGACGCGTCGCAGGTCGAGGGTCTGCGTGTCGATCACGTCCGTGCTGCCGGTCCCACCCGCGGGCACCCAAACGCGGTGCCGCGCGTGGTCCACCACCAGGTAGTCGAGCAGGATGCCCTCCGGAGGCGCCCCCGGCAGGGCGATGGACGTGCCATCGAATCCGGTCTGCGGAGCAGCGTCCCGCGTCGGCGCGGCCTCGATCCTGGCGAGAATGAACTCGTCGTCCTGGATGAGACCGACACCCGGGGCGTAGATCTTCCGGCTGCTCCCGTTCTCGAGCGGGCTCGTTTCCTTGACCTGGACACAGCTGGTGAACGTCCCGGCCGGAACACTGACCTCTGAGTCCACTGCGACGATCTCGGCACGGTCCATGGCGACATTCGGGGCGAGCTCCTGATAGAACCGTGCTCCGACCTTCGCGGTGCCCGGCATCATCAAGCCGAACCTGGCGCCGTCTTCACCGGCGAGCCACGAACCTTCGCGGCTCACGACCCTACCGTGCCTGTACTCGTCTGAGTCTTCGCCGAAGTAGTAGACATCGCCGGTCGTGCGATCGATCGCGAAGTAGTTCCTCGAGACCTCGGTCAGTTGACCGTGCTTCTCCTCCCGTTCTTCGACGACCCGGGTCTCCACGCCGTCCACCAGCTTTGTTTCATCGAGCACGCTCACCGTGAGGGTCTCGTCCGCGTGCTTGAAGTGCAGACGATATCCGGGCTCGAGAACGAAGTACGGGTTGCTCCCACTGGACGCGAGGTTCGTCGTGGCCACCCGAAAGGAGCTCTGCCACGCGTCGACCGCTTTCGAGGGAGGCTCCGGCACGCCGCCGGCGTGGATCCCCACGGCAGGAAGCACCAGCGCCCCGGCAAGGACGGCGATGGATCCTGAGGGTATGAGGCGGTTACCCGCGCGCGAACTCGACGAGGTTGATGTGCTCACGTTGTCTCCTTCCGCAATCGTCAAACGCAGCCATGCTATACCCGCGAAACCGGCGATTCAACGAGGGTGCTGCGTCCGACTTTGTCGTTATGAAGGTGCCTGGCATCAGGGTTTTTGAGGGTGTAGAAGTGCCATAAAGGTGCCTGGCACCTTTGCACCAAAGACGGTATCCTGTGGCGACGAGAACATGTCAAGGGAGGGAACGATGCCAGGAATCGAAGTACGCAGTCTTCGGGAGGCGGTGGAGTTCGCAATCACGACCGAGCAGTTGGGGGCGCGAAGCTATCGCCGGCTCGCCCGGAATCTCGAGAATGACAACGAGGTCGCAGGGCTGTTCCTCAGATTGGCACAGGATGAGGAGCGACACGAGGCGGAGTTCCGGGCCCTCATGGAGACCGTCCCCGACCGCGACGTCGAACGCGACTACCCGGAGACGTACGGCTTCCT
>Ga0307426_1001855_pt1 | contig 13503 bp, 15 predicted proteins | sample SalMarWE160340MG_FD_202165 | JGI IMG/M metagenome (GOLD analysis project Ga0307426, IMG submission 202165) | Salt marsh sediment microbial communities from the Plum Island Ecosystem LTER, Massachusetts, United States - WE1603-40 | ecosystem: Environmental > Aquatic > Marine > Intertidal zone >... | reverse complement strand
AGCGTCGTCATGCTCGTGAACTTGGTGTTGATGGCGGTGCCGAGTCCAGTGATCGCAGTCACCGATGCGGCAGTGATGAGGCCGATGAGGACGGCGTACTCGAGCAGCGAGGCGCCGCTCTCGTCCTTCCAGAGATCAATGGCGATCTTCCTGGTTCCCCGTACAATACGCATGTCCCAACTCCCTACTCATACACACTGCGATGCAGTCCCCAGTCCCAGGCGCACCGTCGCGGAATTCGACTCCGCAAGCACAACCTGCGCTTGATCCACAGGCTATTTCGCCATGTACCAGAATGGAACAGGGCCGTCCACGCGACGAACCTTTGTGACAGCCGAGGTGTTACATATTTTCCCCGGTCGGATCCCTGCGTATGGGTGCGCTCCAGGGGGATGAGGCGCGGTGTACAGACCAAACATGTCTTAACGATTATTTTTAATAATCAATATGTTGCAGAAGTCTCCTAAGCGCGCACTTCACTCATCCGCGAGAGATTTATGACAAACAAAGGCGCTGCTTGATTGCATGTGGCGGAATTGGCACGGGGCCCGAAGAATTGCAGGGGTGAACAAGAAAGGAGGCTCCAACCACGTCTCCGCCACTTTTCTTTATTAAGCTTGCAGCGGCAACGTGTCAAATGCACCGGTAGTGGGTCAGTTTGATCCCGAGGCCAACTTGACGCCAGTTGCGCGACTCCTCAACGCCCCCCATACTTCCATGCATGACCGATAAAGCATCACCCAAGAAGCGACCCCGCGATCCGAACGTGCTCGCCAAGACCATCGTGGACATTGCCACGGGGGAGGCTGAGGATCGCGAGCCAACGCCCAAAGAGGCGCGATCGAGCAAGGCCGGCGCAAAAGGCGGTCCAGCTCGAGCACGGGCACTATCGCCGGAACAGCGAGCCGATATCGCCCGGGCAGCCGCCTCGGCTAGATGGAAAAAAAGCGGCGGCTAAGCCGCTTCATCCTCATCATCGAGACCGTTCGCAATCTTCATCTCGGCGATGTCGTCGTCGAACTGCAGGATCAGCTGAATTGGGTCCTCGTCTGGATGCGAGGCGTTGTAATGCTCAACTTTCATCATTAGCGCATAAAGATCGCTAGCTACTGATCGCCGCTCCTGCTGGACGTTCTTTTCAACGTGCGGCCGAGGCGCATCGTCGATATCAGCCCACTCAAAAAGTGTCTTGCCGTCCTTGGCGCGGGACCTGACTGGGATGTTGGCCCGGTACTCACGCCCTTCTTTGTCTACCCGCTTCTCTTCGCGCAAAGCTTGCGCAAGGTCGTTTGCTAGGCTGGTGCTCAAGTCTATAGGACGAGGAACCCAAAGTTCCTGCTCGATCGCCCATGCAGCGACAGTCTTCAGGTCCACTGGATCAGTGGAGACCTCATCACGGTAACGCTTCCAAAGGACCCTCAATTTTTCAGTGTAGCTCATTTATGCCCTCATCGATCTGTGGGGACTAAGTCCCCCCAACCGTCCATCATCATCGAACTCGCAAGTGTTTCGCGTATCTTGATAAGGTGTTTTCGGAGGAAATCGTACCGCCCCATTCGGCGTTGCAGCTGGCCAACGACTAAGCCTGGATGGGCCCCGACTATCTTCGCGAAGGCTTCCACTTCGCGCTCTGCGAAGTACGGTTTCTTGCGAAGATAAAACGAAGTCATGCGATCAGTTGGGACGCAAAAATCAGCGGCCTCCTGATTAGCCACCCGCTCTTCGTCATTGATCGACAGCGCCGGATCACTCTCTCCCAAGTCGCAATCGAGGATCTCTTCAGATTTTCCGTGACCGTGAAGGACGTGAGCGCACTCGTGGCGCAGTACGAACCAAAAATTGTCAATGCGATCGTACCGGAGCGACATTCCGATTACTGGTGCGGCTTGGTGAAGCCAAAAGCAAACGCCATCAATGGCGGCCTTTGGCAAAGCCTCCACAACGACAAAACGCACACCTGATCTTTCTAGAAGTTTGGGAACTTGCCGAACTCCGTCTGGCTTCGCCCGCAGTTTCCCAAATTCTCTGACGGCCTCCAACAGCTTCGCCTTGTCGTAGGTTGGGCTGTTCATTTCTGAAGCGATAGCTCTCACCCTGTACAACCAGGCTAGTTGCTCGGGAGGTATCGATTCGTAGTTCGTTTTCTTTGCTGAGTGCCGGAGATGAGGGATTTCATCCATCGTCTTAACACCGAAGAAACGGCAAACCTGCTCTTCGAGAGACCCGCGACCGTTTTCCGGGTCCACCCACCCGCGCCGGATCATTTCGCGCAGCGGATACCTAGAAAGTACTCGGGCGCGCGCCTCAATATCGGGGTCTGGCGCATCGGCAGCCGAAACATCCCAATCGGCCTGAACTCTGGCGATCTCTTTGGCGTCCAGTCCTAGGGCGACACCAAGTGCTTTGGCCATATTGGTGCTGATGGCGCGTTTGCCGCTCAGTATCTGGTTGATGGATGCCACCGTGGCCCCAAGCGCATAGGCAAGATCGCTCTGATTCCAGCCCTTCGCTTCCATGGCTTGCCGCACGAACGCCCCTGGCGAGATCAGTTCTTGTGTGTCCGGCATTGCGTTCTCACCCTATGTTTTCGCAACCATAAGGCATTCTTGACCTATCGTCAATTATCTGCTTAGCGCTCTTGTTAAACTGACCCATATGCTTGACTAAGCCGACGCAGGATGCTATCCATGAAGAATGAACAAGCTGCCCCGAGAGAAGCGTGCCCAAATTCTCCACATGCTGTGCGAGGGATCGAGCATTCGCGCCATCACGCGCATCACCGGGGCCAGCAAGAACACCGTGGCGAAGCTGCTGGCTGACGTTGGCCGCGCTTGCTCCGAATATCAGGACCGCGCGTTCAACGATCTCCCGTGCAAGCGCATTCAGGTCGATGAAATCTGGTCGTTCGTCTACGCCAAGCAGGCGAACGTTAAGGCTGCGAAAACTGCGCCTCCGGCCGCTGGTGACTGTTGGACATGGACGGCGATCTGCGCCGACTCCAAACTCGTGCCGTCGTGGCTCGTCAGTTCCCGCGACACGAATGCGGCCATGCACTTCATCGCCGATCTCTCGACGCGGTTGGCAAATCGTGTCCAGCTCACAAGCGACGGACACAGACCCTATCTTGAGGCAGTCGAGACGGTGTTCGGCGAGGATATCGACTACGCCATGTTGCAGAAGATTTATGGTGTCGCCGTCGAGGGCGAGAAGCGCTACAGTCCGGCCAAGTTCGTCGGCTGCTCAACGAAAGTGGTGACCGGAGAGCCCGACGAAAGGCACATCTCAACGAGTTTCGCCGAGCGCAACAACCTCACGATGCGCATGCACATGCGGCGGTTCACGCGGCTCACTAATGCATTCTCGAAAAAGGTCGAGAACCACGCCCACGCAGTTGCCCTCCACTTCATGTATTATAATTTCTGCAAGCTCCACAAAGCGCACCGACTCACACCGGCGATGGCGGCGGGCGTTACAGATCGTCTGTGGGAGGTGAGCGACATTGCTAGGATGCTGGAAGGCTGGGAGCAAAAGGAATCGATATGAGGTATGAATTCACTCAAGAGCACGGGCCGCTCGATGACTTTGCGTCTCTTATGGTGCGCCTAGCATTGGCTGCTGAACGCGGCGGCCTCGATCAAGGCGCTGCTCTATCGGATGACACCAAATCGGCGATCAAAGCGATCGGACGAGAACTTCACGAAAAGTTTGGTCTAGAAGGAATGCGAACGGCCGATAGCGCCTTGTTTGAGCTAAGCGGGAGCGCTTCCGCCAGAGTTGACAAACTGTGGAGCGGGATCGGCGACTATGTCGCCTGATAGGGCAAACTGACCCACTACCAATGCACCCTCAATTTTCGTCGCAAAACGCTGGGTTTCCTGGCGTCCCGATCGACAAATACGCCCTCGCTCGCGGCAAGACCCTGAGCGAACTTTTCGCTCAACGCCTTAGTCGGTTTTCTCGACCTGAGCCACCAGGCGCGGCCGCATAAACGAGTCGGCTGCCATCGGCTTATCGCCGACAATCAAAACAGCGAGGGTCGAGCTGAAGGTGTAGCTCACCTCCGCGAGAACGATGCTCGAATTGGGCTGGGTCAGACCTGCAGGCAAGGCGACAGGCGACCCGTCGGCGCGCGCGGCAACGCCTGAGCCCGAGGCGTAGCTCCAGGCGACAGTGGTGTTGTTATCCTGGTCGGCGACGACGCTGGTGATCACCAATCCGATCGAACCCGTGGGATAGGGTTTGAACATCTCGTCGATCATGGGCTTGATCTGGTCGAGGTCGGCGGTCGAGACGGTGCGCAGGCGCGCAACCAGGTCCGCGCCGGTCCCGGCCGCGGTCTCCATACGGCGGCTGATGGTCAGCGCCTCGCCGAATTCCGAAACGCCAAGGAACAGGCTGATCAGGATCGGAAAAACGAGCGCCGCCTCGAGGAACGCGTGCCCGCCGGAATCGCGAGCGAAACGGCGCGCCTTGAGGCCGAGAGCCCGCCCGGAGATTGCGGGCAAGCGCCGACAAGCCTCGGCCAACTGCCGGGCTTTTTGCCGAAATGACCCGGTTCCTGTGGGTCGAATACGCATCGGCTTCTCCACCCAAACCCTCAAAACGGCTCGTTGCGGGCCGGCATGGCGGCGCGCAGAATTGTCCCGCCGAAGAACAGCGCCGGCCAGTCAAAGAAGGCCGACACCAGCACTACGTCCTCCGCGTTGCCGGGCGAATAGCTGAAGTCGGCGTCGGATTTGAGCTCGCCGCTGCCGTCCACCGGGTCGGGCGGGGTAATACCGCCGAAGTCGGCTGCGCTTCGCACATCAAGACGCAGGCGCGCGGTGCAGTTTACGAGCATGGCCGTGTGGCTGCAGGCCCGCGATTTGAGCTCGGCCGCCGTCATGTTGTCGGCCTGAACCTGGCCCGTGCGGACCAGGCGGACCGCATTGCTCGTGGCGTTCTCGAGCTCCTTATTGCCCCAGTAGATGAAGCCGATCTCGAAAGTCGCCAGTAGCAGCGTCAGGAATGGCAGCGCAATCAAGGAAAACTCGACGAGCGTGGCGCCCGACTCGTTGCTCCCCATGCGCGCACGCTGTGTACCAAGCCTGCGGCGGCCCTTTAAGGGCCGGCGCGCTAGCGCGCTAAGAAATGGAAACGTCATACGCCGGCGTCCCCTGGCACAAGAACTCACCCCGCTGCGCCCGCTCCCGTCTTCATAAGCCTCCTTGACGAAAATCGCAAAGTCTGCTGACTGAATTGGCTTACCCCGGGGCCGGAATGCTACTGTCGTTGGCGGCATACAGCGTCAAGTCGAGGCGTCTTTACCCTGACAAAGGGAACGCGCTTCACAGGCTAAGGCAATTGTTCGATCTATAGTGGCCCGAGCTGGCCTCCGGTTCCACCGGAGAAGAGGGCGGCTCAAAAGCGTCGGGCGCGTTGGACGGGGGAAGTCATGTATCGCGCTCTGATGTCGATCGGAGAGCGGCTGCGCCGGGACGAGCACGGCGCCGTGCTGCCGCTATTCACCGTCGCCATGATCTCAATGCTGCTCGTCACCGCAGTGGGCATCGACTATGGCAGAGCCCTCGTAGTCAAACAGAAGCTTCTCAATGCCACCGACGCCGCAGCGCTTGCCGTCGGCGCCGACCCGACCCTCACCCAGGAGCAGGCGGAAACGCGGGCCGAGGCCTTCATCAGGGCGCATTACCCGGATGTCGATTTCGGACACCTCACGGGCTTCAATGTCGTCATGGATGCCTCGCAGGTGGACGTGACGGCCAGCGCGCAGATCCCGACCACGTTCCTGCATGTCGCCAACATCGATACGATCGACGTCGCCGTGCACTCTGAGGTGCAGCGCCTGCAGCGCGACCTCGAGGTCGTCATGGTGCTCGACAACACGGGCTCCATGGGCTGCACCGGGCGCAACTGCGTCTCCAAGCTGGACAACCTGAAGGTGGCGGCCAACAAGCTCGTCACCATACTGTTCGGCGCCGACGAGACCTCCGAGCACGTCAAGATCGGGCTCGTCCCCTTCTCCGGCGCCGTCAACATCGGCGCGGACAAGATCGGCAGCGGTTGGCTCGACGAGGTCGGGCTCTCGCCCCTGCAGACCGAAGACATCAACCTGCCCGACAACGTGACGCTGCTTGACCTCTTCGACCAGATTCAGAACGTGGGTTGGGGCGGCTGCGTGCGGGCGCGATTGACGGCGACCGGTGAAGACCTGGATTTGACCGACGCCGAGCCGAGCAGCGGCGCTTCCTTGTGGGTGCCCTACTTCGCGCCCGACGAGCCGGGGAACGGCGACGGTCCCGGCGGCTCGGGCAGCAGCTACTACAACGACTACATCGACGACGGCACCGGCGGGTCCAACGAGGCGCGCCAGGCCTTCGCCGGAAAGTACAACGGCGTTTCGGTTTCATCGCGTCGTTTGGATGACGGCCTGGGGCCGAATTTCAATTGCGTCCCGCAGCCAATTCAGCCCCTGACGAACGTGAAAACCACGATAACGACGGCGATCCAAGGCATGATTGCTCGGGGCTCGACCGTCATCCCCTCGGGGCTCGGTTGGGGGTGGCGCGTCTTGTCCCCGACTGCGCCCTTTACCGAAGGCGTCCCTTACAGCGAGCAGCGCGTGGCCAAGGCCCTCATCCTTCTCACCGACGGGCGCAATCAAGTCGAGGGAAACATCGGCCACAACAACTCCTTCTATTCGGCCTACGGGTATGCCGCCGAAGGCCATCTCGGAAATACGAACGGCTCGGAGACGCGCGAGGTGCTCGACGGCAAGACGACGGCGCTCTGCAATGCCATCAAGGCGAACATGGACGACATCATCGGCGACCAGGACATCTACATCTATACCCTGACATTCCAGGTCGACGACGCGGCCACGCGCACCCTGATGCAGAACTGCGCCACGCCGCCCGATGAATGTCCGGGCGATCAGTGCTACTTCGACTCTCCCACGGCCTCAGATCTCGAGGACGCCTTCGAAAGCATCGCGCTCGGCCTCAACAAGCTGCGCGTGGCGAAATAGGACGAGCCATGCCCAGAGACGTGTCTGGCCGCAGCGCGGCTCCATCACCGGCCAATGCGCCCGCACAAGACCGGGTGGCCGTCGCGCCGCTCGATGCCGCGCCGGCGCGGGCGCATTGCTGCCGATGAGCAGCGTCTACGACGTGATGGCGATGCTGTTTCAGGCGACGTTCGTCTTCTGCCTGTGCTTTGCCATCATCTCCGACTTCACCAAGCTTCTGATCCCCAACTGGATCCCGCTGGTTCTCGTCGGCGCGTTCGCGCTGTTCGCATTGATCTATCTGGACCTCGACGGCGCGCTCAAGCACCTGATGTTCGCCGCGCTGGTGTTCGCGCTCGGCTTCGGGTTCTTTGCCGCCGGCTGGGTCGGCGGCGGCGACGTCAAGCTGATGACCGCCACGACGCTTTGGATGGGACCGGAGGCCGTGTTCAACTTCGTTTTCCTGATGGCGATCCTGGGCGGCGGCCTCGCCCTGCTGCTGCTCGCCATCAAGAGATACTCCAACGTGTATCGCGCCTGGGCGCCGCGCAATTGGCTGATCGGGCGGCTCGCCGATCTGGCCGAGAGGGGTTACTGCCCCTATGGCGTGGCGATCGGCATCGCCGGCCTCGTCCCTACGACCAAAGGGGTGTGGCTCTTGAGCGGTGGCGGCTAGTCGCGCGGCGCGGGTCGGCTCGGGACTACTTGCGCCTGTTGGCGGGCAGGGACGGCCGCGTGGCCACCAGCTGCTCGCCATCGTCGCGCGGCGCCGCCGTCCTTCTGCGCCGCAGCCGTGGCGTCGTCTGCACCCAGTCGGAGATCATGCGATCGAGCTCGGTGCTCCGGTCGCGCACGCCCTCGGGGAGATGCTGCGCGGTGGACGCCCTCAGCAGATGGTCGTGGAACTGGCGCACGGTATCGATCATCTGCGCGCCGAAGGCCTGGTGCGCCTCGCTCAGCACGCCATTGAGCTGGGCGAGCTGCTCGTCGGCCTGGCCTTGCGCCGTCACCAGCTTGAGGGCGGCCGCCTCGATACGGTCGACAACGTCGGACGCCAGCGAGGAGTCGCTGCGCGCCGTCTCCACCGCCGTGCGCATGAGCTCGACCATCTGGTTCAACGCCTCGCGCGCGCCGCGGTAGTCGGTCACGACACCGCCGATGTCCTTTGATGAGGCCGCAAGGGCGGAGGCGCTCTGGGCCAGGTCCTTGCTGAGCGCGGAGGACTTGTCGAAGATCTCGGTGAAGCCTTTGCCCGAGCGCATGATCTCCTGGGCCGCGCCGGAGATCAGCCCCGTCATGCCCTCGATGATGCGCTCGACGGCCTTGGCCACGTCGGAGCCGGCGGTGCGCATGCTCTCCGACGCCAGCTCCACGGCCTCGGTCTGCGCACGCACCTCGCCCGACAAGGCCTCCAGCGCCTGCTGCGCCTGATCGGCGATCTGCTTGTGCTGCTCGAGCGCGCTTCTGCCACCTTTGAGCGACTGCTCCTGCAGCGCGTTGAGCGCGCCTGCCATCTGCGTTGCGAGCCTGCCGACGATCTCCTTGAGGTTGGTGTCGGTCTCGGCCTGCGTCTTGCTCAACTCGGCGCGCAGCTGCTTGGCCATGATCTGGGTGGCGCCTTGCGCCGTCGACTCGATGGTCTTGGCCATGCTCTCGAAGGCAACGATCGCGTTCTCGAGCGAGTTGAGCGTCTTCAGTTGAAGCTCGTGCGCCTGGGCCACCTGGCCGCCGAGCAGCGCATCGAGCTTCTCGGCGAACAGCGAAATCTGGTTCTCAAGCCCCTGCGAGATGCTGGAGCTCTGGCTCTTGCCGAACGCCTCGAGACTCCTCGCCACGCCGTCGAGCGGCTCCTGCAAAGCGTTGGAGAGGTGCCGGCCGAGCTGCTCCTGATGGCGGCCGGCGGCCTCGATCTGCTTTTCCGACACCCCCTCGATAACGCCGCGCAGGTCGCCGACGAGCGCGCCCTTGAGCTCGACGGAGTCGGTGCGCAGCTCGTCGATGGCGCCCTTCACGCCTTTGAGGCGCCGGGCGATGAGCAGCGGCGGCAGCAAGCAAAAGAAGAAGAAGGCGAGGCAAAGCGCGCCGAGGGCCGAGGCGATCACCCATTGCGAAAGGATGACTTCAGTCATCAGTCGTCTGGCTCACTTGCTCATTCGGTATGAGGCCACGCCCACAAAAAATGCCCGGGAGCGACGAGCACCGATGCGGTGGCAAGTCGCGAGCGGAATTGAGGAACCCACTAGATGGAGAAACGCCGAATCACTGCACTTCAAGCTAATCTGAACAGCCGATTTGGGTAGCCGAGGCAAAGGCTCGTCCACAGCTCAACGGAGCGCGGCGGCGCGAGCGGCGCTCGCGTGGCGGCCGAATCGCTGTTTCGGGGTTGCGTCAAGCACCGGCGCGCGAGCGCAAAGCCCCGTGCTGGCGCCCGTCGCGCACCAGTGTGACAAGCCTGCTACTACGGCGGAGCGAATTGGCCGACGCGCGGGCGTCGTGGGAATCCTCCATGCGCGAAGATCCCAGCGCGCGGGTCGTCGGCGGCATTGCGGCCGTGAGCGCATCGGCGTCCAGGGCGTCCCGCAAGGCATCTGGCGCGCAGGCCCGGTCCGCGGGCGCGCGTTCCATCCGGAACCTTCTCGAGGCACCGCTGTTGGAATCTCAGCGAGCGAGCTTCAGACAAACGGAGGTTCCAATGCGGCACTCGTTTCAATCGTTTGACGACTTCTGGCCGTACTACTTGGGCGAACATGCGCACAAGGAAACGCGCGCGCTGCATATCGCCGGCACGGCCGCCGGCTTGTTGCTGCTGGCCTTGGCCATCCTCAGCTGGGAGCTCGATCTTCTCGTCGCCGCGCTGGCGGCCACCTATGTCCTGGCGTGGACCGGGCACTTCGTCTTCGAGAAGAACGGGCCGGCGGCGTTCCACTACCCGCTATGGTCGCTTGCCGGCGATCTGCGCATGTTCTGGCTATGGCTCACGGGAGGGCTCGAAGCGGAGCTGAAACGCCATCAGCTGCCGCCGGCTCGCTACAGATACTGAGCCGCTGCCCAGGCTTCACATTCTCGCGACTGCCCGGACCGGCGCATTGTAGCGCCGCCAGCCCGAACTACCTTGAAACGTGGCAAGCGTCAGAGTGTGGAGGGTCCGATGGGAACCATCATGATCCGTTGTCCAACGACGAACCAATTGGTTTCAACCGGCGTCGAGACCGACGGCCGCAGCTTCGAAACGCTTCCCAGCGTCAGCGCCACGCCGTTCAGGTGCCCGGCCTGCGGCGAGCTACATGCCTGGAGCACCGATCAGGCCGCGCTCATGCAAACCGGCAGGCCCGACAGGTAGCACAACGCGTCAATATCAGATCAGCCATCTGGCGAGGACTGCACCAAAGGCAGCGACCGCCATCATGGCGAAGACCGTGAAGGTCAGGCCAAGCGCAGTCGATGCAAGTCCGTTCGGATTTCGCCCACTCATAGCGCCGCACACTCACTAACCAACTTGCCCCTGCATGAGCAAGAACGTCGGTGACGTGCGTTTCCGTCGCGCGCAAGCGGGGCAACGGCGCAGCGATCGGGGCCCGTGCGGAGCTGATGCCGCAGCGACCCGCCTGTTGCATCCAAGACGGCTTGGAACGCTCAAGACATCCAATGAGTTGCCGGGACGCGCGGCTCATGTGTTGCACGAGTCTAATGTGTTGCATGTCGTCGTTGCATATGGTGCGGACGGCGGGAGTCGAACCCGCACGGCGGTTAAGCCTCAGGATTTTAAGTCCTGTGTGTCTACCAGTTCCACCACGTCCGCGCGGCGTCCCTTATGGGCCGATGGGCTGGGCGAGGCAATGCGCGTCAGGCGCGCCGCCGGCCGCAGCGTAAGGCGCCCAGCAGCAGCAGATAAAGGGTGGTGGCGTTGAGGATGTGCCAGAGAAAATGCATGCCGAGCGCGTGCCCGTCGATGCGCGACAGACTGCAGGCCTCAAAGTCGATGGAGCGGAACGTCATGGAGAAGACAAACACGACGCCGGCGCAAAGCACATAGGGCCACGCGGGGTGGCGCATGAACGCGAGAGCCGCACCGATGCCGAGCATGGCGGCGAGCGCCGGCGCATAGCCGAGCGTGCCGTTGAAGCAGGGCCCGCGCGATGCTCCGCTCATGACGTAGGGCCCTGTGCACTGCACGCCGCCGGCGGCCTGCAGCGCCCACACGAACAGGCCCAAACCGATTGCCACGAAGATCCAGTTGAGCCCCAGGAAGCGGCGCAGCGCGTAACTCAGATAGCCGAGCATGAAGACGCCGATGGGGATGACGTCGGCCTGCGCCGCCCACAGCGTGGCGTAGGTGTGAAAGAGAAAGCTGCCCGTCCCGATCACGGCGACGAGCGCAATCAGACCCGCCTCGGCGAGGCCGCGCTCGTCCCGGGGCAGGCGCGCGTAGGCCCAGGCGGCGGCAAGTGCGGCGATGAGGAAGGCGGCGTTGGACAGGGCATTGAGCGGCTCGGCCCAGAACGCCGGGTCGCCGCCGCGCTCGCAATAGCGGAAAATCTTCTGGTCCCAGTCCATGCCGGCTCCGCGGTGGCTCGATGCGGCCACTCTAGCCCGGAAAGTGGCGCGCCGCGATTTGGGCTATCATCGCCAACGGAGAGCCCGATGCCATGAAGACATTTCGCATCATCGTGGCCGTGTCGCTGCTCGTGTGCGCCGTGCCGGTTGTCGTGCTCGCCGCGGCGTGGGCCTTATCGGCGGCGAGCGGCTGCACCTTGCAGTTCGAGACGCCGCACGCGTGCACGCTCGGCGCGCTGGATATCGGCTGGCTGCTCGACAGCCTGCTGCAATTCGGCGTGTGGGGCGCGCTCACGTTCGGCCTGGGCGTCTACGTCTTCGCTGCGTGGGTGCTGGTCGAGATCGCCGCGATCGTGCTGCGCGCCCTGCGCCGCGGCTGATGCCAGCTCAACCGCCCCCTCTCCCCGTCATGGCGAAGCCCTGCTCCGCATGGACGGGGGAGAGGGTTAGGGCGAGGGGGTTCGGGCGCTGATTGCGGGCACGCCCCCTCACCCGCGCCGCCTCGCGCCTTCGGCACGACCCGTCGCGACCTCTCCCCACCGGGGAGAGGTGATGCCGGCGTGCATTGGAAAATTTGTCACTGCATCTTGTCGGGCGGGGCGACGACGCGGATGTGCAATTCGCGCAGGTGCTTGGGCGAGACCTCGGACGGCGCCCCCATGAGCAAGTCCTGCGCCTGCTGGTTCATGGGGAACATGATGACGTCGCGCAGGTTGGTGGCGCCGGCGAGCAGCATGACGATGCGGTCGATGCCGGGCGCGATGCCGCCGTGCGGGGGCGCGCCGAACTGCAGCGCCTTCAGCATGCCGCCGAACTCCTGCTCGAGAATCTCCGGCCCGTGGCCGGCGATCTCGAAGGTCTTGTACATGACGTCGGGCAAGTGGTTGCGGATGGCGCCGGAGGACAACTCCACGCCGTTGCAGACGATGTCGTACTGCCAGGCCTTGAGGGCGAGCTTCTGCTCGTCGGTCTTGGCGGCGTCCAGCGCCGCCATGCCGCCCTGCGGGGAGGAGAACGGGTTGTGGGAGAACTGGATCCTCTTTTCGTCCTCGTTCCACTCGTATAGCGGAAAGTCGACGATCCAGCAGAACTCGAAGCGGTCCTCTTTGATCAGTTTGAGCTCGTTCCCGATGCGCGTGCGCGCCTCGCCGGCGAAGCGGTGGAACTTGGCCGGGTTGCCGGCGGCGAAGAACACAGCGTCGCCTGGCAGAGCACCAATCTGGATACCAATTTTTCTGGCAATCTGCTCGCCAACATTTTTGGCAACCGGCCCCTTGCCAGGAAGAGCGATATCACCGCCGACGTATATCTTCTCGCGCTCAGCCTGTGCCATCTCCGAGTGCCCGTGCTCTTCAAGAGATTGAACAATCGCTTCCCGCACGCTGTTCGGTACTGGGCCTTGTGTTTGTTCAAACATAATGTAGGCGAGCCCCGGCTGGCCCTCGCCCTGCGCCCAACCGTTCATGCGGTCGCAGAAGGCGCGGGAGCCGCCGCCTGGCGCGGGGATCGCCCACACGCGCACCTTGGGATCCTTGTCGATCAGCTGAGCAAAAATCTTGAAGCCCGAGCCGCGGAAATGCTCGGTGACGTCGGCCATCTCGATGGGATTGCGCAGGTCGGGCTTGTCGGTGCCGTATCTGGCGATGGCCTCGTCGTAGGGAATGCGCGGGAAGGGATCGTTGACGGGCTTGACCTTGCCGAACTCCTCGAATACGCCGCGCATTACGGGCTCGATCGCTGAGAACACGTCGTCCTGCTCCACGAAGCTCATCTCCACGTCGAGCTGATAGAACTCGCCGGGCGAGCGGTCGGCGCGCGCATCCTCGTCGCGGAAGCAGGGCGCGATCTGGAAGTAGCGGTCGAAGCCCGCGATCATGATCAGCTGCTTGAACTGCTGCGGCGCCTGCGGCAGCGCGTAGAACTTGCCCGGATGCATGCGCGACGGC
>Ga0307426_1001854_pt1 | contig 13504 bp, 14 predicted proteins | sample SalMarWE160340MG_FD_202165 | JGI IMG/M metagenome (GOLD analysis project Ga0307426, IMG submission 202165) | Salt marsh sediment microbial communities from the Plum Island Ecosystem LTER, Massachusetts, United States - WE1603-40 | ecosystem: Environmental > Aquatic > Marine > Intertidal zone >... | reverse complement strand
GGAGGCCAGTTCGCTTCGAGCTGACCGATCAGGCACGTCAATCGATTGACGAGTATCTGCGACTGACCGGCCGCAAGTCGGGGCAGTTGTTATTCGCCGGTCGTGGTGATGGGTCGCGCGGGTTGACCACAAGGCAGTATGCGCGACTCGTGCAGGAATGGGTCGCAAGCATCGGGCTCGACCCGGCCAAATTCGGCACGCACTCACTGCGACGAACCAAAGCTGTGCTGATCTACCGGCGAACTGGCAACCTCAGGGCCGTTCAGCTCTTGCTCGGACATTCGAAGATCGAGAGCACCGTGCGCTATCTCGACATCGAGGTGGATGACGCCATCGAGATCGCCGAGAAGATCGATATCTGAAACCGCGGGCAGAGCGGCGGCGGCTCTGCCTTGCACGTCGACGCCATACGTCACATTGCGGACATGACCAACGGCCGCGCCTGCACCCTCAACTCCAATCTTCCGGATGTCTCCTATGGGACAAACCGCTCATCAAATTCCAACCGGCAGACGTACACGGCCCGGTCTTGTCGAAGTCCGTTCGGTGTATAAATGCAGCCGTGCCCGACTGGGGATAACCTGCCTGCGATGGGCGGCCACTGCTATCATGCGCCTATGCCCGACGTCCCCGGACACGCCGCGACCGGTCGCGACACGACATATTCCCTCACCATTGAAGATGCCGCCGAGCTCTATGCCCGCGCCGGTCATCCCCGCACGTTGCGGACCATCCAGCGCTACGCGGCTTCAGGCCATCTCGACGCCATCAAAGTGGCCACCGCATTGGGGGACAAATACTTCATTGATCCGACCTCTCTCAATCGCCACGTGGCACAGATCGAAGAGATGGCACGCCTTGACCTGCTGCCGACAGACCGCGACGCGTCGCGGCAGGCCGCGGCTCCCGTTGCTCAAGTTTTGGTGGACGACAAGGCGCGACACGACCTTGCGACCGCCGCCGACACGCCGCCGCCCGTCGTGCCGCCAGTGCGCGACAATTCCGCTGCGACTCCCGACGACGCGTCGCGACACGTCGCGGCAGATGCCGATCAAGTGTCGCGCTATGTCGCGTTGCTCGAAAGGGAAGTCGAGCAGAGCAAGGACGAACGAGAATTCCTACGCGAGCAGATCGACCGCAAGGACAAGACCATCGACGCGCTCATCGAGCGCGACCGCGAGACCAACTTCCTGGTGCGCGGTTTGCAGGAAATGTTGACGCCCCTTTTGGGCGGACCGCGGCACGATCCGCGCGGCCCTGACGATCGACCACTAACTTGAGACCTCCTGTTGATAACCGAATAGGTTCGGCGAGCAGGGCCTATAATTGATCTCAAGACCTATGGACCACATCGCCGGTGATCTCGCCAACATCCAGCGCAACATCGAGATCGTAGGTGCCGACAAGGCGACGCGCTTCGGGTTTACCCAGGTCCCCAACTTCGTATTGGTCTCCAAGGACCTCTCGCCGGGCGCCAAGCTCGCTTACGCCATGCTGCTGCGCTACGCTTGGCACAACGACTTCTCGTTTCCCGGTCAAGTGAAGCTCGCCGAGGACATGGGTGTTGGCGAACGTAGCGTGCGCACGTACCTCAAAGAGCTCGAAGCCGCCAAGTTCCTGGAGATCCAGCAGCGAGGTTTGGGCAAGACCAACGTCTACAAGCTCTTCGTCACCATCGAGCGCTGAGCACTTCCCCCGTGCTCGCCGCCCCAGACCGGCAAAATATGCCGGTCAGGACCGGCAACCGTTTCCGTTCCGGAGCGGCAGAATCTGCCGCTCTTTCAATATAAGAATACGCATTTAAGAATACTCAGAAAGAATAATACTGAGCCAGGAATGCACTTTGAAAAATAGGAATTGAAATACATTGGGATCCACACCGCCTTGACACGTCTGATATTTCGTGTCGCAAAAAGAATATTGCACTAAACCGCTATCGCGGTAGGGAGTTCGTGGCTGGTCGATAGGGGAGCGACTACTGTCGCGCTCGCTTGGCGCGCAGCGGCTCATACCAGTCCTGGCGGCCAGTGTCTTCGATGGCGCCGATCCACGCGGCATCGAACGAGCTCTTGGAGATCTTCAGCTCTCGCATCGCGACCTCGCGCAGCTCAGCTTTGGTGGCGAGCTTCGGCTGACCCTCGCGCATGAACTGGCGAAGCCATTCCTGGCAGCGACGGCGCTCATCCTCCGCCTTGTCCCAGAGTTCTTTCTTGCGGCCTTTCAGCATCTGGTGAACCCGTCGACAGGGAATGGCTCAACAGAGCCATTCCGCACATGTCGCACAAGATAACCTCTGCGACATGACCGGCCCAGCCGATCCTTCCCCACCTCGGTAACCGCTCGGCGACGATCGTCGGTGCTCGATGCGCGCTCCACTCAGACGGGAGCACACCGATGAAGCCGATATCGCCCTTGAGACAGCGCATGCTCGACGACATGGCATTCCGCAACATGTCGCCCAACACCCAGAAGGTCTACACCTATGCCGTGGCGAACTTTGCCCGCTTCCACGGGCGCTCCCCCGACAGGCTCGGCCTCGAGGAAGTGCGAGACTATCGATTGCATCTCTTGGCCCGTGGCCTCAAGGCGACGTCGATCAATCCGATCATCGGCGCGTTGCGTTTCTTCTACGGCACAACGCTGGGGCAAAAGGAGCTCGCCGAGCAGATTCCCTTCGCGCGCAAGGAGGACACCCTTCCAGCCGTTCTGACGCGAGACGAGGTTGTGCGGCTGTTGAAGTCTGTGCCGGACCTGAAGATGCGGACTGCGTTGATCACGATCTACGCCACCGGCTTGCGTGTTTCCGAGGTGGTTGCGCTCACCGCTCGCGACATCGATAGCAAACGCATGGTCATCCAGGTGCGGCAGGGCAAGGGGCGCAAGGATCGCTATGTGATGCTGTCGGAGCAGTTGCTCGCCATCCTTCGTGATTACTGGCGCCGTAGGCGCCCTTCGGAGTGTCTCTTCCCCGGCCCTGATCCCGCGCGCGCCATCACGACGCGCTCCCTGCAGCGCGCTTGCCGCGAGGCGGCCAACGCGGCAGGCCTCGACAAGGCCGCAACTGTCCACACCCTGCGCCACAGCTTTGCGACGCACCTCCTCGAGCAGGGCGTCGACATCCGTGTGATCCAGGATTTGCTCGACCATCGGCAGATTACCTCCACGACGCGCTATACGCGGGTCGCGATTAACACGATCCGGCAGATCCAGAGCCCACTCGAGTTGCTGAACATCGAAGCGACGGCGCCGACCTGACGCGTCGGTCATGTCGCGTCACAAGCTCGAGGTGGCGGATATCTTCCGCCGCCACGGCGCTGCCTGGCGTGCCGCCAACGAAGGCCATCTGAGCCTCGGCCAGCGGCGCGTCATGACGGCGATCGAGATCTGCCGCACCGCCGCGCTCGGCGGTCATGTCGAGCGCTGCGATGAGTGCGGGCATACGCGCATCGCTTACAACTCCTGCCGCAACCGGCACTGTCCGAAGTGCCAGTGGCGGGCGGCCGAAGCCTGGCTCGCAGCGCGTGAGGCGGAGCTGTTGCCGGTTCCCTACTTCCACGTGGTGTTCACGCTGCCGGCCGCGATCGGGGCGATTGCCTACCAGAACAAGGCCAAGGTCTACGGCCTCTTGCTCTCGGCCGCGGCCGAGACGCTGACGACGATCGCTGCCGATCCCAAGCATCTCGGGGCGGCCACCGGCGTGACCGCTGTGCTGCACACATGGGGGCAGAACCTCGATCATCATCCCCACGTCCACTGCATCGTCCCGGGCGGCGGCATCTCGCCCGATGGTGAGCGGTGGGTTCGATGCCGGCCCAACTTCTTTCTGCCGGTCCGCGTGCTCTCCCGATTGTTCCGACGATTGTTTCTTGAGCGTCTCGAAGCCTTGCACGCTGCGGGCGAGCTGCACTTCTTCACCGATCTCGCCCGGCTCCACGAAGAGGATGCGTTCAGGGCCTATCTGGCTCCCCTGCGCAAGACGGACTGGGTCGTCTATGCCAAGCGTCCCTTTGCCGGGCCCGAGCAGGTGCTGGCCTATCTCGCCCGCTACACCCATCGCGTGGCCATCGGCAACCGTCGATTGCTCGAGCTCGATGAGGGTCACGTCCGCTTCCGCTGGAAGGACTACCGCGAGAGCGGGCGCCAGAGGCACAAGGTCATGCGGCTCGGCGTCGGCGAGTTCATGCGCCGATTCCTGCTGCACGTTTTGCCCGAGGGCTTTCATCGCATTCGCCATTATGGCCTGCTCGCCAACGGTCACCGCGCTGACAAGCTCCCCCTGTGCCGGAAGATGCTGGCGGTGCCGCCCACGACCGAGGAAGCCGAAGAAAACGACGGCAAGGACGATGTCGCGACCAGCAACGATTGCCTTGCCTGCCCCTGCTGCGGCGGGCGCATGACGATCATCGAGACCTTCGAGCGCGGGTCCTGGCCGCGCTGCAATCCGGCTGCCCCGATGAGGTTCGACAGCTCATGACGAGGATCGCTCGATCGCGATGCTTAAAGGCTGCTCCGTTTTGTGGCTGGTTGTCGACCGGTTGCGGTGAGGCGCGCGCGAAGCGTCACTTCGGCTGGACGCATCATCACAACTACGAGCGCAAACGCATCACTCGGAGCCGATCACCTGCCGAGACAGCGACACCAAGGATCGTCGTCAGATCGATCGACGCTTCCCGGGAGCGGAACTCTTCTCTCACCTCGGCGGCCGCTACGGCCAAATCCCCATAGCCGCAATCGCGGCCCGCGGTTCCGTGCAACAGAGTTTCTACGACGCCTCATTCGAGGTGATCGCGTCGTATTGCGCGATGGAAATAGCGCCGCAGAAACCTCATTATTGTGCGCCACGCCGTTGCGAGTGTGTCAATCGTCGCCGCTCGCATGCTTAGCCTCGTGTGCTACACTTCCGGCATGCCAACCACCGTGCAATTGACTCCCGCGCAGCAAGCCTGGCTCGAAGCCCAGGTGGCCGCCGGTCGTCTGCCTTCAATCGACGACGCCGTCCGCAGCGCCGTCGCCGACCTGATGACCATTGCCAACGATGATCTCGCCTGGGCCAAACCCTACGTCGACGAAGCGCGCGCCTCGGTCGCCCGTGGCGACGTGACCAACGGCGAGGTCGTGCTCGCGCGGTTGCGGGAGCGGATCGCGCGCCTCAAGTCCGCATGACGCGTCTCATCGTCGCCGCCGAGGCGGAAGGCGACATCGAGGACATCCTCGCCTATCTCGAACGCGAGGCCGGCCGGGCCACGGCCGTCGCCTACGCAGAGCGCTTCGCCGAAGCCATGGAGCGCATCGTCGCCTTTCCCGGCCACGGCCCTGCACGGCCGCAACTCGGCCCGCAAGCGCGCATCGCCATCGTTTATCCTTATCTGCTCATCTACGACTTCGACGAGGCCGAAAACCCTGCAACGCTGCTGCGCGTCCTGCACGGCAAGCGCGACATCACTGAGCGATTGATCCGACGCGACAAGCGTTAGTGGACCCTCGTCCTTTTGCTGTCCGATAGTGCGCAGCGTGGGGATTGGCGGGGGGATGCATGCAATCCCCACCCGAGCAACGGTCGACCGGCTTGTTCTGACTGGCTTTCTTGGATGCCCACCCTGTCGGGCGTCCCGCCCGACCCCGCTCCTCCTGCGCTGCCGGGCCGCAAGGGCCGACAGACAGAGGAGCTCTTCAATCGCATCCAAACGCGAGGCCAAGCAAAACGATATGTCGTTGAAGCTTGGCCTCGCTTGGGGAGGATCGGGGTCGGGCTGGCCGTTGGCCAGATTCCACGCCTCCTGCCGTGCCGCAGGGGCAACGGCAAGTCACAGCGCCGACAGGGTGGGCGGACACGACCCCTTTCGACTTAGCGTCATTGGAGTTCGTCGAGCGGTGATCGTCGCGGGACTCGCAATGCACAGTCGTTACCAACGCGGCTGCCCGATCGCCTGCTAAGATGAGAGCAAGGAAACCAGCAGTCGGCCGCGTTCAGCGGCCGCCGTCCGCCCCCGGCTTGGCCGCTCCACACACAAGCAGTGCCACGACCTGCCCTACCCACAGCGGGTGGCGCTCCGGCTCGGACGGCGACCCATGCGCGAGGATGATCCGCACATCGAGCTTGGCCTCTTCCCGTCCGGCGCACCGGCGCTGCTTTCGCACGCCGATCGCCGCCGCCACCTCTACCTGATCGGCAAGACCGGCACCGGCAAGTCGACGCTGCTCCTCAACATGATGCTGGCGGATCTGCACCGCGGCCACGGCTTCGCCCTGCTCGACCCGCACGGCGACCTCGCCACTCTCCTGGCCGACGCCACGCCGCCGGCGCGCACCAACGACGTCATCTACCTCGATCCCGCCGACCTCGAACATCCCATCGGCTTCAATCCGCTGCACGGCGTCGCCCCCGACCGGCGCCCGCTCGTGGCGGCGCATCTCGTCGCCGGCTTCCACCATATCTGGGGCAGCTCGTGGGGACCGCGGCTCGAGTACGTGCTCATGAACGCGCTGCGGCTGCTGCTCGAGACCCCCGGCAGCACGCTCTTAGGCTTGCCGCGCCTCCTCGCCGATGACGGCTATCGCCGCGGCCTCATCGCGCACGTCCGTGATCCCGTGATCCGCGCCTTCTGGGAGCAGGAATTCGCAGAGTGGAACGAGCGCTATGCCAACGAGGCCATCGCTCCCGTGCAGAACAAGGTCGGCACGCTGCTGGCGCCGCCCGTCTTGCGCAATATGCTCGGCCAGGCGCGCAGCTCCATCGACATCCGCACCATTATGGATTCGGGCCGCGTCCTGATCGTCAATCTCGCCAAGGGCAAGCTCGGAGAAGCCCCGACGCGGCTGCTCGGGGCCTTTCTTGCCACCGCCTTCGCGCAGGCCGCGCAAGCGCGCGCCGAGGTTCCCGAATGCGAACGCCGCGACTTCACGCTTTATGCCGACGAGTTCCAGAACTTCGCCACGATAAGCTTTGCGGAAATTCTGTCGGAAGCCCGCAAGTACCGGCTCGCGCTGGTGCTCGCCCACCAGTTCCTGGGCCAATTGCCCGATCACTTACGCCAGGCCGTTATCGGCAATGCCGGCTCGCTCGTCGCCTTCCGCGTCGGCGCCGAGGACGCCCCCCTGCTGGCGGCCGAGCTCGGTATCGAGACCGCGAGCACCCTCTGCGATACAAGTAATTTCTCGGCCTGGATCAAGTTGATGCACGGCGGCCTACCCTCCGATGCGCGCCCTATTGCTACCCTACCCTCCCAGCCGGACTTCGCCGACCGCTTCGAGGCCGTGCGCGCCCGCTCGCGCGCCCGCTACGCGCGGCCACGCCCTCTCGTCGAAGCGAAAATCGCCCGCTTTCTTGCATCACGCACGTAGCGGCTTGTCGCGCCATCCATACCGGCGCACACTGCGCTTTTCGGCGACCTTCCGTTCCTTCGAGGTCATTCCCTTCGCCCAATACGCATGAGACGGGGCCCATGCGCCGTTCAGTTTTTTTCATGCTCGCAGTTTTGATTGCGACGCCGCTCCGCTGCGAGCCGGCAAGCTTTTGGACGCACAACGGCTCCATCGTTGCCCTCTATGCCAGCGGCGCCTATCGGGCCTTCCGCTACTACGCGCCGCGCGAGGGGCTGCGCAGCCATGGCGTGGTTCCCGGCACGCTGCTCTTTGACGGCGTCAGGTCCGATTTTTCGTATTCGGGAACCGCCTATGTCTTTTCCCGCCACTGCGGCGCCGTCCCCTACCCCGTCTCCGGCGGGCCCGCTGCGGACGAGCGCAGCGTCGTCCTCTTCGGCGTGGCTCCGGCCACTTTCAATTCCGCCTGCCAGGTCACCGCGTATCGCAACGATGTGCTCCGCTTCGATCTGAACAAGGTTCTCATTCCACCTCCGCCTCCGGCCCCGGTAATCGTAGCAACGCCCGAGCCGGAATACCGAACCAACCCTCCCACCGTGACGCCGTACGTCGAGCTGCCGCGCATTCCTGCCAGTCAAGCTGAGTCCACCTCAAGCCTCGGAACGCGCAGCGACCCCAACGCATTTTTGCGACCGTTCATCTGGCTGATCGGCTGCCTGATGGCACTCGGGGTCGTCTCCTACATTGCGAGCTCCGGTTCGCCATCTCAGACCGTTCACGCCGCTTTCTCCCACGCCGAGGCCCGGCCGCCTCCCTCTCCGGCGCAAGCGCGAACGACTTTCGACCCAACCCAAGCCCAACCGCAATTCGTGAGGACAACCGCCATGACTCTCGATGCCACCGTCAAGCCCGAGCCGGGCTCCGACCTCGTACCGGCCCCAAGTCCGCCCTACGACAAGATCGTCCTCAAGCTTAGGCGCTCGCAGCGCTCGACGGCGCTCGCCGGCAAGCCGGTCTTCATCTTGGACGCCCGCGTCGACGTGCCGCCGCATTCGCGGGCGCTCATCGCCAAGTACCGGCTGGGGGCTATGGTCGTCTACGACAGCACGGCCCGCAAGCAGAAGGCCGAAGCCGCCTACGCCCACTTCACAGAAGCCAGCATGCCGGTCGGTGCGGGCCGCTCGCTGTGGAAGAACGCGCGCGGGCTCGCCAGCGCCACCATCATGGCCTTGTCGCTGCGGGTCACCGTCGACAAGTTGATTTCCGGCCAGCACATCGAGTGCAAGGATCTCGACGAGCTTTTGGGTGCGGAAGCCGCCGTCATCGAGGCGTGCAAGAACCTGCGCGGCTACCTCGACACGGCCTTGACCTTCGACGGGCGGGAGGAGCTGCTTGAGTTCTAAGATCCCGCCATTCGTCCCGCCCTCTCCCTACGTTCCCTTCTTCCGGCGCTTCACCGACGAGCGCGCGGCCGATCTCGCCGAGACCATTGCCCTGCATGCGCAGGTGCAACGCAGCTTTTCAGCCTCGCTGTGGAGCAACGAGAGCACTTTCGAATCGTTCGGGCGCCTGGTCATTGACGAGGTCTCCGAGCGCGTCGATCTACCCGCGTCCGACGAGGTACGCGAGCAATTGTTCCTGTGCCTTTATCGCCTGCTCGAAGCGGAGACTCAGATCTTCGCCTGCCCCGACATCGACTGGAGCACGGCGATCGTCTCGACGAGGACTGCAGCCGCCGCCTGGTGGAAGCGCTGACCAACGTCTTCTCCGGCATCGTCGCGTACCTGCCGCGCTTCGCCGACGCCGCCCCCGTCGCCTTGGTGCCGCTCTATGCCCTGCTCGACGCGCATGACTTGGTCGACCGCATCATCGGCACGCTGTCGAGGCCTGAGCTTCTCGACCGCGGCCTGCTCGCCGGCTTCAACGATCAGATCTACCGCAACATCTGTGCGGTCTCGAAGGTCGTGCCCTACGAGCCGTTGAAGCGCCCGCTCGTCCCCGCGGCCGACTGCGACTTGCCGGCCGCCGAGCTGATCGAGGCCTATCTGCACGATACGCCGTTCCGCGAGCTGCTTCTTTCCGACGTTCCCTTCGCCATCCCAGACAAGTCGTTCCGCGAGCACGCGGCCGTGTTCGCCCCGTCCGGGCACGGCAAGACGCAGCTGTTGCAGCATCTGATTTGCCAGTTCCTCGACGAGCCCGATCCGCCGGCCCTCTTCGTCATGGACAGCCAGGGCGACATGTTGCGCAAGATCGAACGCCTCGAGGTGTTCGCCGACCGCCTCAAGGACCGCTTGGTCATTCTCGATCCCGAGGATATGGTGCCGCCAGCGCTCAACTTCTTCCAAATCGGCGCCGCGTCCGACAGCTATGACGCACAGATCAACGAGCTCTTCTCGTATCTCTTCACCGCCATCGACAGCGATCTCACGGCCAAGCAGGGCACCGCCGTCACCTACCTGTTGAAGCTGATGCGCGCGGTGCCCTGCGCCACCATCGAGACGCTGAAGGACGTGATGGAGGAGCCGGTCAAGGGGCTTGAGATGTCCCGCTACGCCGAGGCCATCGCCGGCCTCGACCGCATCACCCAGGATTTCTTTCGCAACCAGTTCTTCGAGAAATCGGCCATGGGCGCCACCCGCCAGCAGGTGGCGCGCCGTCTCTACACCATCCTCGGGAACCCCAAGTTCGTGGCTATGTTTGCCGCGCGCGAGAACCGCTTTAACGCACGCGCAGCGATGGACGAGAAAAAGATCGTGCTGGTCAACACCTCGCAGCGCTTCCTCGGGCAGGAGGCCTCGGCCGTGTTCGGGCGCTTCTTCATCGCGCAATGCTTGGCTGCCGCCTACGAGCGCGGCGACATCGCCGAGGAGCGGCGCCACCTGGCGCTCTTGGTGATCGACGAGGCCAGCGAGTACTTTGACGCCAAGACCGAGCGCATCCTGTCTCAGGCCCGCAAGTACGGCCTCGGGCTCCTGTTCGCCACCCAGTACCTCGACCAGATGCCGTCACCGGTGAAGGCGGCCATGAACGCCAACACCGCAATCAAGCTCGCGGGCCCCGTGTCCTACAACGACGCCATGATGCTGGCGCGCGAGATGTACACGACCGGCGAGTTCATTCGTTCGATGCGCGCCGTCGATCGTCGGCACACCGAGTTCGCTGGCCACGTACGCGGGCTCACCGCGACAGCCGTCAAGCTCACCTTTCCCTACGGGACGCTCGAGAGCCAACCCCGCATGGACCAGCAGACCTGGCTCGCGCTGCGCGCGGCCAACCGCGCCCGCTACGCAAGTCCCCCCACCTCCTATCCCGAGCCGGCACCGGGCGGATTGCCCACGAACGATCCCGACGACTTCGCCGATCGCTATTGAGACGCGGCCGAACCCGCAAATGTGATCGCGTCGCCATGCCGGCTCGCGGCGTCTCACTGCGCCGCACTGCGCCGCATTCCGCCCGTTCCCCTCGGCCACGCGTGAGGCTATCCCCACCTGCCTGGTACAATGGAAGCATGCCGGTCCCCATGACGTTGGGTACTCGCCGTCCGCATTTTCGCCGCCACGCGCCGCCGCCGCTGCGCCTCACCGACGACGACATTGCGATCGTTCGCCACGTGGGCAAGCATCGCTTCCTGCGCTCGACCCACATCGTGCGCCTCCTGCGCCGGCCGCCCAAGAAGGTGGTGGAGCGGCTCGGCGCCCTCTACCACACGGGCTATCTCGATCGCCCGCGCGCCCAGCTCGACTATTATGCGACCGTCAAACGTCCGCCCTACGTCTATGCGCTCGGCAACCGCGGCGCCGCCCTCATCACCGAGATCGACGGCATCGAGCAACCAAAAGTCGACTGGACCGACAAGAACCGCGAGGCCGGACGCCCTTTCCTCGAGCACACGCTCCTGGTCGCCGATGTGATGGTGGCATTCGAATGTGCGCTTCATGAGCGACCCGACATCCGCCTCATCGAACCCGACCACATCTTGACGGGCGCACCCGAGGCGCCGCGCCACGCACGCAACCCCTTCAAGTTCAGCGTGCGTGTCAACCTCAACGGCTTTGCCGGCGAGCTCTCGGTCGTCCCCGACCGCGTGTTCGGGCTCGATTTCACGGCTGAGCGCAAGCGCACCTACTTCTTTCTCGAAGCCGACCGCGCCAGTATGCCGGTGATGCGCTCAAGCCTGTTGCAGACGTCGATCTTCCGCAAGTTCCTCGCCTACGGCGCCGGCGGCGGTGCCGGCAATGCCTTCGGCCGCCAGCTCGGCATCGGCAGCTTTCGTGTCTTGACGGTCAGCACCAGCGCCGAGAGAACCTCCAACATGCTCTCCGCCCTGCAGCAGGCCACACGCGCCTCACGGCAGTTTCTCTTTGCCGATCGCGCAGCCCTCGACGAGGCACCGGACCCGTTGGCGCTCGAATGGCTCTCGGGCAAAGGCGATCGCGTGCGACTTGCCGACTGACCACTCTCTTTCCAGGCTAGCGCGCCCTTGCCGCCGGCCGTCAAGCGAAGCGTCGGCTACGACGCGTGTGTGGACGCTTGACCGCCGGCCCGGGCGCGCACTGCCAAAGGCGTGTCGGCTCCGGAAATCATGTCAGGGGTGTCCCACCAGAAATCATGGACGGAACAGCACGCAACGGAACACGGGCGCCGTCAACTGGACGAGTGCCCGTGAGCAGGTAGGGTTACGGAAGATTCCCAATCGATGAGCTCCCCTCCTCGCCCGCGGCAGACGGGGCGTGCAACGCGCGTCTCGTTCCTGCGTGCGCAGGAGAGTGCCATTGACAGAAGGAGTGATAGCGATGGCCAAGATGTACCGGGTCTACTCGATCATCGAGCGGCCCAAGCAGGACGACTACTGGCTCAACATCGGCGTGGCCTTTGCCCACGAGGACGGTGAGGGCTTCAACGTCATCCTGCAGGCCCTGCCCTTGCACGGCAACGGCAAGGTCGTGCTGCGGTCCTACGACCCGCAGAAGCACGAGGCCGAGGAGGCCGACAAGCAGGCGACCGCCAAGAAGGGCCGCGCCAAAGAGACGGCCTAGTCTCACCTCGAAGCCCCGCCCGAAGCTGTCCTTCGCGCGGGGCTCTCTCGATCCTGCGCTACTATGACTAGGACCCGCTCCCTGCGCCCCGCCGGTGCCCGTTCCGGACATCGGCGACAGCGTAAGGAGTAAGAGAATGAGACGAGCTCTTTCGAAGCGAGCGAACGGCCCGAGCCGGCGCACCAAGCTCAAGGTCAACGCGCCGCTCGTGATCAAGGCGCCAAAGGCGCAGCATCCGCCGCCTGCGATCTATGCACTCACCGCCTGGTCGGTGAAGCTGAAGGCGGCAAGTGGTTCATCGCGGAGACGGCCGCCAACTTCGCCGGCAAAGACAAGTGGCGCGGGCCCTATGCGAGCCTCGCCAAGGCCGCGTTTGCCATCGCCGGCCAGCTCGCGCGCGAGGCGGCGCGCCGGCACAACCGCCGCAGCGAGGTGTACCAGATTGCGCAATGAGCGCACGGCCCCGCCATTGGTGGGGCCCTTTTCATCGCCATCCCCAACTCAACAGCGCCTCACCTCAAACTCCCCGCCACTCCCGAACGCCCGCACGAGCGCCGCCTCGGTCTCTCTGTCCAGCGTCACGGTCCCACGCGGCAACAAAGCAACCACCTCTTCCCCAACCGCACTCTCAGGCAACCACTCGACGGGGCCCACCGATAACGGCCGGCGCACGATGGGCTGGCACGCACACCAGACGCCGGCATGACTGACGCCGGCCGAGCTCACGACATCGGGGTCAACAAGCTCGGAGGATAGGACGAACGCAACCGCCGACTTCCACGCCATAAACCCGTAAACCAACTGCATGCGCCGCTGCCGCTCGCCCATGTCGTCCGGCAGCGGCACGAAGATCGTCCAGTCGCCATCGTGGCAGACTACGCGAAAGCGCGGCACCACCTCCTCGCGCCCAAGCACGATGCCGACTGAGAACTGCAACTCCTCGAGTAACTTGTCCTTCATGTAGACGTGCAACCACCGTCGATGCGTCCCCGCAACCCCAAACTAGCGAGCCTCGTCTTGAGCTGCTGCCGGTTCCACGGACATCTGGTTTAGGTGTCGTGATGGGACTGGAGGTGGCGAATGGGACGACGGAGTTTCAGCCGGGAGTTCAAGCTCGAGGCGGTGAGGTTGGTGCGAGAGCGTGG
>Ga0307426_1001852_pt1 | contig 13508 bp, 13 predicted proteins | sample SalMarWE160340MG_FD_202165 | JGI IMG/M metagenome (GOLD analysis project Ga0307426, IMG submission 202165) | Salt marsh sediment microbial communities from the Plum Island Ecosystem LTER, Massachusetts, United States - WE1603-40 | ecosystem: Environmental > Aquatic > Marine > Intertidal zone >... | reverse complement strand
GAAATAAACGACGAAGAATTTAACCATTTTTTTATAATTATTTTTTTTATTTTTACTTTTTCGTCAGTTATTATCTTTGAAAACATAATAAATAAATATTCAAAAACATAAATTTGAAGTAAGGATTCCGACATGTTATTTATGAAATGAGACAATAAAAATAGACAATCATTAACGTGCTTTAATGAGAGAGATATTTGTAATTTTGAATGAATTAGAGGAAATAAAGAGATTAATAGAAATAGATAAATTCCAAGAAGTTATCACAATATTAGCTAAATTAGAGGAAAACTCCGATCTCAGACAATCGGAAATATCCCAGATATTTTTCTATAAAGCCATATCATTCATGAGTTTGGGAAATTATCCAGAGACATTGAAATATGCTAAAAAAGTCTATCGTCATATTCGTAAAGATGCGTCAAATCCTCAACTGATTGAAATTTTAGTAATGATGGGTCATGCTTCATGTTGGTTAGGGAATTTTGAAAAGGGATATCAATATATAGATGAAGCTGAGCAGAAATTAGACAATTTAATTGATATTTCAGAAAAAAGAAGGACCCTTTTAAAAGCAAAGATATATGTTGGTAAAAATTGTGGTTATATGCAACAGGGAAAAAGTGATTTAGTCTGTGATTCTGCACTAAAAATTTCAAATCTAAGTGAACAAATTAACGATACATTTGTGTTAGCTCAAATTTATTATCAATTAGGATCACTTTATACCTTTTTTAGAATTGATATAGAATTAGCTATTAAATATTCTTACAAATGTCAACCTCTTGCAGAAGAATTGGGAAATATAACTCTAATTACTTTCAATTTAGTTACCATTGGTTCGATTTATGTAATGACAGGTGATTTAGAAAAAGCATTATTTTATCATGAGGAAGCATTGAAAAAGACTGATATTGTCATGATTAAGATGTCTATTTTTAATAACCTCTCAATGATTTACACCCAAAAAGGAGAATTAGAGAAAGCTTTAGAATCAATTGAAAAATCGTTTGAATTAGCTAATAAAGTTAAAGCCCCATACATTTTGAGTAGCACGTTAGCAAGTATGATCGAAATCTTAGTTTTAACAGGGAAAAATGAAAGAGCAAGAGAGCATTTAATTATATTGAAAGAGATAGCTGAAAAAGAGAAAAACCCACTTACGGAATTATATGCTCATTTTTGTGAAGCTTTTATCTTAAAGGCAAAGAATCGAATTCAAGATCGGGCTAAAGCACAAAGTATCTTCGAAGAAATAGTGCAGCAAGACGTGTTTTCTGGAGAATTAACAATGAAAGCTTTTTTAAATCTATGCGATTTATTAGTAGAGGAATTTCGCTTAACTTCTGAATTGGAAGTATTAGATGACTTGAGTATATTAATTGAAAAATTAATAACTATTGCAAAAAGTCAAAATTCGTTTTGGATTTTAGCTGAAACATATCTATTACAGGCAAAATTTGCTTTATTAAAAGGAGATTTGAATGGAGCTAGGAGAAAATTAACTGAAGCTCAAGATCTCGCCGAGAAAAATAATCTTAAATTATTAATGGGTAAAATTTCATATGAATATGATAAAATATTAAAAAATTTGAAGATATGGGAAACACTTATAGAAAACGATGCTCCTTTAAAAGAAAGAATCGAATTAGCAGAATTAAATGTACATATTGATAACATGTTATTTAATCGAAAAGTTATTCTTGAAATCTCTGAAGAAGACCCCGTAATAATCTTAATAATTTCAGAAGGAGGCACGCCCATATTTTCGCATTCATTTATTAAAGAAAAAACATTCGAAACCCAAGTTATTAGTGGATTTCTAACAACAATAGATTACTTTATTAAAGAAACCTTTTCTCAAGGATTAGATCGAGCAGTTTTCGGAAATTATACGCTCTTAATGAAGTATCTTCAACCTTTTTATATAACCTATATTTTTAGTGGTGAATCCTATTATGCTCATCAGAGAATTAAGTATTTTATCGAAAATTTAAAAAATGAGTATAGAATTTGGGAAATGTTGATGAAGAATTATGGGGAGAATAAATCTTTGAAACTCGATAATCTTCCCATTCTCGAAAAATTAATCACAGATATATTTATAAATAAGAGTATCATTTCTGAACTGATTTAATACATTGTAACTTATTAGATAAACAAGGTATTATGCGCTTAAAAGAAATAAAAAAAGCAAAAGAATTATTTGAGCATGGTAATTTTGAAGAAGTGCTTTTAATATTAAAAAAAATTGAAAATAGAGAAGAATTAGTTGATGAAGACAAACTCACTCTTAATCTCCTTAAAAGTTCAGTTTATTATAGATATAGAGAAGATCAAAAGTGCCTTGAATGTGCTCAGAAAGCTTATCAATTGAGTAATAAATTAGATCTAAAGCTTTATTCGATCGATGCTCTTTTAAATATGGCTTGGGCTTCATTATGGTTAGGAGATTTTGATAGAGCTTTTGATTCAGTCCTTAAAAGTGAGAGTATTTATAAAACTTTAAAGAACTTGAAAAAAAAAGATTATAAAAACAGAATAGCAGCGATTCTTTTGATTAAATCATGTAGTTGTTGGTTTCAAGCAAAAATGGAAGGATTAGAATTCGCGAAGGAAAGCCTAAAAATACGTCAAAGATATGGTAAAAAATATGAAATTGTAGAATCTTACAGTATGTTGTGTGGCTTTTCTACATATTTTCAAGAGGATTTAGATTATACTCTTAAGTTATTAGAAAATTGTCAAAATCTAGCAGTTGAAATTAATCATCCATGGATGAACTCATTTAATCTTAAGAATTTTGGAGATATCTATTATATAAAAGGTGATTTAAGAAAAGCACTTAACTACTATAAAAAGGCCATTATACCTTTCGAAAAAAGAAACAATCCTTTCCCAACCGTAACTACTTTAGGTGAAATCGGGAAGATTTATAGAGAATTGGGTAATTTAAATCAATGTTTAATCCAACTTAGAAAAAGTTACGAAATTGCGAAAGAAACCAAGAATAATTGGATAATGAGTGAAGTTATTGCAAATTTAATAGAAGTTCTAATTATAAATGATGATATTAAAGAAGCTCAAGGTTACTTGAAAGAATTGAAGATAATCAGTAAACAAGAAACTAAAAATCAACGGATTAAACAATCCTACTTAATTTCTAAAGCTTTAATTTTAAAATCAAATCCAAGATTTCATAACCAGGTAAAAGCACAAGAAATTTTGAACTTTATTGTTAAAACGGATTCAAGAAAAAATGAATCCTTTGTAGTTGCTTTATTAAACCAATGCGAAATATTATTGACAGAATTAAATATTACTCATAACCTTAAAATAATTGATGAGATACAGGATCTTATTGAACAATTACTAAAAATTACAGAAAGATTAAAGTCGTATTGGATTTTAGCAGAAACTTATGTTTTACAGGCAGAGTTAGCATTATTGACCTTCAACTTAAAAGAAGCAAGAAGATTATTAACAAAAGCTCAGTTAGTAGCCGAAAAATATGGTATGTATAGATTAGCGGCAAAAATTTCCTTTCAACATGACAATTTACTTCGAAAATTAAATATCTGGAAAGATTTAAGGGCTTCAAAATCAACATTAGCTGAACGTTTTGCATTGACGAATATAACAAAACAAATGACCTATATGACACATAAGTGTAGATTAGAAGCTCCAAAAGTATCAGAAGAACAACCCATCATAATTTTAATAATCACACAAGATGGAAATATTATGTTTAAACATTGTTTTAATGATGAGGAAAATTTTGATTCTCATCTCTTAGGTGGTTTCATAACTACAATTGATTACTTTATGAAAGAAGTATTTTCAGAAGGGCTTGATCGAGCAGTATTTGGAGACTATACGCTTTTGATGAAGTATCTTCAACCTTTTTATATAACCTATATCTTTAGTGGAGATTCCTATTATGCTCATCAAAAAATTAAGTATTTTACTGAAAATTTGAAGAAAATAGATGAAATTTGGGAAGATCTTATTTTTAATTTTAAAAGTAGTAAATCTATTCATTTAAACGATAATCGCTTACTTGAATCATTAATAAGTAATACCTTCATATACAAAAAAGTAGAATTAAAAGAACTTCTATAAATTCTAATATTTTTATATTATTTATGGGTTTAAAAGTTTAAATTAATCGCATTATAATTCTATATTGACTTAATCTATACAGAGTAATGTAAAAATAATGAATAAAGGAGAATATCAATTTAAGATTTCAGTAGTAGGAGATGGTGCAGTAGGCAAAACATCCCTTATTAAAAAATTCACGAAAGGAACTTTTGAGAAAGATTACATCAAAACAATTGGCGCTCAGCTCTCAAGATTTACTGAGAAAGTTAATGAAGATATAATAAATTTAATTTTTTGGGACATTGCTGGACAAGAAGATCTAAATTTTCTAAAACCTTTATTCTATAAAGAGAGCACTATTTGTATTATAGTATTTAGCCTTGAAGAAACCGATTTAGGTACTGATAGTTTTATCCATATAAAGGAATGGCACGAGGAAGTAAAAAAACATTGTGGAGATATTCCTGTTGTGTTATTCGCTAACAAAGTAGATTTAGTAGAAGAGAATGATTTGGACATCTCAAAAATTCAAAATATTGTAAAAACACTTGGCTTCCAAGAATTTTACTTAACCTCTGCAAAAACAGGACAAGGAGTTATTGACGCATTTAATGCTATTATTAATGAATTATATCAGAAGAAATAAAGAATATACTTATTTAGTACTCGTCTTGTCTAATCATGGTTATATTTCATAAGATTCTATTATCAACCCAATATCTTGAAAGTGGCGAATATTCCTTGTTATCAATTTTTCCGCATTAAAAAGCTTTGCTGTTGTGCCGATTATACAATCCGCTAAATCTAGTATGATTCCTTTTGCTCTTAAGGATCCTTTTAAACTTCCTGATTCCTTAAGAATTTGTGAATTTAGGGGAATTACATGAAATTCAGATAGCAATTTTTCTATTTGGTCTCTGATTTGAACATAAATTTTCTCACTTCTTTTTTCTTTTGTATATCCTAAGCCATCATAAATTTCAGCAATAGAAACAGCAGAGATGCATGTAGTTTGATCAGAATAGAGCTTTAAAACAGATTTTACATTAGATCTACCACGCCAAATATCAATAATAACCGTTGTATCCACGATAATCATACTTAATCTCCCCAGATTTCTGAGAATTTTGATGAAGAAATAATAGCATCTTTCTTCTTTCCATCCTTGATAGCTCTTTCAAATTCATCTAAAACATTATCTGAAAGATTTTTTGCTATACCAAAATGTTTTAAGGGGTTTTTCTGTTGATTTGCAATTAACCGTTCAATTAATTCTGAAAAACTTTCATTCGGACCTTTTAATTTCTTCAGGTTTTTATATATATCATCTCGAATTGAAATCATTTTTGAAGTCATATTTTTAACCATTAATATAAATATTTATATAAATATTTATATCTATAAGCTTTTAATATTTTCTATATTTATACCTAAAAGCCAGATCAATGTGTAATTGGACTATTTCTTTATATATTTAAAAAATTTCTTTTAAATTTTCATATCCTTCAAGCAAATCTTCCTTACTTATCTTGGATTTAATTCCTAATTCCATAATCACGTCCATGAATTCTGATAAAGGGAGATTTGCAAGATATGCGGCTTTTGCTATTGAATATTTTCCCGTCGCATAACCTTTTATCGCTAAATACACGCTCCCATTATTTATTAAATCGCGAATTATCTCTGATTGATCTGTATCTGCTTTTTTCTCCTTGGAATATCTTTTAACAATTTCTTCTAGATTTTTATTGATTCTAACAGATATAACTTTTCCCATTTTCATCACTCCAATAAATTTATTTGTTTTTTAAATTCAGCCATAGTTTCCTCATTATACCATCCAAATTCCTCTAATTTTTCGAATTTTAGCATGATTATTTTTTTAGAAAGCTTTTTCATTGCGAAACAGCGAATTATAAACGAGGGTGTTGTAAAATATTTAATCTTAAGAATTTTGCATATTTTCAACGTTTTATAATCATCAGTTCCAAATAAATCTGCATTTTTTTCTGAATATAAGATGAGCGCTTCCGATTCACCTTCATGAATATTAAAATCATTCATTAATTTTTCTTTTTCTGCTAAATTTTTTACACTTTCTATTATAATTTCTCCTTCATTTATTCTTTTTTCAATTAAAAACGCATCCATTTTTTTTAATCTTTTTCCTCGTTCAACTGATTCTATATATACTGCTTTAGGAATTAAGATCTCTTCAAATGTTTCAATTAGTAAATCTAACATTTCTAATTTTGAAATTAATATTAAGATTGAAGAATCACAAATTATTATAACCATCAATGATAAGATAGTGTTTACATTTTATAAATTTTTGTATACAATACTTTTAGATTTTTCGTTCCAATGATTATCTAAAATACTTTTTTTCGTTGACGGAACTGAAAAAAAATTATTGCTTAATCACATATTGGAATTGCCTTGAAGTCAATTTTCATCCTTATCTTGAGGAGGATAGAAACTTGGAAAGAACTGAAATCAAGAAAGAAAATTAATCTGCAAATTCTTCTTCTATTTGACTTAAATCCAAATTTAGAAAATATTCATTGATAATTTTATTGTATTCTGATTTGGCATTACTTATTAAGCTGCGAATGAAAGGTATATTGATTTTAATAAGTGATTTAGATGGAATAGAGAACCAATTTTTAATTCCAAGAATGTACACATTCCAGAGTGCCTTAGTATCTCCTTGGGATCGCTTAAATATTTCCTCAGTTAAAATGATCCAGAAGGATATGAGATTAGGTGAAATTACTACATTTTGATTAAAGGTCGCACGGTGAAAGGATCCAAATGCTAAAATCATTAGGAATGCTAATCCATATTTTATTTGAATTCTACAGGATTCCTTTAAGGATCTATTTACTAAATTTTGCCAATTACTAATCGCATAAACATTATTTGGGATTGAATTTATGCTTGATCTCAATTTATTGAAATAAAACTCTTGAGTAAGATGAGGTTGTGTAGTTATGAATTGAAAAATTCTTAAAGCACCCGCAATTCGCCATTCAATCCAAGAATAAGAATAAAATAAAGCTCTCTCTAGCGAGGATTCGACATTTGGTAGTAATGATAAAATTTCTTTTAATTTCTGGTTAATTTCTTCGTAGTATGTTATATAATGATCAAAAATTCGAGAATATGAATATCCTAAAATATCTATATAAGTAAAAACCTCAAGACAATCAATAAATAGATGTAAATATCGAGGTTCTGATATCAAATTAACCAATTTAGCATCTTTAATCAATGAATAAGTTCCATAGTATGTTGATTCACCTGTATATATTGTTGCAAAAAGGACATGATATTGGATTACCTTCTCTATTAAAACTTGTATCTTTTCATTTAATTTAAATGGATTTAATAATTTTTTTTCCGAAATCAAGTTAAAACTTTGTTGGGGATGGTCCCGTTTTCTGATAAATTTACCGATATCATGATATACTAAGATTATTGGGATCAAATCGTGATTAAAATCTGAAATCTTCTTAATTTTAGCGAAAATTTGATTCATCGAGTTTGAAGAGAGTCCGGGATAATTGAAATTTCCATTCTGAATTAATAAAAAGACCTTTATTGCGCGAAAAATATGCTGAACAGTTCTATTGAACTCTTTAGGATCCCTTTCATTTCCAAATATAAATATCTCTTCAAGGTTGGGATATAAGGAATTAAATTCAAGGAAGATGTGATTCTTGACGATATCCTTTAAAGAGTCGATCTCAGTAAGAGTTATCTTATTGAAAAGGTTTTGAAGATCCTTTATCATCATATTAAATACTGAAAGTGTTATTATGTAAAGATTAACAAGATATTAATCATTTATTGATCGTATTAATTAATGAAATTTGAGGTTTTTCAGAATGAAACCCCCTATATGTTGTATTTGTTATAATCGATTAGAGGATATGGACAAAGGCGGATTGATCTACTTTAAAGAAACTAAGGAAGATAAGAAGTGGAAAAAAGAGATGGAAAAGGAAGGAATGATTGGACATCCTCCATACGCAGAATGGTTTTGTGAGGAACATTATCAAGATGCCATTAAACTAAAAGAGAATACTATAGCTGAGGCTTTAAAGATTTTAAAAGAGAAATATTAATTTATTACTCTTAGGTTATTTTTTTTGAACAGCTATTTCTCCAAAAAGGATAGGATCATTAGTATATTTCATCCAATTAAACAGTTCCTTTTTTAAAGTTCCAACAATTCCTTCAAATTCGGGATTTTCAGCTAAATTCATTATCTCGTTTGGATCATTTTCAAGATCATACAACTCTTCATGGACTCGGGGATGATTATAATACTCCTTCATATATTGCCCCGATAGATCTTTTATGATATCAGCAGGAATTTGATATAGCGTATCTAATGGTTCAAAATTATAAATCATCTTGAAATTCTTAGTTCTCATGCAACGAATTGGATCATAAAGTTCATGATAAGTTTTTTCAGCAAAAATTCTATTTCTAAATTCATCAATTTCTCCTTTTAATAAGGGAATTAGGCTAGTTCCTTCGATCTTTTTTGGAGGTTTACCTCCAGCAAGATCCATAAAAGTAGGTAATAAATCGATATTACTTATCATCTGATCATGTACTTTTCCTCCAGAAAATAATTCTGAATAGGGTAGGTTCATTAATAGTAAAGTTTTAATCCCGGGATCATATAACGTGCATTTACTCCGAGGAAACGCGCTTCCATGATCGGTTGTATAAATAAATAGCGTGTTTTCTAGCAGGTTTGTATCCTGTAATCTATCTATTATTTTTCCAATGAGCGTATCTACCTTTTCAATTGCTCCATAAAATTCTCCAAGGTCTTTTCGTATCATTTCATTATCCGGTAAAAAAGGAGGTACTTTTACTTCATTAGCTTCAACTGTATCAGCCCACGCACTAAATGGGCGATGGGTTTCAATAGTACCGAAATTAGCGTAAAATGGTTTATCATCTGCTTTATGCACTTCGATAAATTGGAGGAAATCTTTTTCAATTTTATTTATGCTGTACTTATAATCTTTAGTACGTTTACTCATTGTATCATATCCTAATTTCTCTGGAAAGTTTGTTTCGTGTTGAAGTCCCACTAAATGGGTAGTATACCCCAATTCTTTCATGTACATGGGTATTGTCTTATTTTTATCGGGCAAATTCCATCCGCGATTGGCTAGGCCCATTAAACCATTCTGATGTGGATAAAGTGATGTTTGGATGCTACCTCGACTTGGACTGCATTGAGGAGCCGTACAAAAATTATTGGTAAATCGAATTCCTTCATCTGCTAATTTGTCCAAATTTGGTGTGTGTAACGAATTTGGAGTTTGAAGGGTACTGTAACAGCCCAAGAATTGCCCTTGATCGTGGGTAATAAATAGAATGATATTTGGTTTTTCTCTCATATTTAATCAATATTTTACGGTTTTGGTTTGGTTTCATTTCTATTTCTCTTAATAGTATCAACTAAGCGATAATTTCTTCTTATTGATACTAACTTTAATTTTGTATTTAAAATAAGGATTAATTAATTTTAGTTTTTTTTGATAAGAATGGGAGAGAATTCTAAAAACCAAATTTTATAAAGATTTCTAACTAATATTTTATCTAACAAATTTTTATAAAATATTAATTAATTAAAAAATAGTGAATATCTTTATGGAAACTAATGAAAAAGTTCGGTATAGCAAATTAAATATGGCTAGTTATGGAGCTGGAAGTGGAGCTCGCGAGTTTGTCAATATGGCTTTTAGTGCGACCACGTATTTTTATTACGAAAGCGTGATTGGGTTAAATGGTGGAATAGTAGCGTTTGCCATGATTTTATTTGCAATCTATAATATGTTTAATGATCCTATATTAGGGTATTTAACTGAACGCCCATTTAAATTCACAAAAAAATATGGAAGGAGATTCCCTTGGTTAATGATAAGTGGAATTCCTTTGGGTCTTAGCTATATCGTAGTTTTTTGCCCTCCTGTAACGGATCCGGTATCTGGGGCTTGGATTTTATTTGCTTGGTTACTTTTCACTGCGTGCTTATTTGATACATTCCATTCACTTTTTTTCGTATGCTATCTTTCTCTCTTTCCTGAAAAGTATAAATCAAATAAAGAACGTAGAATTGCGAGTGGAATTTACATTCCTTTAGGTGTAATTGGAGTAGCCTTAGGAGCAATGATACCTCCTCTTATCTTTAAATATCCAGGTCAAGCACCTCATGATCAAGTTTTAACGTCATTCATAATGCAAGGAATCGTGATAGCATTAATCTGTTTGATTGGAGTTCTCCTCGCAATACCAGGTTTCCGAGAAAATCCCGAAGATATAGATAATTATTTAGAGATTTACAGCAAAAATCCAACGCGAGATTCTTTTTTTAAGACATTAAGTACAGCAATAAGGCAAAAATCTTTCATAGTATACATGGTAATATATACAATGTATCAATCGCAAATTAGCACAATGCAGAATTCTATTAATTATGCTGTATCTTTTGTAATACCACAACCTCCAGGCCTTACAAAAAATCTCATGGCGACTTTAATTTTTGCAGCTTTTCTTGTTGGAGTAATTATTTCAACACCTTTCTGGTTACGGTATTCTCATAAAGTAAACAATAATAAAAAAGTAATGCTGATAGCTTCTGTATTTTTAGGAATTTTCACATTGCCATTACTCTTTTTAAAAAGCTATATAGCTGTTATAATTGTTATGTTTCTTTGGGGTCTTCCTTTAGGAGGTTTTTGGTTTATGATTTTTCCAGTTATGTCTGATGTAATTGATGAAGGTACTATAATACATGGACAACCTAAAGAAGCTGTTTATAGTGGATTTTCTCAATTTTTTGGTCGTTTAGGAATCGTTGCTCAATCACTTACATTTTTTTTAGTACATTTTTTTACAGGTTTTAAAGAAGGCGCAGTTACTCAAACAGCATCTGCACAGTGGGGAATTCAATTACATTTAGGATTTATTCCAGCGATATTTATATTTCTCGGAGCTTTAGTATTTTGGAAGTTTTACAAACTAACACCAGAAAAAATAGATGAAAATCAGATAAGATTACGAGAAATGGGTATAAAATAAAAATTTTTTAAAAAAATTCTTTTTTTTTTTAGTTTTCCAGTAGCTCTTTGTTTCTTTAGAAAGTTTTTACTTAAAACTATCGTCTATTAATTCAACAAAATTTATAGAAAGCGCCAAAAAATCTTTTAAAACGCGCTTACTTATATTTTCGGGTGAATCATTTACTGAATGCCAGTTCACAGCTTTATTTTTCTTGCTTTCTGCTCCAAATACTGAAGCTGCTTTATATCCACCGTGGATATATCGGCAAGCATCACATGAACCAATTTTTAAGCTCCCAATGTCTAACTTTAACATATTTGGGTTCTCTTTTTTAGTTTTTTTATAAGCTATTTGAAGTTTTTCATTAACTTCTTTAGTATACGCTTTTGTATGCATGTCTCTTTCGATTAAAAGAATTCGGTCAGCAGCTCCGCAACATTCCAAAACTACAGTATATGCGTTGTCTAAAATGCCTCTTTTTCCATACTTTTCCACGAATGCCTTTGCACCCCTATCGCCTACTTCTTCACTTCCTTGGGATCCTATCCATACCTCTACGTGTTGTGGTTTATTTTCACTTAAATTTTTTCCAATAGCCACAGAAACTGCACTAGCGGATAGGTTATCATTTGCCCCTAAAACAACCGTTTTTCCTAAAAAACCTTTTAATAACAAGATAAAAAACGGGTAGATGAAGATAAGGGAAATGAAATAGATCGTATCGATGTACGTCCAAGAAAAAATCGTCCAATTAAATATACCTATAATACTGCCCGATATAATTTGAGCTATAAATTTCCATATAGAGAATATAGTTGTATGAATCATAAAATAAATTCCTACTCCGGCAATGACTTGGCGCGTTCGAGGTTTATAGCTAGCAATATTCATTTCTTTTGCACTATCAGTATGTCCTTCGAAAATAATGCGAAATTTAACTTCTCCTGTAGGTTTTACTATTCCGAATACATTACTAGATTTTTTAGCCTTAAATAGAAATCCAATCCAACCTTTCATCAAAAATAACTCGCTATAGAGGACGACTACACCAAGAATTACAAGTATAAAAGATAGTAGAGAAAAGGGGAAAATTAAAGTAAGAAAAAAAGGAGATATCCCTCCTAAAAACCCAGCTACCTTGATAAAGCCTTGGGGATACATAGCAGGTCTCGTTTCAAATTCATCAATAAAAGTTTCGTCGCAAAATTGGTCAAGTTCTTCCTTAATCCAAATATTTGCGTTTTTTTCAGCTTCACTACAAGAATAGCGTGGTCCAAATTTCTTACAAATGGTTTCGATGATATCATACATATAATCTGAATTTGAATCCTCTATTTCCAAATTTTCTCATCTCTCAACTTACAATTTTTCTAATTAGAGTAATAATAAGCTTATTATTTTATTTATATTTTAAATTTTTTTCTCAGAATTGTGTATATTTGTTCAGAGATCGCAATATTTGAATTTGATTAATTTGTAAACACGCTCGGATGTTTAATTAATAATTACTCTGTTTCTTTCTAGTTGAGTTTCTTTAATTTCCTTAATGGAATTGAAATATAATCTATATAAGTTAAGATCATAATTGCAAGAAATATTCTTTGAGCTAAACCTTTATATCCAAAAGGAGAAATTAAATATATAATGAACCCGGATAAACAAATAAAGAAATAAATTTGATATCGGTAAAAATTAAATGAAGATCCGATTTCTTTTCGATATAATAGAGAAATATAAAAATAAGAGAAAGGAAGAGAAAGAAAAGAGAAGTAAGAAGAAACTCCGTGGATTACTCCAGAAAAGGAATAAAGTCCTGTTATGTAATCGGTCGGAAATATTCCAGCGATAGTTATAAAAATAGCCCATGATAATAATGCTCTTGTACCATTTTTTACTAAACGAGTCATTGGGAGCGTCTCACAAATGGCAAAATATGATAAGAACGAACTTAAGCCTAAAGTAATGAGTGCTATAGGTAGTAAGAATCCAAAAGGACCAGTCGTATATTCACTCATTGTTTGCACTAGTGGGTTATGATCTGTCCGAATTAAATGAAAAGATATCACAATTACAAATAGTATTACTACACAAATGAAACTCAAATAAGAAAGAATAACTGGTTTTTTATTGTGTTCCATTAGCTTTGTAATCAATTAGCGAATAAAATATTTTTAATTTGATCGTGAAACTGTTCTTCAAGAAAAAAAAAGAAGAGAATAAATAAATAACTCAATTATCCCTCTATTTCCTTTTGAAAAATCATAGTCCAGACACCACCCAAATCTCGTTCTATAACAAGCTTCCATCAA
>Ga0307426_1001851_pt1 | contig 13509 bp, 10 predicted proteins | sample SalMarWE160340MG_FD_202165 | JGI IMG/M metagenome (GOLD analysis project Ga0307426, IMG submission 202165) | Salt marsh sediment microbial communities from the Plum Island Ecosystem LTER, Massachusetts, United States - WE1603-40 | ecosystem: Environmental > Aquatic > Marine > Intertidal zone >... | reverse complement strand
TTGCCGACCGCTGGGAAGGGCGACGGACGTTTCTCCGTCAGTTGTACGCCATCGGCGTTCGCATGGAGGTCATGAGCCACGAATTCCGGAACGCCGCACCGACCGCCGGTCCTGAGCAGCACCGGGAAGAGACGCGTGACCAATGACAACCCCTGTGCTCATAGTTCGAGATGCGCGGTCCGCGTGGATGCTGGCCCTGTCGTGGGCGATCCTGACGGCCAGCCTCGCCCTCGCAGCATCCGTACCCGCGCTGGCCGGCGACGGGCCGGAAGCCCGACTCGTCGTTCTGGCCACCGGCAACAGCAACGGCATCTTCGATCCCTGTCGCTGTCCGAGCAACCCGTACGGCGGCATGGCGAAACGCTGCACCATCGTCCGCATGCGCCGCCGAGACGCGCCCGACCTGGTTCTCGTGGACAGCGGCGACGTGTTCCATCCGGACATGGCCAGGGAGCGTGCCGAGCTTCTGGGCAAAGCGTACGGCATGATGGAGTATGACGCGGTCGCCCTCGGCGACAACGACCTGCAGGTTCTCCACCGGTGGGGAGCGACATGGTTTGCAGGTCTGAAACTGCCTTGGGTATGTGTCAACGCCGACATAGTTGGCGTCGACGTCGGTCTTCGGCGCTATCGTATCGTACAGCGGGGGACTTGGCGCGTCGCTGTTACCGGGGTTCTCTCGCCATCGCTTGTGCACGAGGACATCCGCCGAGATCCCCCGGAGGTCCGCGTGTCCCCGCCCGCGGCGGAACTCGAGAAGCTGGCTGTCGAACTGCGGGGTAAAGCGGATTGGCTGATCGTTCTTGCCCACGTTTTGGAGCGCGAGGCGGCATCTCTGACGGAGCGGATGGAGGATGCGGATGTGCTTGTGCTTGGACACGCGACACGATTGGGGGCCGCCGGGGCCACGCGCACGTTCGGTGTAGGCCAGCACGGGCAGCACGTCCTGGCCATCGACGTCGGCACGGCGAGGAGCGCCGCACGGCTGAGAGCGGTCGAGTCGCTTCCGCTGGACGACGATGTCGAGAACGATCCGGCACTGTGGGCGATGTATGAGGCCCACCTGCGGCAGATGGAGGGACGTCCGTCGCGCGGGCCCGCTCAGACGCCGGGGCAGGTAGGAGACGAAGGAGCCGCGTCAACGGCCGGTCCTCAGAATGAACTCCGGCCCGCCGTCCATGTGACCTTCTTCGACGCGCCCGGGTGTCGCCAGTGTGCGCGGGTACGGCGGCTGCTTGAAGCCGCGGCGGGGACCCGGCCGCAAATCAAATTGCACGCCTTCAGCACCGTCTCGCCGGCGCATCAGGAACTTCAGGAGGCCATGGCGGCCCAGCGCGGGGTATCCCAAGAGAGGCGGCTCCTGACGCCGATGGTCGTCGTCGGAGAACACGTACTGATTGGCGAGGATGTGTCGGCGCGCGCGCTGGAAGATGTCCTGATGCGCTACATGGCAGGAGGCGCTGTCGCGCCCGACATCGGGGCGGCTGACCTTGAGACCGCGCATAGGAGACTGACGGACCGGTGGCGGGCGGTCAGCCTCATCGCCGTCGTCGTCGGCGGGCTGATCGACGGGGTGAACCCATGCGCGTTCGCAACCATCATCCTGTTTGTCTCCTTCATGGCCGCCGCCGGCCGCAGCCGGCGGCAGGTCGTAGCGTTTGGTGCGTCCTTTATCGTTGGTGTGTTCGTCGCCTATTTCGCAATCGGTCTCGGGCTGTCCGAACTTGCGATTCTGAGTCAGAAGGTGGCGTTTCTTGACACAATAGTGACCAGCGTGCTCGTCGCCGCCTGCCTCATCCTTGCGGTGCTCAGCGCCGTCGACGCTGTGAAGGCAGCGCGGGGTGACGCGCGAGGCGTTATTCTCCAAGTCCCCAAGCCGCTCAAGCGGCAAATCCGGCTCGTCATGACCCGTTTCGGGCGGGCCCGCTATCTCTTGCCCGCCGGCTTCATCGTCGGCGCGCTCATCTCGGCGTTGGAGCTGGCGTGCACGGGGCAAGTGTACCTTCCCACAATCCGGTTCGCCGCGGCCACGGCGAGTTCGAAACGCGCCGCCGCAGTAGGTCTGCTGGCAATATACAATCTGTGTTTCGTAGCGCCTTTGTGTGCCGTGTTCTGGCTGGTCTACATGGGGACGACATGGCAGGAACTGGCGGCTGTTCTTGCACGGCATCTCTGCGCAGTGAAAGTCGCAATGAGCCTGTTGTTCCTGGGCCTTGGGGTGCTTGCCGTCATAACTCGGGTCTGACGACGGATTCTGCCGCGGGGGGATCACGCCGACACCCGCACCCGTCGAAGGCCGAGTGCGTATCTCATTCCGGCGGAGTAATCCTCTGGTCGGCACGCTGCCCCGAAGGGGCAAACACAGAAGCGACCAGTTGTTCAAATGTTGCAGTGGGCTTGGGCCGGTTAGCGCGTGCGCACGGAGACGACGTAACCGCTTTAGATGACAGCGCTTTCTTGAAAGCCAGGAAGATGGACGCGGCGCGCAGGGCTTCACCGACCTCATACATGCACACTCTCCCGGCGGTTTCAGGCAACACGTCGGCAAGATGGCCTGCGGCCCACTTGGCAACCTCTACGCGAGCCCTAAGGTCCCCTCTTCTTGCTTGGCGAAAACTCTTCTCCGCGAGTCTTTCAGACGGCAACGTGGCCATGCGTCTCACTCGCTGGAGCTCGGAACGGCTGGCCCAGCAGGCAGGAACGGCTATCCTCTCAAAATCTCGCGGCATCTGCGAAAAGTCGATCTCAACTGTTGCTGGAAAGACGACCGCCGGGATCTCCGCCTTCCCGGTGGCCTCCTGCAACAGAACGCGGTCAGGCCAGATGGCGAACTTTGTTTTTGCCGGCCGGATTACTCCGCGGACGCATTGATCAACGGCGACATCCAATTCCGAACCGACCTTCGCTTGGGCCAGGAGCAGCACGAGCATCCCAAGTCCTCGGCCGTCGCTCGTCCCGGCGCGGAGCAAAGGGGGAGCGCTCCTGATCCGGGCGGACCACTTCAGGTCGCGGTACAGGACGAGGTCTTCGAGTTCGTGAAATGTGTATTCCAGGTCACGGAGTGCCTGGTCTTCGGCCTTGGCTTCGTCCCAAAGGAGCTTGTCTGACGACAAGTCGTCGACCAGCCTTCGGCAGCGGGCGCAGGTCCCGAGGTGTGTCTCAACCTCGATGCGTTTGGCCTGCTCAAGTGTGTCGAAGACGTAGAACGCCGCCCCCTGTCTGTCCAGACAGGTTCCGGGGGCGTCGCCGGTTCTCTTTCTTGCCATCTTCCTTACTCCTCTCCCCGCTGAAATCCCTCAGGCTTCCCTGATGAGTTTCCGATATCGGCGCCACGCCTGCTTCACGGCCTTATCGACTTCTTCAGGCGTAGAGAACCCGATGGTTCTTGCGGCATCGTCTTCGGCCCTCCCCTCCAGCCGGCCGATCAACGCCTCCACGTCCCTGCCCATGAACCTTCCCTTATCCCTCAAAGCCCTGAGGTCGGCGAGCAGCACAGAGAGCTCTTCCTCGGACAGGCTGCTCACGCCCGGGGGACGACCCTGGCGGAGCACGTTATCAAGAAGGGAGCGCCGTCTGCTCTCTGTTCGTCTCTTGCTCAACAGCCGCTTTCCTGCCCGTTCAAAGAGCCAGGCTTCGAACTCGTTCTCGGTATTACCCCGAAAGCACTGGCACCGTCTCAGGAGTTCCTCCCAAGTATCCTGTGCTAGGTCCTCGGCCTCCTGTCCTCTCGCCCCCTTCTTCCTCAAGAACACGACCAAAGGGCCGCACCATCTGGAGCACAACGCATCGAATGTCGCCCTGTCGCCTGCTCGAACCCGGTTTCCAAAACACAGGCACAAACGACTTTCCCCCGAACTGGCGCCCGCTCACCGCCGCCCTCAGCAAATCAGACAGCTCACCTTGGAGAGCGGCACGAACTCGTGGTACGGCATCAGCTCGGGACCGAACCGCTCGCCCTTTCTGTCCAGCCTGAAGTACTCCTCCTCGATGTCTTCGTCGCGGAGGAACTTGTTTGTACCGACCACCACAACCAGAGGAACGCTTGCCCCCGTCGCCTCACGAACAGCGGCGTGAAGCTCCAGCAACCCCCGCTCACAGAAAATACCTGACGCGGTACACACGCGCCCCCCTGCGAGAATCATCGAGATCGGCCGCCCGCACTGCTTAAGCTTCTCGGCGCTTCGGCCTGCCGTATCAAGGCGAATCAACCGGCGCCGTAGTTGCTTCAGGCGGGGGGCTCTTGCCGCGTTGATGTCGGGATCCCTGTGCCCGCCCTTTACCCAGGTCAGCTGAACATGCTTCTTCAGCTTCATCACTTCCCGAAGGCTATCGATCACGAGACGACTGTAGCCAAAGCCCCATAGAACGGAGCGGTCCGAGACGACGTGCGCCAGTTGCCTCAGCGGGGTATATCGTTGTAGCCTCGCACCGGCCAGCAGGGCCGCACAATCGTCAAGCAGGGCACGGCGGTTCTCTGTCACCCGATGTTCCTCTTGCCATGCTCCCGTAGTAGGGTCTCTCTTTGGACGCGTGTACCTCATGAAGATGTCCCTGAGCCGCAAGAGCGCCAGGAATGGGGGGCGGACGGATTGTGCCAGCCCCATGATACCCTCGAGATACTCGAGCAGAAGCTCTTCGTCGTCCGCGCAACGAAGGATGCCCCGAAGCACCTCGATGCAGAATTCGGTGCTCCCCGTCATCATCGCCTTCTTGGTAAGCCACCAGCTTCTCCTCGCTTTTCCGGCATCCCCGTCAAGAAGGTCTGTCAACAGTTTGTTGCGGTCATCGGCATCTACACCCTCCGGCGCGCTCAGGGCGCGGCTCCGCCAGTGGCTTTCGCTGCGGAACGTGTGCTCCAAGTCCATTTGCTGATGCAATTGGTCGAAGATGCTCGCGAATACTATGTCGGAGTTGGGCACGAACTGCGGATTCTTCCAAAAGGCCGTCGGGACGACTTCGGCCAGAATCTTCCGGAGGGCGTTCTTGTCTATCCTACGGTTTTTTCGGGTGAGCAGCCCGTGCAGCTTCCCCGCCTTGAATCTCAAGGGGATAAAACCCGCGTCACTGCACCGGTGCCAGGGCACGTGCAGCAACGTCTCGTCCGCGACGCGCAGTGCATCGTAGAAGGCCGTGACCGCAGACATCCCAAAACAACAGAGGTCGTGCGGATATCGAGCGTCGAGATAAAGGCCCAGGCTCTGCCGGACCGCTGCGAGTGTGTGTTCGGCGGGGGGCAGTTCATCCAAGCCGGCTAACATGTCGCCCCTCCTGAACCAGGACCGGCTGCCGGGCGTTTCTGAGGTGTTCCTTGAACGCTATCCCCACGAGACAGATGACCGTCCGCGTCTGAATGCCCAGAAACGCAATGAGCTTCCGCACCTCGTCAACTTTGGCCTCAAAATACCCTCGGAGGCCAACGCCGCTCGTGCCTTCTGTCACCTGCCTCACAAACTCCAGAAAAAAATCCTCCTGAAGTGCCTTCTGGCGCCTCTTGAGGCACTTGGCAAGAACCTGTGTCTGCAGCTCTGTGTTCTCGAGTAGGTCCTTGGCCAGAGGACGAATCACCTCCTCTCCCCATTCGGTGAGCCGAAGAATCTCCGAACTCCGCGCCAGGCGAGCCGTCATCGCCTCGAGAATGCTCGCGCGCACCTGTGCCTGGGGGCTGAGCGGCGGCATCTGGTCGGCCATTGTTGCTCCCTCCTTATACGGTCCACGTACTTTCACTCAACATACAACCCAACCCGAACCGGGACAACCAGCCGAATCGCTGTCTCGGGCTGACTACCGGCGCGCGAGATGCGCCGGCGCCCCGATGCTGCCACCGGTCGGGGTTGAAGGCAACCGCATGAGCGAGGCGTGGCAACCACCCCTCGTGCCATACAACAGCGTCGCCGAGGACCGACTACCCCATGCATGTCGGCTCATTGAACCGCAAGTCCTCCGATTGTCAAGGCCTTGCAGCAGATTTTACAATTCGGGTTCCCGCGCTTCAACCCCTATTTCCCAGCAATCGGTGTGCCGGCCGATGTGGATATGGCCGTCTCTCCTGTAACCGCCGTGGGCACCAACGACTAGAACGCACGAGCAGCGCGAACCGGACTCGGCCGATGATTCGCAAGTGCAACGGCGGAGCGCCCGGACGTTGCCACGTCGCACCAGGCAGGTTTTCGATGCTTCGGCCTGGTTCGGGAGTTTTTCCAAAAAACAACGGCCCTCGCGTGTCGTCGTGACGCTTACCTCATAGACGCGAGAACACGACCGGGGCAGAGGCCGGAACCACGACTGCGAGAGCAGCCATGGACGAATGCGACAAGAGCGAACTGATGCGGCTGCTGGCCGAACTCAAGCGGCGCGCCGACGCCGCAGAAAGGGCCGAGCGAGCATTCCGCGCCGCCGCGCGGGCCGTCATCCGCGCCATCGAAAGGAGCAATCGCGTACCGCACCAGCCTTCCGGCACGGGCCACGTGGTCGGGGACAAGGCGCCGACCGTATTGCTCGGCTTTGGACTGGAGAGGGAGACCTTCCGTTCCCTCGCCGAACGTTGCGGGAAACGGGGCGCGCGGTGGCTTCCTCTGCGCACGGTCTTCGAAGTGCTCCAGCCTGATGTCCCGCTGGCCGACGCAATGGCGTCGGTTATGGAGACGGAGGAGTTCAGAAGGCAAATCCGAGAGCGGCGGGCCTTCGTGCTTTACTCAGGTTCAGCGCACTTGATCCCTTGCGAGGAACTGGATGGTGCAGAGCGCCTTTTGGAGCTTCTTGGCATCCTTGCGAAGAAGACTCTACGCGGGGAAGAGCCGGTTGTAGAGGACTCCGAGTATTCCCGACCGGCGGCCCCGACGCACCGCGGTCTCGCGGAGGGCCACCCGAGTCTCGGTCTGGACCGGGAGACCGTGGACGATTTTGTCACTGAACGGGTCGAAGATGCGCCGCCCCGCCTACGGTCCGGCGTCCAGATCATCCGTCCCCGGAAGCCGCAGCCCGCGCTCAAGGCGGCCATCACCAGGTTACGTGACGCGCTGGCAACGTGCGGATTGGGGCCCCGCCATCGGCTCCTCGAGTCAATCGGACACGGAGCCTACCGGGCGGGCTTCGCTCTGGATGTGATTCTGCGACCGATCGACAAGGGAAAGCACATGGCCGGGAGAGCGTCGACATGCGGACGCTGACAGTAGACAAGACCGCCCCAATGGTTACACGGAAGCGAATAGGCTCGTTCCAGAGCAATGCCCGGCCCTGCGAATCCATCCTCCGCCACTGCGGCGATTTACGCGTCGAGCTATCCAGGCAGGAATGTAACTCGGTTACACGATACGGGATTCTTCGCGCACCTTATCTCCCAACCCAGCCGAAGGTTCTGTCGCCGAACGCGTCGAAGGGCCTTGCACTGCAACCCCGATTGAATGAGGCCGCACATTAGCGGAGGTGCCAGATGAGAAGAACGCTTGGGCTGATGATCCTTGTGGCGGTGCTGGCTGGTTGTGTCAGCGTCCCCCATACCGCGACGCGGCTGGATTCAGCCTCCGAGGTAGCCGGCGAGGCCGCTCGCGCGGACCGCCAGGTCGCCGTGCAGATCGAGCGGTACTGGGCCGTTCAATGGGACGCCCTCAGCCGAATTCAGGAAGGAGTCGGCAGTGAACACCAAAAGGCTAGCGGGATGCGCCGTCGGGCGCGGAAGGAGGATGGCTGACGTGAGACAATTCGCAGGACGGTGGAAGGAGTTGCTCACCTGGACAGCCATCGTGCTGATCGTGGTCGGCCTGCTGGCAGCGGCACCCGCGGCACAGTACTTGGGCTTAGCTGCGGCAGGTGTCGCGTTGGTGTTGAAGATCGTCGGCAGGTAGGGCGCTCCGCGCCGGGCCGCGCGGGCCGAGGAGATGGTCTCCTGGACGCGTCGGCCACGCAGAGGCCCAAACAAACGAAGGAGTAGGGCAATGAAGAAGGTGATGAAGAAGGTGGCGGCGGTTGTGGTTGTTCTCGCTCTGTTCGCGCCGGTTGCGATGGGTGCTGAACCGGCCACGGCGGCGGCCGACGCGCAGAAGGCTGTCCAAACCGCGAGGGCCGCTCTGGACCGCGCGGAGGCGGCCGCACTGCGGGCGAAGCCCGAGGACATCACGGCGTGGCTCAAGGCTGCCACTCCCGTGATGAAGCCGGGCACCGACGAGAAACGTCGCGGGGACCGTGTGACGAATCTGGTGGCTGCGCGGACGGGCGTCGCCAAGAATAATGCAGCGGGCGCTGCCAGGGCGCTGGCCGCGGCGGCAGACCTGTCCAGGACTCCGGCCGAGCTGGCACCTTGCTGGCACGTCGGGATCGGGTTCGCGTCGGCGCTCGCAAAGGCCGGAAAAGAGACCGAGTTCAACTCGGTGGCGGCCGTGCTCCGGGCGAAGGTGTGCCCGAAGATGGAAGCCCCAACTCCGTTCCTTCAGCTTGCCGACCGGACCCTCACACTTAAGAAGGGCTTTGCCGCGGCCGAGGGCGACATCGCTGCGGCGCTGGCACGGGCGAAGGACGCAAAATCGTGCGCCGATGCCGCGGTCCGCGCCGAGCGGCTGGCCGGGCTCTTGGACAAAGGCGATGGCAAGGAGGCCGTCGCGCTGTTCGCCCGGCTCGAGAGGAAGGTTCCCAAGGGCGCTGCGTCTTTCGGATTCCACCAGGTTCGGTTCCGCGTAATGGCCGGTCGGAAACAGAACCAGCTCGCAGAGAAGGCGGCAGAAGCCATGCTGGCGGTTGCTGCAGATGACGCCCAGAAGACTGCTGCCGCGTCTGCGTTCCAGAACCTCACGGGCGCCTTCCAGAGGGCTGGCGACGCGAAGGCTGCGGATCGCATTTTCGCTCGTGCCGAGGCCGTCGCCGCATCCGTTCCATTCTCGGCAGGCATGGCCGTGCGCCGCGCCGCGCTGCTCCGGCAGTTCGGCAAGGACGCGGAGGCCGAGCGGGTGTACCGCGAAGGCCTGGTGAAGGTTGAAGGCGACCGGGCTCTCTCGGTGGCGTTCGCCGGGTTCCTCAGGGCCAAGGGCCGCGCCGACGACGCGGCGGCGGTCTATCAGGCCGCCCTCAAGAAAGCGCCCGCCGACCGCGGTCTGCTCTTCGCACTGGCCGATGTTCTCGCCGCCAAGCGCGACTTCGATGGCGCCGTCAACCTTCTGCGCTCAGCCAAGTTGACGGGCAAGGAACTCCTCGATGGCGCGACCAGGATCGAGAGGGCTGGTTCCACCGCGGGCGCCGAGAAGTTGCTGACTGCGATCAAGCCCGAGGAACTGAAGGACAAGGCGTTCGCAGCGGCCGTGCAGGAACTGAAGAAGCGAATCACGCAGAAGAAGCTGAGCGCCGCCCAGGCGGAACTGGAGCGAAACAGGCGCCTGGCTGCGACCTTCGCCCAGCGGGCCGGTGAGGCCAAGGCGAAGAAGAATGACGCGGGTTTCAAGGAAGAAAGCTCCCGCGCTCAGACCTACAGCCGCGCGGCAGCGGAACTGGATCGGCAGGTGAAGGCTCTCGAAGCCCAATTGAAGGCGTTGGGCGCCGGAAAGTGACCGGCAAAGACGTGTAACAAGTCAGTCGAGCCCGGGTACTCATTATGTGGCGAGGCACGCGAACAGGTGTCCCGCTCGCAGCCAGTGGGCAGGACACAGGAAGCTCAGTCAGGAGGGCACAGGCGATGAGGAACGGAAGATTGAAGGCGGTGTTGGTGGGTGTGCTGGTGGCGGGTCTGGTGCTGGGGCCGGTGCAGGCGGTGCGGGCGTGCGGGCCGCCAAACCGGAACACCCAGTTGTGCCCCACGTGCCTGCCCGATCCGTCGTGCACCAGCAAAGCGGGGAACGGCAGCGTCGACCCGGTGACGGGCAAGTCGTACTTCTCGCATGGGCTGCCGGGCGGGTTGCAGCTCACGTACCATGGCGAGAACCGGCAGAGCGGGGCGAACCTGGCCACGGGCTGGGAGCACACGTCCGCCGTACGGCTGGAGAAGAGTGCGGACAACAATCACGTGTACCTCTGGCCGAACGCGGACCGGCGGTTTGACTTCGCGTATGACGCGGGCACGTCGAGCTGGATCGCGCGGGGCGATAGCAACAACGCGCTCCGCATGCCCTGGTCGATAGATTCCGGGACGACGCCGCAGAACCTCGCGACGACCGACATCACCGTCTACTACGATTCGGGCCGCGACCGGGTGACGTACATGTTCCACAAGTTCGACGGTCAGGCGGACCCGCCGGACGGGCGAATGAAGAGCAAGTCGTCGGGCGGCGAGACCGAGAGCTACACGTTCTCCGGCGGCAAGGTGGCCGAGACGGTGGATGCGCGGGGGCGCGTGACGACTTACCAGTATTCGGGCAACACGCTGACGCGCATCATCGAGTCGAATCCGGGCTACACCGCAAGTGCCTTGGACAACCTGCATGGGCGGCAGACGCAGTTCGTCTATTCCGGCGGCAAGGTGTTCAAGGTCAAAGTGGGGATGCCGAAAACCGTGAACGCCGACCCGGACGAGTCCGATGCATTCCACTGGCGGACGACGCTCTACCGCTATGAGGGCGATCAACTGGCCGCCGTCGTGTATCCCGACCAGTATTCGAGCGACCTCGACACGGCGCCGCTCTCGACGGTGAAGGAGAAGGCGGGGCTGTTCTATGATTATGAGGACACCGGTGCGAAGCGCGTCATCGAGGAAATCTCTTCGGGGTGCGGGAGCTGCTCGGTCGGAATGCGGTTCGAGTACCCGGCCACGCTCGACGACCTCATGCCGGGCGGCTCCGCCCCGGCAGGTCGCAACGCGCCGTACAAGCAGATCAACACGAAGCATCCGGTGCTGGACGTGCTGGGAGGCGACGTGACGTGGGTCATATCGGAGAAATTGCAGGTCAACGTGAACCGGCAGGAGGTGTTCCGCTGGACGCGCATCGACGCCGACACAGCCCGGCTCGAACGGACGACCTATACCTCGGACCGCGGGCTCCGCGAAAAGCAGTACGTCTACGATGCATCGTCGGGCGTCGAGTCGGCCGTGCTCCAGAGCGTGGCGAGGAACACATACGATGCGAACTATCGGCTCACCCGCGTCGAGGTCTCGCCCGACGACTCGAACTGGATCAAGCAGATCGAATACGCTTACACGAACCAGAGCTTCCCGGACCTCGTGACTCAGGAGACGCGCTACGTCGATGACGCCGGCCAGCAGAGCCGAGTCACGGACTTTACGCATGACGCTTATGGGCGTCTGACGAAGACCGAGCACCCGACCGTCACCGTCAACCTCGACATGGCGGGCGGCCAGAGTTACCGCCCGACCGAAGATACGGAATACTGGGGCGCCAGCGACAGCCGGGTCAAATCGGTCACGGACTCCACCGGCATCAAGACCAGTTACTTCTACGCCGATAACGACGGCCTCGACAACGACGGCGACAGCTCGACCGACGAGGCCGACGAAGGATTCGAGCTGACCCGCGTCGTCCGCAGTTCGCAGGACGGCGGACTCGAACTCGAGACGCGCTACGCCTACACCGTCGTCGGCGGAGTGTGGCGGCAGACGACGGTCACCATCGACCCCGACGGCCTGAACCGCACCACGACCTTCGCGTATTCTGGCGAATCGGGCGCCTGGGGCAACGTCACAACGACGACAACTGCAATCGGCAACCAGACCGTGAACACTTATGATGCCGGGGACCGCGTTCTCACCAGCGAGAGCCGCCAGAGCGACGGCCAGGGCGGGTATGTCACCCTCGCGAAGTCGGCCTACACGTATGACAAGTTCGGGAACGTCCTCACCACAACCCAGGATGTCACCGCGAATCTGGCCTACTCGACGAAGAACGAGTTCGATGTGGCCGGCAGGCTCCGCAAGGTCTCCGAGCGCATCACCGACCTCGGCACCGAGAACGAGGAGGTCACCGGCAACGTCACGTACTACAACTACGTCGAGGCGACGCGGCTCCAGAAGGAAATCAAGCGTGCCGCACGCGACAACACCCCCGTCACCGTCGCCACGTACGATTACGATTTCGCCGAGCGCATGGTCAGCTCGAAGGATGCCATCAACAACGAGACAGTCTACGTCTTCGACTGGCGCGGCCGCATGACTGACGTGACGCCGCCTGCGGGCGCCCGCACCCGCTATACCTTTAATAACATGGGGCAGCAGGTCGAGGTTCGCCAGTACGACGGCGACCCGGACCAGGGCGGGACGCTCATGGCCCACTCGAAGGCGTACTTCGACGAGGCCGGCCGTGTCTACCAGACGCAGATCGTCAACCCCGAGAACTCGAACTATGCAATCACCACGAATTACTACACGGACAAGGCGGGGAGAGTCTGCAGGGTGAAAGATCCGGCCAACCACCAGACGGACACGACGTATGACCCCGCAGGCCGTGCCTACAAGACGGAGGATCATCTCGGCAACCGGACGCTGGCTCGGTTCAACGCCGCCGGCGAGACGGTCCGCACTGCCGTAAAACACAAGCTCGATGACACGCCCACGTGGCGAACCGAACTGGCGTTCCAGTACTTCGACAATGATTCAAGGCTCAAGACCTCCGCCAACTGGGGCACGAACACCCCTGACGGCTTCACGCTCAAGGAATCACCCGCCGACTGGGGCGACGAGGTCTATCCGGCGGAGCCGAACGGCAGCGACGCCGACAAGATCGTCTCGAAGTTCAGTTACGATGGCCTGGCCAGAACCACGGCCGTCACCGACCCCGAAGGCCGCGTCACCGAGACGGAGTACGACCGCATGAGCAGGGTCACCTCTGTTGCAGAGGACACGGCCGGCGTGGACCGCACGACCACTTACGCTTACGACCAGCTCGACAACGGTGTCTTCTATGATTCCATCACCGCCGCCAACGCGGGCCAGTCGAACCAGGTCACCAAGTACTACTACGCCGACCCGAAAGACGCCGCCCGCGTGACAAAGGTCGTCTATCCCGACTCGGGCGAGGTGGACATGACCTACAACAACAACGGGGCGATTGCCACTCGCCAGGATCAGCGCGACTGGAAGACGACGTTCACCCGCGATGCCCTCGGCCGCGTTACCCAGGAGACGGTCACCCAGGAAGGTCAGACGCCCATCACGGGCACGAAGAACGTGCGCTACACCTATGACGCACTCTCGCGCATCCTCACCGTCGAGGACGACAACGGCCAGACCGATGGCGGGAACCCGGATTACGACTTCTCGAAGGTCGAGTACGTCTATGACTGGGGCGACACCAGCACCGACCAGACCGTCGAGGGAAAGCAGTTCTTCAACGGCTCGGCCGCAAGAACGGTCACAAGCACCATCACCGCCGATGGGGTGCGGTCTGAACTCGAGTATCCCAACGGACGCAGCATCTCGTTCACACATGATGCCCTGCACAGGTTGACTGCCGTCACCGAGGGCGGCAACACGATTGCGGATTACACGTTCAAGGGCCTCTATGTCCAGAATCGCGGCGTCGGCAACAACGCCGGCAGCCGCGTCGTGAAGCTCACGTTCAAGGACCAAAATGACCTTGACGG
>Ga0307426_1001850_pt1 | contig 13511 bp, 10 predicted proteins | sample SalMarWE160340MG_FD_202165 | JGI IMG/M metagenome (GOLD analysis project Ga0307426, IMG submission 202165) | Salt marsh sediment microbial communities from the Plum Island Ecosystem LTER, Massachusetts, United States - WE1603-40 | ecosystem: Environmental > Aquatic > Marine > Intertidal zone >... | reverse complement strand
ATCTTGAGCACGTCAGTGTCGACGTGCAGATCGATGTTGAGGTGGCGGCCGGTGTCGACGAGTTTCGGACTGATGGTGCACATGGCACAGTCGTTGGTAGGAAACGTCTTGTCGAGTTGTGCCATGTGTCCGCCAATGGCGGACTTCGTCTCAGCCAGGTGGACCTTGTAGCCCTGGTCGGCCAGATCGAGGCTGGCCTGCATACCGGCGATGCCACCGCCAACGACCAGGACCGCTCCGATGGGAGTGGGCAGGTCGTTTTGAGCCCGAACGAGGGGGTCTGCCTGCGCCCTTTGCTTTGATGACAAGGGCCCCTCCCGTGGGCTGGGAGCGCCAGATTTCAGGGCGCTCTACGACGAGATTCGGTATGGGATAATGATAGAAGTACGGCGGAATGTGGGGCAGTGCAGGATGTCACCTGCAGAGTGGACAAACTTCGTCCGATTTTGAATAATTGAAATCGAATTTCGGAAGAGCGCAGCGTGTTCCAATGTAAGGGTTTCAAACACATGACTCGTGATATTTGTTCAGATAATCAATAATACTTGGAACGCATCATGCCCATCCGGGTTAATTATCTGTAAGTTGGGGACAGTCATTTGCTGCAGCGATACGTAGAGCTTCTGGCTGAGAGTAAAGAAATCGGTCCTATCGCCGCGGCCGCCTGGCCGGCCGCAATCGGGGGCACAGCAGCCGGAGCGATCGCCGGCGATTGATATTTCGACAAAATAGATGGCGGTTTTCCCGGGCTGGCAGCTTTGATGTCGCTCGTATGTCGTGCGCCGGGGCATATTTACTGAGGGTTTGGAAAAAAGATGGATTTTATTACGCTGTTGATCATCCTGTTGGCGCTGACCTTGATTATCCGAATCCTGTCGTCCGTAAAATCGTCGAACGACATTGTCCCTGAGATAGACTTCGATGAGGACCTCCAAGGCCAAAATCTCCAAAGAGATGAGGATATTGCTGACGAGCCGTTTGTGCCCGAAATCGGCCTGTCACGGTTTGTAGCCATTTTGCCGGAAGAACATTGGGGATGCTTCGAACACCCGAGCGATGAGCTGTACGTGATCCCTCAAGCCAATTCTGTCGTCGGGAACTTGCGTATGATGTTTATGTGGCAGGAAGCGATCGTGCAAGTTGGGAAACACACAGAGCTGCGCTTTGAAACGACGGAAACGGCGTTCGATTTCGTAGACAAGGTGCTCAGGGATGAGATCGTCTTTCGCATGGGGGACGAAGAGACTTTGATATGTCCGATCGGAGATTTCGAGAATGCCGGTGAGGCGGATCGAACCGATCACGTCTGGTCTGGTCCGTTGAAGTATAAATTATTGTTTAGATCGTAATCGTTTGGATTGTATTAACCATAAACAAGTATTGCTTCTATAATGAAGCCATGCGAAAAGCGTTGTACATCACGTCGTTCATACTTTTTCTTGCTGCTTGTTCTTCCCCGGCGGAAATATCAACGGACACAGTACTTCCCGGCGGCGTTGTATTGGAGGAAACACAGCGGTATCTCGTGCGCCAGCATCTGTCACTTTCCAACGTGGGGACAGGAAGACCGGAGAAACAAAATCTGTGGGTGGCGCTGATCCGCGATTTTGAACCCTACCAACGGGTGAGTGAGCGGTTGATTTCACCCGAATCGTACGTGTTGTTTTCCGACGAATACGGAAATCTGTACGCCGAATTCGATCTCTCCGATCACTCGCCGGGAACGACGATCGAGGTGGAGATCGAGACTCTCGTCGAAGTCTCTGAGGTTGCCTACGAATGGTCGCAGTGTGAAGGCCCTGTGCTCGATGACTTCGTGCGGCCCGAACTGCACATCGAGTCCCTCAATCCACAAATCGTCGCACTCTCGCAGGAGCTATCCGCCGGGAAGGAAACGGTATGCGAACGGGTGCGGGCTTTCTACGATTATGTCGGCGACGAATTGGTATACAGCTACAACGGAGACGATTGGGGTGCGCAAGCGACGTTCGGCGTCATGGGGGCGGATTGTACGGAGTATGCCTCTTTGACCATCGCTCTCAGCCGGGCGGCGGGAATCCCGGCTCGTTACATTACCGGTTTGCGCTTTCTGCCGGAAAAAAAGCGCGGTGACATACCCATCGAACATGCCTGGCTGGAGGCTTACTTCCCGGGTGTTGGATGGGTGGCGATGGACCCCACGTTGGGACGAAGCGCCTCCCAACGAGAGCGCTATTTCGCGCAGCACACTGCCGATCACATCATCGTTACCCTTGGACGCAACCCCTCGACCTTGCGCGGCGCCAGCTACTGGTCGCATCTCTATTGGCCCGGGAACAGCACGGAAATCCGCGTGCAGGACGCCGGGTGGGATATCTTGACCGTACCGTGACAGCGCCTATCGTCCCCTTATTTTCAGCTTGAAATTATTCGATTCAGGAAAACGTCAGCATCGAAGCGCCATCGACGGCGCTCACGGGGAAGATCTGAGCTTCGATTCCCGTGCTGTCCTTGTAGGCTTTGAAAACGTGCTCCTCGAAAGACTGCAAGTTTCCCTGGGCCACCAGGGCCACCATGCAGCCGCCAAATCCGGCGCCAGCGCCGCGTGTGCCCAGCGCGCCCGGGGCGGACATGATGGCCTCTTTCATGGCGATCATTTCGCTGGAGACGATCTCGTACAGGTCACGTGCGCCGCGGAATGATTCCAGCATCATCTCACCGGCTCGTTCGTGTTCACCGGCCGTCACGGCGTCCGCAATGGCCAGTACGCGTAAGTTCTCCTCGATCACGAAACGGCAGCGGTTGTAGACCACGGGCTGCATGTCCGTTCGATGCGCATTCAAAAGCTCCAGTGTAACGTCCCGCAGGGCGTGAACGTCGGGATCGAAACCGGACAGGATTTGGACGCCGCGTTCACATTGCGAGCGCCTTTCCTGGTAGGCCGAATCGGCCAGGGTGCGCTCGGCACGCGTGTCGCATACCACGATGTGCATGCCGGGCGCGATGGGCTTGGCCTGGCTGGTGATGGCCCGGCAGTCGAGCAGCAGCAGGCTGTTCTGCCTTCCCATCGCGGAGGCGTATTGGTCCATTATGCCGCAGTTCACGCCTACGAATTCGTTTTCGGCTCGCTGGCAGAGCAGGGCTCGCTCGATAGGCTCGATCTTCCAGTCGGCCAGGGCTTCAAACAGCACTACCGTGGCGACTTCGAGCGCGGCGGAGGAACTCAACCCGCTGCCGAAGGGAATGGTGCTGTGGATCAATCCGTCGAATCCGGAGAGGCGATAGCCTTCACCCTGAAGGATATGTGCAACGCCGCGCACGTAGTTGCTCCAGGGAGTCTCGCTGTCGCGCTCGGTGTGCGGCAGTTCGAACTCCGATCGTCCTGCTGCGTTGAGGGAAGTGATGCGTACGAGATCGTCGCCGCGCGGCGCGGCGGCGATCCAGGTGTCTCGATCGATGGCCTGAATGAGGACGAAACCGAGGTTGTAGTCCGTGTGGCTGCCGATGAGGTCGACGCGACCCGGAGCCCGGACCCATACACTTGGGGACGATCCGTATCGTTCAGCAAACTCGGCTTCGATGAGCATTTTGCGCTGTTGGCGCTGCATTACGTCCCCTCGTGTTGGCAGTGAATATCAGGCGAGCAGGTTAGCTGCGCGATTTACCGCGCTAGAATCTGGCTAAGATAACCGTTTCCCCAGGTAAGTGTGCATGATGACCGAGAGGACGATGATGAGTCCATAGATCAACTGCGTAAGGAAACCTGTCCAGCCGATGGCGACGGTGGCCGCCTCGATGGCGCCGATCATGAAAGCGCCGATAAACGAGCCCAGGATCGTGCCCACACCGCCGAATACTGAGGTTCCGCCCAGGAAGATGGAAGCCAAGGTGCGCATCAGATAGCCTTCGCCCAGGCTTGGCCAGAAGTAGGTTACGTGTAAGCTGGCGACGACCCCGGCGAAAGCGGAGACCAAACCGACGAGCATGAAACCCTTGATGCGTGCCCGTCCCGTATTGACGCCCATCAATTTTGCGCTGTTGGCGTTATCTCCGATCAAATACATGTGCGCCCCAAATTGATGTCGATTGAGCAGCACCCACGATCCGACGGCGATTATTATCAACCACAGCATCTGTACGGGAAACACGCCGCCGATCTTGCCGACCAGAAGTGGGTACAAGAGGGAATCCTTGGTATACACCAGGGTGCCGCTCTTGCCTTGCGAGAGGACCAGGACTGCGCCCCGCCAGAAAAATTGGGTACCGATCGTAGCGACCAGGGATGGGATGCCGAATTTGACCACGATGATTCCGTTCAACCAGCCGATAAATAAACCTGTAGCCAGGGCAACGAAAAACGCCAGCCAGACGCTTTGGGTGGCGTTGTAGGTCAGGATGAACATGATCATGCCCATGGCCATGATGGAGGTAAAGGAAAGATCGATTTCACCGGCGATGATGAGGATGGTCAGCGGCATGGCGATCAAGGCGAAGAAGGGGATCGTCGACATGTAGGCGTAATAGATTTGGGAGGAGAGGAAGGTGCCCGGAGCCATGATGATGAAGAACGACCACATGGAGACGAAAACGGCCAGGATGCCGAGTTGCGTGCCGTAATTTCGCATGAATCTTCCAAGGTTGAAGCTCTCTTTGTAGTGTAAACTGGACTTGGAATTGATTTGTTCCGTTTGAGAGGTCATTGATCCATCCTTATCTGTTCGAGGGATTAGTCCAGGCTGCCTGTTTCAGCAACGTTGATCATTTTATCCATCAAAGTCTCCAGGCTGATATCCTTGGTTTGGAACTCACCGGCCACCCGGCCGCGGTCGATGACCACCACGCGATCGGATACCGAATAGACATGGTAGATATTGTGGTCGATAAAGACGGCGGATTTACCGGCCTTCTTGATCCCGCGCACGAAGTTGAGCAGCTTTTCGGTTTCTTTCAGCGACAAGCCCATCGTGGGTTCGTCCAGGATGATGATTTCAGCGTCGAAATAGAGTGCGCGCACGATGGCGACCCCTTGACGCTCGCCTCCGGAAAACTTGCCGACTTTCGAATCGGGGCTCACGGCGTGCGATGTGAAACCCATCGATTGGGTCATCAAGCGATGCGTTTCGGCTTTCATTTTATGTACATCCAACAACCCCCAACGGTTATTTAGTTCACGTCCCAGGAATATGTTGCGCCAGAGGGTCTGCAGTTCGGCAAGCGCACGTTCCTGGTAGACGGTTTCCACGCCCAACTGGCGTGCCATGGGCACGGTTAGATGCTTGACGACTTTGCCGTTGAAGAGCAACTCACCGGACGTTGGTTGGTAAAAGCCGTTCATGATCTTGATCATCGTGGATTTACCTGCACCGTTGTCGCCCAACAGACCAACGACTTCGTTGCGCCCCAATTGAAAGTCTACATCCCGCAGAGCACGCACTTCTCCGAAGGACTTGGATACTTTCCTCAGCTCCAGGCGATAATCCATAGATTAAACTCCCTTGCGTGTATTTTATGTTTTCAAACGCCGTTTCGTTGCACAAACATACAAATCCATTGACGTGCTGCGGCGGAAAGGGGTCAGGTACATTTTATCTATTAGACTTCTGTATGCAACGGCTATGATGAAATAATGAAATAGTATTATTCCAGGTGAGGGCTAGATGGTTGCCTTGTAGCTTGGTTCGTATCTGCAATTGTTGAAGTAGGGTTGCAACCATCTAGCCCTCTTTTCCGTCCATACGCTTGCTACATGCGTAAGTCACTCACGAGCGCTTGGAACGGTTCGGTATGGTCAGCGGATTTGCTGTTCTACGAGACTCGCCAATATGTCTACGTTATCCTTATCGAGGAACCCCGCGCCAGTGTCGATCTGCAGGCCCGTAAAGGCATAGTTGTGGGTCAGGCAGATCTGCAACACGGCCAGGTACCCCTGCAACCACTGCTGCTGATCGATGACCAGGTCGGTCCAACCACCGCGTACGGCTTCCACCGTGGCGGAGGAGAGATCGAAACCGACGGCATAGACGTCATCCGGGCCCAGGCCGGCACTCGTCAGATATGTCTCCTGGGTGGCGGTCAGGGCGCCGTGGTCGGTGACGACCAATTTGATGTCGGGGTTGGCAGACATGATGCCCACAAAGGTGGCTACACCCGCGGTGGCGTCCGCGTTCGTGGCGTCGTCGATCTCCTGATAGATGACTTCAAGGCCGGCATCTTTAAGGGCATCGATCACGCCTTGCGTGCGTTCACCACGCCCGGCTTGCGCCAGAAGACCCCAGACGAAGGCCTTATCGCCGGCCTGCAGGCCAAAGCGTCTGACGGACTCTGTGCCGAGTGCATACCCGGCGTCATACAGGATTGCGCCGACGTAGCCAAAGCCTTTGGACGCGTATTCCTTTTGAAGCTCGGGCAATTGGGTGTTCATGCTGGTGACCACGATGCCCTTTGCCTCAGCATCGTCGACCAACGGGGCAAACGCCTCATCGCCGGGGTGTCCCATGATCGCGATGCCGTCCGGATTGGTGGCCACGGCCTGGGAGAATTGCGTGATCATGTTTTGCGGATTCCAATCGGACCAAACGTATTCGACGTTCGGGCCCAGGTCTTCTGCAGCCTGGAGGGCGCCGTTATAAACGACGGTCGCAAACGGGCCGCCGGGTGAACCGCCAGGGAAGAAGACAATCTCGGTGCCCGAGCACCACTTATTTTCCGCCGCAGGAGCGGGACCTTCGGTGTCGGTTGGTTCCGCGGGTGCCACTACCGTTTCCCCGCTTGGTTGTTCCGCGGCGGGTTTTTCGGTGGGGGTTGCGGCTGGTGCGCAGGCTGTCAGGACCATGCTGAAGACTAATAGCGCAGCCAAAAGCCAGTAAAACTTCTTCATCCTATCCTCCTCTTGAGATTCAACGTATCACTATTGTTTCAAAGCGGGATCTATCGTGATCGATCTATTTTCACCTCCTCTTACGCTGTTCGATACGGTAATATCGCTGTAATTGCTCTCTCGCGAAACGTTGCGGCGTTTCTCCGGCGGTGGTTTCTGGGTGGCGAGGGCATTTCGCATGCTTACTCACAGTCTTCATCAGGCTCCGTATGCGAAAAGTTGAGACGGACGGTACGATTGCAGCTTCATTTTCGTACGGAACTCTTCCGGACGATCAATCGGGGTTTGACCCATGCGATCTCGGAATCAGGGGCTTTGCCGCGATGTTCGACCTGGATCAGCGCATGGAGTTGATGCACGGCCAGGGCGCCCAGCTTTTGGGTGTTCTGACGGACGGTGGTCAGGGAAGGATAGAAGTAAGCCGCTTCCGGGATGTCGTCGAAACCAACGATGCCCAAATCTTCGGGAACTTTCAATCCCAGTCGCCGTGCAGCTTGCAGCGAGCCGAGCGCCATTTGATCGTTGGAGACGAAGACGGCATCAATTTCCGGGTTTTGGTCAAGCAGCGAATGTAGTCCGACATCTCCGCTGGGAGCGTTCCAATCGCCTTCGACGATCAATCTGTCGATGTCGGAATATCCCCCAGCCTCTTCGATGGTCTCCTGCCATCCCATCAATCGTTCCTTTGCTTCCCACCAATGCCGCGGCCCGGTGATGATTCCGATGCATTGATACCCGGCTTGAAGCAGATGCTCCGTTGCGAGTCTCCCGCCGAGTCGATTGTCCAACGCAACTACGTGATCTAATCCATCGTGACCCATATTGATAGATATAATCGGTGTGTGTACGTCGGAGAATTTATCGGTCAACCAGTTGATGGCGTTGGTGTTGCCAGGAACGGCCCAGATGATGCCTTCCACGCGGCGCGATAGGAAGTCATATAGAATCCTATCGACGCGAGTAGGTTCGACTTGATCGATCAAGCTGAGGGTGAGGGAATAGCCGAGTTCGTTGGCTTTGCTCTCGATCCCCGCAATTACGCCCGATGAGCCGAAATAAACCAGACCGTAGCCGATAACGCCCAGTGTATTCGAGCGCCCGCGGCTCAAGTTACGGGCGATAACGTTGGGTGAGTACCCCAATTCAGCGATCACTTGCTGCACACGCAAGCGTGTCTCGGAGGAGACGTCCGGCCGTTCGTTCAGTACGCGCGACACAGTTTGAGTCGAGACTCCTGCGGCGCGCGCAACGTCTTTGATCGTGATTCGTGGCTTCGGTTCCATGTTTCCCGGTATTCGTTATCGGTAACGTTATCGGTAACAAGCAGTCGTTATATAAGCATGCAATAGTTGAGCCGCGAGAATCAAGTGATTTTCATCATATTGTGGGGTGGAATTACTGGTTTTGACGAAAAGACGTGGGCGATTGTACAATCGAGATGGCTCCAAAGCGCCGAAATGATACCGATAACGTTACCGTAAACAAACCGGCGATCGAATCGCATCCCGGCCCGGACGAAGGCAGGTAGGGAAAATATGAAATCCAATTATGAACGACCGCACAGACGTTACAATGCCTTGACTGGAGAATGGGTGCTCGTTTCCCCCCATCGCGCCCAGCGGCCGTGGCTGGGAAAGGTCGAGGATCGAAGGCGGGAAGATCGCCCTGCCTACGATCCGGATTGTTATCTTTGTCCGGGAAATCAAAGGGTGAGTGGTGCGGTCAATCCCAAGTACGAACATACGTATGTCTTTACCAACGACTTTCAGGCTTTGTTGCCGGATGGCGCTGATCCATTCGATGAAAATAGCGGGCTGCTGCATTCCACCGGCGTTCGCGGGACGTGCCGGGTTGTTTGTTTCTCCCCGCGCCACGATTTGACATTGGCCGAAATGGATGCGCAGACGATCCGGAGCGTGATCGACTGCTGGGCGGAACAGATCTCTGATCTTGGCCAGACGTACCGTTGGGTGCAAGTCTTCGAGAATAAGGGAGAGATGATGGGCGCTTCCAATCCACATCCCCACGGTCAAATCTGGGCATTGGATGCGCTGCCCAACGAGCCGCAAAAAGAAGATGCCTGTCAGAGAGTCTACAGCGAAGGCAGCGGGCGAGTGTTGCTTCTGGATTGCCTGCAGGAAGAGCTTGAAACGCGTGAGCGAGTCGTCGTGGAAAACGAGGCCTGGGTGGCACTGGTTCCGTATTGGGCGATTTGGCCCTTCGAAACGATGATTGTGCCCAAGCGTCATGTTTTAAGGCTGCCGGATCTGAATCCTGATGAACGGAATCTGCTTGCGCAGGTCATGAAAGCGTTGTTGCTGCGCTACGATTCGCTTTTCAATGTCTCCTTTCCGTATTCGATGGGCTGGCATGGTGCACCGTTCGATGAAGAACCCAACGATCATTGGCAATTGCACGCTCATTATTACCCCCCACTTTTACGCTCGGCCACGATAAGGAAATTCTTGGTGGGTTTCGAAATGTTGGCCGAAGCACAGCGGGATTTGACAGCGGAAACTGCTGCGGAACGTCTGCGAACGCTTGAAATCGTCACTTGATGCGGGCATTACGACCATCGAGCGATGCTATTGCGGAAACCCCGTTTGAATCTCGTATGGGGCGAATCGTGAATCCCGCATGATCCAGGACCAAGGGGAATGATCCCAGGGGGATCGTCAGGCTCGAACTTGCTGGGAAGGGGAAGGCTGCCTCTTTAGAGGATTGGGGCCGAGTTCGCGGATACGATCGGTCATATTCCTGGCAATCTCGGCGAAGGTAGCTCCCATCCCGCCTGAAACGAAGTACATCTCCAATCGTTCCGACTCGATACCGATGTTTTCCAGCAGTTTTTTTGCACGCTGTACTCTGGCATATCCACGTTCGTTTCCCCGTTCATGATGACAGTTCCCCATGCTGCAGGCAACGATGTAGACACCGTCGGCACCTTCTTCAAAAGCGTTGAGGAGATATTGTATGTCGGTCTTCCCTGTGCAGGGCAGGCGGACGATCTTGATGTTGGCGGGATATTCGAGCCGCAGCGCGCCGGCAGTATCGGCTGCCATGTAGGCGCAGTAGATGCAGGAGAATACAGTGATTTCGGGCGAGAAATCGTCAGTGCTTGTCATCCAACGTTCCTGGGTTGGAGTGAAAGTGCTTTTTGCGGGCAGACCGTCACGCAGCTTCCGCACCCGGTGCAGGCCCAGATGTCAACCAGCAATTCGTCTGAGGCGCGCACCCAGATCAACGCCGTATAGCTGCATGCCGGCAGGCATTTACGACATCCGTCGCAGAGGGTTTCCTCCAATTCAATGCAGTATTGCTGTCTGGTTTGGGTATCTGTGCTCTGCATTTCTCAATCTCGATCGTTTATACCTTGAAGGCGGAAGGGCAGGGTGAGCGTTGGATTGGAATCCGCGATGCTCAAATTTTACCCTGCCCCTCGAGTCTCAAGGATTTGGATATTGTTTCATTCTCCGCGGGCAGGCTGGGCGCCCACTGTCCGAGTCCGGTATTGATTTGCTCGTCGCGATATTGTGTGAGTTGGATGGCGCGAGCCGGGCATTCGGCTGTGCAGGTGCCACAGCCCTGGCAGCGAGCCGGATCGATCCAGGCCGCTCCGCCGAGTCGTCCTACTCCGCATTGGTCGTATCGCATTTCAGGGATGCCAAACGGGCAGGTGCGAACACAGGTGAGGCAGCCGGTGCAGCGCTGTGGGTCGATCTGTGCCACTACGCCGCCTAATTGGATGCTGGGGCGGCTCAGAATTGTCAGCACTCTTCCGACACAAGCCATAGCGTGAGTGATCGTTTCCTCGATGAATTTAGGATAATGTGCCATGCCGGCCAGGAAGATGCCATCGTCGTAAAACTCCATCGGCCGCATCTTCAGGTGACTCTCGAGGAAGAAACCTTCGTTCGATCTGGGAACGCCCAGTACTTTCGCTAACTCACCCGTTCCTGACGATGGCTGGATCGACATGCTCAGTGCAATCATGTCGGGCTCGAACACAAGTGTTTCCCCAAAGATATGTTCGTCCACCTCGACGACGACTTTCGCGCCTGAATCGCTCTTTTCGAGGCGAACTCGAGGCGGAGCGGCATCCGTGTAGCGTACGAAGATCACACCTCTTCTGCGCACATCCAGATAATATTTTTCTCGAAATCCGTAGGTGATGATGTTCTTGTAGAGGATGATTACCTGGCAGTCCGGGTTGAGCATCTTCAAACGCGAGGCGTTTTTAATCGTATTGGTGCAGCATATGCGCGAGCAGTATTCTTCCTCGCCCTCGGGCTGCACACACTGGATGAGAATCACGGACTTCAAACGCGTTACGCGCTCGGGCTGGTGAGCGAGGATTTCCTCCAATTCGGACATGCGAATTATGCTCGCATCTTTTCCAAGCAGGTAGCGGTCCGCAGTGGCTTCCTGGCCCCCGGTTGCTACGATAACGGCCGCGTGCCGGATTTCTGTCTCTTGAAAAGTGCCGTCTCCGTTTTCTGTGCGGATGCGTGCGCGGAAATCGCCCACGCTTCCAGTATGATGAACCACTTGGCTGTGCAGGTGGAGGGTGATGCGCTTGTGACTCAGGATGCGGTTAACCTGGTCGCGCAGAAGGCGTTGGGGATTGGCGTTCTCGGCGACGAAGTAGATGTGGTGCAGATTTCCTCCCAATTCACCACTTTTCTCCACCAGGTGTACTTCGAAGCCCGCGTCAGCAATGCCCAGCGCGGATGTCATCCCAGCCACACCTCCACCAATCACCAGAGCTGCCCGCTTGGGTTGACGTTGAAATTTGTGAACGGTGTCTGCTTGGAGAACGCGCTCGACGCCGATGCGAAGCATTTCGCATGCTTTGCGCGTGGCGCCTATCGGATCGCTGCCATGTACCCAGGAGCAGTGTTCGCGCAGGTTGACCATCTCGATCCAGTAGGGATTGAGACCAGCTTCTGACGCCAGCCGCTGGAAAAGCGGCTCATGCATTCGGTGGCTGCAGGCTGCAATTACGATGCGGTTGGCGCCACCTTCGGACACCAAACGTTGTAGCTGGGTTTGCCCGTCTTCATGACAAGCGAGGGGATGGATCTCGACTTGCCGCACCGCCGGCAACGTGCCGGCGAAATTGGCAACTTCTTGCAAGTCGATGACTTGCGATATTTCACCGGCGCATCCGCAAAGCAGGACTCCAACCTTCAGATCATCGTGATCTGCTTCCATCTCCTGGACGGGATCATGAGAGGTCAGAAAGGGTTGTGCCCGACTGAAGGTATTTTCCCCGAGCTGGTCGTGCATGATGCGCATCGCTTCGGCCGCCGCGCCGGATGCATCCAGAATGGTTTCTGCAATCTCCTTTGGGGAAGCAAAAGCGCCGCAGACGAAGACGCCCGGACGGGAAGTGTCCAAGGGGAAGAATTTATCTGTTTCGCAGAAGCCATACTCGTTGGTGGCGATTCCCAGCGTATTGACGATATCGGTGGATCCTTTTGGCGGCCGGATACCGACGGCAAGGACGACCAGATCGAAGCGCGACTCTCGCACTTTGCCCTGGCCGGGCGCAGATTCACCGTGCATGCGTCCGGAGGGATAGCGCAGGATGACTTCCCCTGTCAATGGGTCTTCGTCGATAGAAGATATGCGGCAGCGTGTATAGCGGATACCGAAATCATCTCGAGCTTGACGGTAGTAGTGATTGTATTCCTTATTGAAGGCACGCTCGTCCATTGTGAAAATATGACAGTTGATGCTGGAATCGCGTTGTTTGGCCAGCATGGCTTCTTTCGTGGCATACATACAACAGATGGATGAGCAGTATGGATTTACTTGATCGCGTGAGCCGATGCATTGCAGCCAGGCGATACGCTTTGGGATTTTCCCATCCGATATGCGTTTGACGATGCCCTCCGTCGGACCTGACCGGGAGGCCAGGCGCTCGTATTGCATCGATGTGATCACATTCGGAATCCGGCCGTAACCTAATTCCGGCATCGAGGACGGATCGAAGGGCTGGAATCCCATCGCCAGGATTACCGCACCGACACGAATCTCGTGGTTTCTCGGTTGAGCATCGAGATCGATAGCCTGAGTAGGACAGACGGTCATGCATTTTTGACAGTCGTCGCAGTGGTCGCTTTTCTCCAGTATGTAGTACGCATTCGGCAGCGAGCGCGGCGCCGATTTGTCAATGGTTTTACGGGTGCTCAATCCAAGTTGGAATCCACTGGGACGGATCTGAGTGCATACATCAGCACATCGACCGCAATTGATGCAAAGGTTCGGATCGACGATTTTCGCTCGCTCACGAAGTATTACTGTAAAATCGCCAGCCTGTCCTTCGCAGCTGACCAGGTCGGTTGAAGTGAGAATGGTTATGTTGGGATGTTTGTTTTGGTCCAATAAGGCTGGCGTGATCGAAGGCCGTGTACATCCGAATCCATGGTCAGAGGTGCCTCGGCATAGTACACAGTCGTGTGTCGGGAACATGAAACCGAGTTGGGCGACGCGCCCACCCAGCGAGGGGGAGTTTTCGAGTAAGTACGTGTGGATTCCGGCTTCAGCCAGATCGATGGCGGCACGCATACCACCGACGCCGCCTCCGATCACGAGGACGTTTTCAGCCTTCTTTCTTCCGTTTCCGGGGAAGTGACGAGGATCTCCTGGC
>Ga0307426_1001847_pt1 | contig 13522 bp, 11 predicted proteins | sample SalMarWE160340MG_FD_202165 | JGI IMG/M metagenome (GOLD analysis project Ga0307426, IMG submission 202165) | Salt marsh sediment microbial communities from the Plum Island Ecosystem LTER, Massachusetts, United States - WE1603-40 | ecosystem: Environmental > Aquatic > Marine > Intertidal zone >... | reverse complement strand
CCACGCGCACACGCAGGCGGCCTCGATGTTCGTCGTCATCGTTGTCCACTACGATGCCGCTGTATTTTCCGTAGAACTTGCCAACATGTCGTTGCAGATCCCGTTCGTTCATGTCTATCTCGTCGCCACGAAGCGTGTACGATAGGTGAGCTGGGTAAGTCGATTTTCCTCTTCGATGCTTCTACGCTCGATGATGTGATTGACGCGGGATACATACCAGCGGCCGTTCGCCCAGGTAGCCACACCATCGATCTCCACCGGACCCTTCGCCCGTAAAAACACGGTACCCATGGCAACCCCCCGGCCATAAAATCCAAGAATGCGGGTCTGATCTTGCTCTATCCGACGCGCCGCGAGTTCTTCACTGGACGGCGCACCGATGATCGTTCGGCGCGCCCGCAAGTCCTGCGGCTGGGTTTCAGCGGCTGCAGCAACGTCGACGGAACTCTCATAGCTATGCGCTCGCCCTTCACCGTCCCTCGCACTTATCTGGGCGCTCCGATCGGCCGACGCTTCGGGCGCCGGACCGGCTGCCGGTTCTGCACCCTGCTGGGGCGTCGAATCACCGGTTTCCGGATTCGAGACCGTGATGGAGCTGCTGGGAGAAGCGCCGCTTCCTACCCTGTGGTAATTAAACTCCAGCAGTTTTCCGATTCCAGTACAGTGCAGGAGCGTCCCCATGGGTTCCTGTTCAAGTAATACCTCTTCCGACCAGAAATAGAAACGAGGTTCCCCGCCCCTCGCCCGGACTTCGTCCGAATCTCCTTCGGCCGCGTTGACCTCCACGAAGGCTCGTGAGCGATACTCTTCCGCCAGATCTTGGATAAACTCCCAATCGTTTTTGTGTTGCTGCAGCAATGGTTCGTCATCAGACCAGTCGGGCATTGGATCGATACGTACCGATCCAACAGGAATGTGATACGGTTCGAGGATCTCTGTGAGGATCTCTTCGAGGGTACCGACGTAGTGCCGCGATGCCGGAGGATCACCCAGGGTCAGCCGAAAGGAAGGATCGTAGGCCTGAACTTCCACGCGAGGGCTATCGTGGGCGACGACGTGCGTGCCGTGGATGATCCCTTCGAAGGCCAGCGCATTCTCACTCTCCCATCCAAGCTCCACGCGAACTTCTTCTCCTTCCTGAAGTGCATCGGAATGGGCAGAATTTGGATTGTCCATGCGGAACGTCACCTTATCACATCCGCGATCCACGTCCTCCAAATCAAGATGCCAGACGAGGCTGCCCACTTCACCCGTTTCGATATGCACTTTAAGGTAAACCCTTTCGTCTGCCGACATACTCAACCCCTCGTCCGGACGACACGGCCAACGCCGCTGGCCGGAGGTACCCTGACCGTGTCTCCGGGTTGAAAATCGAGTGGAAAGATGAGTTTGTTCGCATCGGCGACGACCCACCAGGCGGCGCTCTTTCCGAAGTAACGCCAGGCCAGGTATTCGACGTCCTCTACGCCGGTGAGGCGATGGTTATAGAAATCGACGTCATCACGCGTTCTTAGCAGGCGAGCGGGAAGGGCGGTGCTCGTACCGGTCTCGTCCGTTACCTGATAACTTTTCGATAACCTGTAGCGCGAAGTCACATCAACAGGCATGATTCTCCCTTTATAAAAATAGGTTCAGGATCGGTGTGGCGTCTACGAGGTCTGCCGCGAATCCCTCTCGGGTGTAACTTTCGATTATGCCCTTATGACGCACCACGAAGTCGATCATCGGGGTGGGCGAATGTGTCTGCTCGCGCAGCCGAACAGAGACCTCTGCCCGTGCTGCCGAAAGATCGGATTTGAAATCTGTGATCTTGATATCCAGATCCTCCATGACGCAGTCGAAACTCAGCGGCCCCATGACCAGAGTGCACGTAGGTGGCCTGTTCCAGCAAGGCGGCGTCCATCCTTCGCCAGCGAAGCCGTTCACCAGCCATTTGCCCACGTCGATGATGTCCCATGCTGGGTACATAAAAGAGCGTAACAGGGCCAGGTCGGGTTCGATTTTCCCGCCGAAATGGTCGTCCTCGTCATGCGGTCCGCGCTCATCTGCCGTAAGTTTGAACTCAAGTGTGTACTGCCTGGGTTCACCTTCCAACGCCTCATATGGCTTCGTGGCCGTGAGAAGCGGACCCCATTCCTTGATGTCCTCCCAGATACCTCCCATGGCCGACAGTGCACCCGCCGACCATGCTGCAGTGGATTGATCGAAACCCCAGCGTCCAAAGCTGTTCGCCTGCTGGTACTTGTAGCGCTTGCGCTCCTGCAGCAAATCCGGGTTCCATTGGAAGCGAAAGATCAAGGGTGGAACGTTCAAGATATTTGCCAACAAACCTCTCTCTGTCATCGATTTACCTCCTACCTGCCCGCCGATCAGGCGATTGCCGTATATGGATCCGGTGGACGGATCGCACGTTCCTCACGCTCCAGGGAATACCGCACTACGGCCTGGTATACCTCCTCATCCGTCATGCAACGCGGAGGATCGAGTCTGGAAGTTGGCGGCGCCGCTCTCTCTCTTTCTTCGCCGCCCGTGATCTGGATTTCGACCAGGTCGATATCGATCGTTGCGCTGGGACGATCGAACTGGCCCCTCAATAAACGCAGCGCACCGCCAGGCTCCCCCTCCGTCGGTCGAGTCGTGAAGTGGTGTGAAATCTGATCGAAAATGGCGTTCATACCTCCGCCCACGAGCCAATCCTGGTATGCGTTCGCAATCGCCTCCAATCCCGTTTCTGGGCTTTCGGCGGCCAGCGGCTCGCGAATTGCATTTGCAAGAGTACTCGCCTCCCCGCGGATTCGGTCCACGTGGCGGTCCAGGATGCCCCGGGAAAAATCGGCTTCGTGGGACACGGCTCGATCGAATCGACCGGCGAGGCCGGATAAAGCGGTTTCCGCAGTACCGAATACGTCACGCGAAGTGTCCCCCAATGAAGTCGTCAGCGTTTCCAGGCTGGAAGTGATGGTATCCCTTAATGGATCGAGGTATTCACCCAAAGCAGGCGGTGGTTCAATGGTTAAGGTTGTTGGACCTGCCCCAGCTCCCGTCCCACCCGAACCGGCAGCGCCGCCTCCGGTAGGAAAAGCCGCCCGGTGGGATTCCCGCAGCATGTTCATTACATCCGTCGGCAGCGCGGCGCCTTCGTTCAGCAGCATGTAGATCGGCGGGATCAACGAAGGAAGAATCCGTACCAGATGATCGATGGTTCGAAACACCTGAAGCTCACCCAGAGCTCTCAGCGCAGTGAAGACGCCCGAAACCAACCATCCGATCAGGCTGCCAATTATCTCCTGCAGCGCAGTGGTGATCGCCTCCAACGCATCGAACACGGCTCCCACGATCGTCTGCACCGCCGCGCCGATCGAGGTCAGGACGGATTGGATAGCAGTCCCCAGGATGCCGACGACCGAAGCGGCGAGACGAGCGGCGGAAGCAACGGTCTCGAAAATCACCGTAAGCAGCACGCCGCGGAGCACGAGCGCGTTGCGCAATATAAACTGCACGGTCTCCAGAATGGCCCGTCGGATTCCGGCCAGATTCGCAATCAGCAGGGCGAGGGCACCGATGACGTTGGGGATAAGCAGGATCAGCCCGTCCACGATATGCGCGGTGCGGTCGAGTGCTCGATTCACCCCATCCAGAATCGCCATCAAACGTTCGCCAGTTCGCGAGAACGGCCTTTCTGAAGTAGCTCCTTCATCAGCCGCTTCCGGTCCTGACGACGCCGCTTCGAAGAGAGCCGTGACGTCGCGGATCGTGCCTCGAATCCCTTCGAGCGTCGTTAGTATGGTCTCCCCGCTCGTTGCGTGAGCTTCAGAGCTCGAAGACGGGGTTTCCGGCGCGGATTCCCCGCCGCCTCTCACGCCAAGCCTTTCGATGATCTGGCGAATGTTTTCAACAATGCGCTCGAGCGACCTGACCATCCACGGCAGCGAAAACGAAGTCAGAAATCCTCCCACCAAACCGCCGATCAGATTGCTGAAGAAATTGCCGATGCCGCCGAATAACGCTTCCAGGAAACCACCGAAGGAGTTGCCGGGAGCAAGGTCGTTAATGTTGACGACATGCACCATCAAGGCCCCGTTGAACATGGGCGGCGAGCCGAATTCGGGTCCCTCGGCCAGGGCTTTGGCGAATTCGAATCCCAGGTAGCGCGAGGTGTTCCGCTCGATGTCCTCCAAGGCACGGCGCGCGGTTCGCACCTGCGTCAACAAGACACCAAATGCCTCAACCACCAAGTCTTCAGGATCCATTATGTAACCTTATACTCATGGCAAGCCCGTCACCTGATTGGCCTCCCGGATACGATCGAAATTCGCCTGGCCCGTGGCATACGCTTCCTGGACCACGCTTTGAAAGCGATCCGCGACGTGAGCCGCCAGTTCGGGATTCGGAGGCCAATTCCTGACGACGATTTCGACTTTTGGCGCGCGAACTCGGCCGAGGCGAGCGAGCTTCAGCAGCCTGCGCGGGGAAGTCATCGTGACTTCCATGGGTGTGTCTGTGCCCTCTGCGATGTGCTCCACCCATTCGTTCAGCACCATGCCGATAAAACCCGCCATCGCCGCACCGATCATGTCGAATCCACCTTGAACGAGCCACTGCGCATACGTCCCGGCGAGCGGCTCAAAACCGGTGGGGGAAGCTTCCGTTGCTCGTCTCCCGAAGAGTGATCGCATAAGTGCGTCGGTATCCGAGACCAAGCGATCCAGCAAACGGCGCGAACCCAACCTGGAGGCACGGACTGCGGCGGCGTCAAACGCGTCCGCCGTGTGACTCAAAGTGTCGCCAACGGTGGTCATTACGCCGCCGATGCCGCTCGAAATGCCGCCCATGACGTCGCTCACCACCCCTTCGATTCGCCGTCTGAGGGGTTGGATGATTCGCCTAGTGTAGTTGGGTACCCGGTCGGCATCGTAGGTTAGCGTTAGCTGTTCCATCCTCCCCGCGCGTGGCAGAGCCAGGGCGCCGGTCAATCCCTGCAGTGCAGCAATCGTTCTCGGGACGTTCGTTCCCGAGATGACGTCGACCATCGCCGCATTCCAAAGCGGCGCCGGGGCACCGTACCAGGCGTCGTGCAGGAGATGAACGGCTTCTCTCAGTTCCTGATTGAAAAAAGCACCCGGACCAATGTCCATCACCAATTGGCCGACCGTCACAGGCTCTTCACGTGGAGCGGTGTACATTTCCGGAGAATCCCCGATGGCGTATAAGTTGGTATCGATGGTCTCAATCGCTTCTTGCACGGCAACCAACGCCCTGTGAATGATCGGACCTACGTCGATGTCGATAATTGCATTGCCGTATCGAACCACTTTATGGATCATGCTTTCCACGCCCGACCAGAAAGTTTCCAACTGGGATCCGAAAGTCCTGATGCCATCAAGTAATCCATGCGTGTACTCGATCGCAGCTTTTGAATAGACGTGCAGATAACTGTTTGCTACTTCCTCGAACGTGTAGAGCAATTCCAAACCCTGGATGGCATAGGAACCGAGATCGTCGATAAAGACCCGCAGAACGTTCCGCCGGAACGTATATGCCCGCTGTTCAATCCCTTGAAAGAAGTCCAGAGCAAGGTAGCGTAGATGAAGCAGAACATCGCCGCCGACATCTCCGAGGAGGCGTGCCAGGGCAGGGATGAGCAATAATCCCGCTACCAGGTAGCGGACGATGTTGTCCAACCTGTATTCAATCGGCAGAGCAGATGGCGTTTCACCTGCCCGCGCTTCGCCTTCCGGGATTTCCACCTTGGAGGTTGCGCTGGAGCTCGCAGGGAAAAACGCGTTGCGTACGATCTTTGCCGCATCGAGAATCTGGCCGCGACTCGTCGCCAAGGCGCGGTATGCCATCACGGCAATCCCGGGGATGTCCGAAATGCTTCGTTGAGTGGGATCGAACATCTCCGCGCTGGGCACCCGAAAACGATCGATCGAAGCCAGTATCCCTGCCGTAATTTGTTCCAAAATCCCCAAAAATCTGGGAAGCAGTTGGGGTTCACGCACTGCCCGAGATACCCTGCGCCCGACATTCCATTGTTCGAGAGCTCGCCCGACGTGATCGCCGACGCCCTCAACCGGTGCCGTGAGCAGGTATCCAAACTGAAAATTCGCCACTCGCGCAGTCACCGCCTCGTTGTAGAAACGGAATACGGGAAAATCCATGGACCATCTTTCCAGATCCTCGGCTTCCTGCACTCGTTCCCTCAACCACTCCTCCAAGAGGAAGTTGGACCACTTGAAAACCCCAAACCAGCGAAGGAACTGCGGCAAGGAAGCTTCTACGGTTTCATTCCAAAGCAATATTATCGGCATGGCCGTCTACTCGACGCTGCTCGTCAGGTAAGTCCGATTTCTCAACTCGACCTCGAGGTGCTCACGGAAACTAACCAATTCCGATTCGGTTGCATCCGCAGATTGAATACGCAATATCCTGATGATGGGCCGGAGTCTGTCGCTCGCTCCAATGTCCAGCATGGGTTGGGAAAGAGGCTCGCGCTCTATGTCGTAGACTTCCCTGTCGAGCATGTCGAAATACTCGCGCACCATCGGTGCATAGTCACGCAAGTGTGCAGGCAGTACGCGACCCACCGCGAGGTAAATCATGTCGCGCAGTTGCTGATCGTTAAGCAGAAGCCTCGGCCTGCCCCGCTCGCGCTCCAACGTCCTTCGCTCTGCTGCGAAAGCGCTCATTGGATCTCTGAGCAGAGATGCCGGCACCGATCTGCTGGCCATGGTTCTTTCGGCTTTCGCACGAAGGCGTTCGGTAAGTCGGCTTATGTCGACGGTTTCAGGCTCACCAATCTCTTGCAGAATTTCCTCGAAATCCGGTATGGTCGGTGGATCAGGAAAATCCGGAATATCGAACGATGGCGTTTCAGGCAAACTGACCGATCCAAAAGATTCGAACAGATCGTCGAGTGCACCAGTAAAACCGCCGGTGAAGACGTAAGCCAACGGCCCGATGATCCATTCGCTGACCCAACTGCTTTCTTCTTCCATGGGTTTGGAACGCCCGGGACCAGATCTGAATGCCTGGACGATGGCCGGCATCATCGAGAGCAATTTCCGAAGTCGTTCGACAAAGATCCCGACGGGAGTGACGTCGAACGCACCGGTGATCTTGTCGTAAAGCGCATCCACGTATTTCACGATGGCAGCCACGATCTCTTTATAGGTGTCCAGGAATCTGCTCTGAAAATCGGTCAACACGTTCGAGACTTTTTCCAGCAGCAATCCAGGCAATCGCTGTATGCTGTCCAGCACCCAATTTACGATCCCCAGTGGAGACGGTCTTCGCGTGAAGGCATCCACCAGTTGGTCGACGAAACCGTCGAAAATATCTCGGACCGCATCCATGACGGCTTGGATCAGGCCGCTCATGGCACGATATTGGCCCATGATGTGGGGCAGCAAACGCACGAAGCGGGTGATCAGGAGTGCCGCAAAGCCGACAATCTGAACGAATAGCCCGGCAAAGCGATCCAGGAGATCCAGAATTCGCCGCAGAAGCGGATTCCTCACCTCGGATCGAGGACCCGTGATCACGTCCCAGAATCGCAGTGTGGCATCCAAAAGAGTCGCCAATTCACCCAGGACCCTGTAGAACATGCGGCTTTCTCGCTGTCCACCCAGCACCATCGTGAGCGCCCCTGCCAGCAATAGAGGAACTGCGAGCACGCCCGCCGCTGGACCAAGTACCGGGAGAATCCATATGCCTGCAACGCGATACAGCATCGCAAGGATTCCACCCCACGGTTCATCGACGAGCAGCGAGAGAATCTCGCGAATGTGTGTGGCGATGAGAATCGCGCCCGTGGGAGATACGGCCACCCCGACGAGTAAGCCAGCGATACCGGATAGTGGACCCAGCAGGTTAAGCTCCGGATATGGCTCGGGCATACTGCGTTTAACCTCTATGTAACGCCGTTTGAGTTCTTCGATGTTGACGATGGCGATGTAGAGATTGAGACGCTTGACCGGCACACTCGATCCGAACCAATGCGTCAGAAACGCCCCGCGCGCCCTGCGCAGGATTTGTTCTTCCAGCGTTACCAGCCGGGCCCAGGGTGAAAGTACCTCTCCGGTTTTCTCGAGGGTTTCAGTGAGTTCCGGCAACAGTGAAATAGGCACGACTCAACGCTCCCTAGCGGCCTTGATTTGAGCGTTTTCCCGCTCGATTTGTTTTGCCAGCAGTTTGACAAACTCGCGACGCTCTGCGGTCGTCAGTCCCATGATCTCTGACCAGGACCAATGTAGGTTGTAAGCCAAAAAGAAGATCTCTTCCCTGAGTGACTCGATGTTCAATCCAGCGCTAAAAAATGAGTCATGTCCAGGTTCGCCCTGACCTCCTCGCCGCACACCGGGCATTCGATATCCCTCAGCAGGTCGACGCCGGGAGCCGCCCGATTGAGCGCTCTATCGATCAACCGGCGATCCGTGAGAGTCAAATCGGCCAGGAGTCTTGGTCCCAGCCCCTCGATGCGGTGCTTGGGCATATCCCCGACGCTTTTGATACAGCGAGACAGCAATGCATTCTTTCCGTGTGAGGGATTCTTTCTGACCATCGGTGCTACGGCGGCTTCATCCACGCCGCGCGGCAATGTGAGGGTCAACGCTTTGTGGCACTTGTTATCCTTGTCCCAGTAGCCATCTTCAAGCTCAACCTGGATGTCCTCCAGTTGTTCCCCTGGCCCCAGCCTGCGTACCGGGAGATCGTCGATATTTTCAGTAACGAATATCTTCTCCCTGCAGGAAGGACACGTGTAGCGCGCCTCCAGTTCGGGGCCGAAGGTAAAACTTCGCAGTCTGAGCAGCACGTAATTGCGATCCGCTGAGTACCAGTTCGCCACATCCTGCTTTGTCAGTTGTTCGTCACCCTCGAAACTGGTCACGCAACTGAAAATGAGTTCTGTAACGAGTTTTCCGCCGTTCCGCATGTTCGCTCGATCCGCGATGATCGCTTCCTCGCGGCCGGTCATTTTTCGGAGTGTGCCCTTGCGGCGAGTGCTGTTATCGCCGTTGGTGTAGCCGATCGGGAGTTCGAACTCCATCTCGCGGTGATTCTGGGTAATGAGATTCTCAGTCATAAGATCCTCCGTAGGTTATGGAGATATTCGTTCCAAGCCTTCGTGCTCCAGCACGATCGTTTGGGTGAAAAAGTTATCCGTGCCGGCCTCAAGATCGCTGAACTTCGACGATTTAACCCAGGCGTCCTTGAAGGTGAAGACCATCACGTCTTCTCCGTTGTGCCGCTTGATGATCTGCCCATTGCGTCGAATGGACGAACCGTGGCTGGTGTTCTCCGTGAGATTGAACGTCTCGCGCCACCAATCGAGGAACAATTGATCGTCCGGACTGCCGTCGACACGACGCTCGATGGTGAGTGAATCAAACTTGACCTTTGTAGATGAAATCTTGTGCACGTGGGAGGAGCCTCCATCAGGCTGTTCGATGGTGTCGTACTCGCCCTCGCTGAGACCGGTGATCCGTGTTACGGACGGACTCTCAACAGAACCGACCATCAACAAATACTCCGTGGACTTATAGCCCTCCCAGATATCTCCAACTTGTGGCATCGGTCATACTCCTTTTTTAATGTCAGGCTTCAGAAACGGTCCCACCACTGGGTTGTTGTCCGACTTTGATCACGATCGTCTCCGCCGGATTGCTCGGGTAGATGTAGACTTCGACGTTGAGAAAACCGAGTTGCACCTGGGCAGGCGGATTATTGCTGGCATCACAAATTACCGTGAAGACTTCAGAGGGGCTTCCGGTACCGAAGGCGCCCTGTCGCCAGAGACCTGTCAGGAAGGGAACCACGCTTCCGTACTTGACCAGGTTCCACAGCGTGTCCTTGTTCGGTTCCTGACGCACCCAGCGCAGTCCGTCCTTGAGACTCGTCTTGATGTAGTTGAACAGAAGTCGCACATTGACGTACAACCAGCGGCTGTCCGTGCTCAAAGTGCGGGATGCATCCACGATAACCCCAGATCTGGGAATTGCCCGGATTCCGTTGATACCTGCGTTCTTGACCAGGTTCGTATGCTCGGCGTCGCTGAGTCGATAGGTCACATCGAGGACGTTGCGCAGACGAGATTCGTCGCCAGCTGGGGCTTTCCAAACGCCTCGACCGGTCTCGATACGGCCAAACATGCCGAGTACGTGGCCAATCGGTGGGATCACTTTCGTGGGATTTGCCCCCACCCCGATCGGATCCGTGACCAGAATCCAAGGGCCGTACAGGGCGCCATAGACTTTCGACCCCTGCAGACTCTGCCCGTACGCGAGGGCCGTTCCCGCATCGATCGATCCTTCCGGAATAGCGCCCACGTACATGCAATCTCCACGTCCCTCAGCGTAGGCAATGCCCGCCACCGCAATCGCGGGATCCGTACGCTCGCATGTCACGAGCTGCACCCCATACGGGTCGAAGGCATAGAAACCCGTGTGGGAGGCTTCGTCCCCCGAGAATTCAGCTGCGGTCGGCACGCCGTCGACACCACCGGTGTCAAATGGAACGGGGTCGGGCAGGTCTACCGGCCGGTTCAGTCCGATCCCGGTTGCGCTCCCTTCGTCCACGGCCCGGATAAAATTGGAACCGCTGAGGGGATCGTTGAGGACCGCCACGGCGTAGTTGGAAACATCAGGTTCCATCGACAGCCCCAGCCAGGTTTCCACGATGTTTTCTTCTGGATCTGACCCGCCGTAAAGAATCTCGAGATTGAACTCTAGAGTCTGAATGCGCAGCAGCGTAGTGTCGTATACGCCGGGGGCAGCCAGCGCAGGGTTCCAGGTCACCGCGTTGGTCAGGGGATTGACCGACTGGAGCTTGACGATCTCGGAAGTTGTTCCATCATCGAGTTCAATGACATCTCCAACCTTCATATCATCGATACGATGGAGGATCGTCCCTGCGGCCGTCAATGCCGCAGTCGTTGCGGCGCCACCAACTGGCGCCGGGAAACCCAGCGTGGCGTTGGCCAGGACATCCAGGGAGGTGAATCCCCCCGACAGTAGGGCGATGTTTCCCGTCGAAGTCAAGGTAAGCTCACCGCCAGCCTCGAGGGATGCATCCAGATCGTTCGTCCTGGCGTTGATGGCGTCCACAATCTCGGCAGGAGTCGCATTGCTGGGATCGGCGAAATCGGCCGCCTGGAACGAAATCGTCGTGGGGACCGCGGCTCCATCAATGGTGACCACGAGATGCGGAAAACCCGCAGCCGACATATCGGTCGTGGCCGGGAGAGGCGCCGGGGTCGAAACCGTTGCCGGCGCCGTTTCGGCGAGACGGCGGTTCGACACGATCGAAGTCCGGGTCGTGCGTACGTAGAGTTCAAGTCCCCACGAACCCGGATCCTCGCTTCCACGGTAGCCGCCCTCCAAACGAAGGGTGTTCACGGGACCGTCATCTACCAAGGTGCGAGAGGCTACGGTGGCCGTAGCCGAAGCGACTCGATTGACGTAGGCAGTGGCGCCGCCGTTGTCGAAGAATCCCTTCACCAGATACGCGCCGAAACCCTGATCGAAATAGGTTCCAAAACGCTCGACGAAGTCAGCGAAACTCGTTATCCTCGCGGGCGAATGGGGGATTCCCCTTCGAGTAAGAATATTGAACGCCGTAACAGATGTGGCTGCCCCTGCGATAGCCGGCGCGCCGACTCCATCAACTTCCACTACATTCAAGCCTATGTTATATGTCATTTGGCATCTCCGTCATCCGCATTTGATGATTTCTTCTTCCCGCTTTCGGATTTCTTCTTCGATCGGGAAGCCGATTTTGTCGTTTTCTTCGGCGGACTCGCTTTTGGGGTCTTCTTCGTGGTTTCCCGTTTGGCTTTGCTCGTTGACGTCTTTTTCGTGGCGCGCTTCGGTTTTGGTGCCGCCTTCGGCTTTTCTTCCACGGCTTCGTGTCGTGTGAGGACACCGCGCTTTTCCAGAGTCAGGCAGATCGCCTCGGGCTCTGCAGTTTCGAGAATGCCACGGGGCGGCAGGACCACTACACCCGTTGACAAGTGCAATTCCACCGGTCGTCGTGTTGCATTTCGGAAGATCCATTTCGGGGATTCGGCCATAGCTACTCCTAGGAACCTATATCCATGTCCAGTGTGACCTCTCCAACCGGGGCGACAATTTCGGGCATTCCTCTTTCCTTTCTGGTGGCAACCCGGTAGCGAAGTGCAGGAACATTGGCCAATATATCGTCCTCATGGTGCGCCTCAATACGGTCAAAGGGAAGCTGCACTCCATTGACATACAAGCTGCGGCGATGTCCAAGCACATCGAGGACAAATTCAACCATCTGTCTATGCTCAGGCCGGTCATCCGTAACTGGCTCGATCCGATAAAAAAGATCGTACGCCACCGATTCCGGCCGCAGGTGGAAACCTGAATCTGAGAAATCCGTCCTCCGTTTCTGCCCGTTGGTCCTCAAATCCGAGTATGCAGCCTCGTAGAGTACGATCCGTATCCATGGCGAAGTCGGCTCCGGAGCGCCGGGCACGTGCACTTCAGCCGGCACCGGCACGCCGATGACGAGTACGCCATCGAGCAATTTCGTTATTGCAGCATCGACATCAGCGATCATCTGAGGCTCACTCACGATAAGCTCGTCGAGCCAAGCCGTCCATGAAGTGGATACGTTGACTGCAGTCATACGGATCGTGTCTACTGCGTTGGAGACCAGAGGAGCCAGATCGTCCAGCGAAATGCGGACAAACTGCCACCGGCCTGTCTCGGGAACCGGCAGGTAACGATGCCAATCATTTCCAGGCGCACCGATGGGCATGGCCGCGCTGCCCAATTCCAATTTCAGATGGAAAGGTTGATCCGGAGTCCCATCGGCCGGATCTGTCGCTCTGATCCAGAGACGCAGTTCGGAATAATCCATAAAATTGATCGGAGCGAAGGAACGGGTGATGAAATGCCCGTCTGCCGTGGCTGACATCTCGACGCGCATGCTCGTCGTACTCTCCACATCGGCATAGACCGCTGCGTCAGTGGAAAGCGAGACTTCGGTCGAAGGCAAGCTTCCTGGATCGAATGCACTCCAGAGTGCGTGATTGCTGAAATCGTCGATCAGTGTCGAGGGCAAAACTCCTGCCTCCAAAAAAAATAATGCAAACGCCTATTTTGCCGTCTCTGTAATTCCGTCTACGTCCCCCTGGACAACACCCGTATCGTGATCGGCCGTCTGGCACCGGAAGTCGATGACGAAGCAGCGTGCGTCTTACGACCCGATATCTTTATTCAAGCGCATCTTTGTTCTCGATGACCGCATTGATGAAATCCGCAATCCGATCACCGGTCTGGAAGTGCACCGTTTCGCTTGAATGAGCGCGAGTAATCTTGCCTCGCGTAATCCGTCCCTCGGCCGTCATCCAAGCTCGCACCTGGTATACCCCGGCTGCAAGCGTAACGGCCCGTCCGTCCGACATCTGCACTCCTCCACGGAATTGCCCCTCGACATCCGATTTTTCCATTCGGATGATGAACGAAACCCGGCGGCCTTCCTCATTCGCTGTCAA
>Ga0307426_1001846_pt1 | contig 13524 bp, 8 predicted proteins | sample SalMarWE160340MG_FD_202165 | JGI IMG/M metagenome (GOLD analysis project Ga0307426, IMG submission 202165) | Salt marsh sediment microbial communities from the Plum Island Ecosystem LTER, Massachusetts, United States - WE1603-40 | ecosystem: Environmental > Aquatic > Marine > Intertidal zone >... | reverse complement strand
CGCCCGAATAGCGCCGCGCCAGCCCGCGCGAAAGCATGATGGCGGAGACGTCGGCCGTTGAGGCGGTCGAGACCTCGGCATCGACGCGGCCGCCATATTTGTCCTGTCGCACCTGCGCGATACCGACCGCGCCTTCGTTGAGGATTTGCGCCAGCGCGGCGCGCGCGGCCAGCGCCTTTGCGCGCTCGTCCCCGCAGCGCGCGTGCATTTCCGGCGCGTCGATGCCGCGCAGCCGCACTTTGGTGGTAACGTCCATGCCCGGCCAGATGCGCACCCGCGCCTCGAAGGTGTCGCCGTCGATCACACGCAGCACTTGGGTTGGCAGCATTTGGGCCGCATGGTCGCCGCGCCAGGCCGACGTCGCCGGCCGCTGTGGCGCCGCCACCGGCGCTTCGACGCCGCGGCTGGCGCCGACCGGCGCGATCAGCGCGCCGGCTGTGAGGCCGGCGGCAAAGCCCACCGCCGCCAGCAGCCAGGCGCCGCCGCGCGCGGGCAGGGTCAAGCGCATTTATATACTTGACAACGGAGGCTGGTTCTGCCACTATCGCGTGCATAGGAGCGCGTCATGAAGCTGATCGAAACGACAATATCCGGCCCCTTTGTGCGATTGCTGTACGCAGACGCCGCCACCAAAGAGCAAGCAACCGAATGGGTCGAAATGCGCGTGAAGGCGGAGGGGGACGATAACCGACGGCTTGGAGTAATTCATCAAGCAGCCGTTCATCGTTTGCGCGCTTTAGTAGACGCCGAAAATCAACGCTTCCAATCGCTTTCAGATCACATTCCCTGAGCATCTCAGCCATCTCGTTACGGACTTTAGCCATGAGCAAATCTCCCATTCAGAACCCCGTCTATTCCAATGAGGACGCCGCCCGTGAGGCCCTAGAAGCCGTGCGCTGGCCCGATGGTCCCGTTTGCCCCCATTGCGGGAATGTCGATCAGGACAAAATCGCCAAGGGCGCCGGCAAGGCTCATAGGCCCGGCCTGTATTATTGCGCCGCCTGCAATGGTCAGTTCACCGTCACTGTCGGCACCGTCATGGAGCGGTCGAAGATTCCCGTCTCCAAGTGGCTACTTGCAATGCACCTCATGGCGACTTGCAAGAACGGCATGAGCGCGCACGAGCTGCATCGCGTTCTCGGCATCACCTACAAGTCCGCTTGGTTCGTGGCACACCGCATCCGCGAAGCGATGAAAGACACCAAATTCACGCCTATGGGTGGCCACGGCAAAACCATTCAGGCCGACGAAACCTATTACGGCAATACGTCAAAGCGAGCCAAGGGATACCGCAAGGGTCACTCACAAAAGGCTTCCGTTGTCGCCTTGGTCGAGCCTCAAAGCGGGCGCGTTGCCGCCGTTCATTTGAAACAGACGGCCACGGCAGATGACGTAAGATTAGTGCTTGTCACCCATGCAAACCGCAAGTCAGAACTGCACACCGATCAGTCGAAGCTTTACATCGAAGTCGGCAAGGAATTTGCCGCGCACAAGACCGTACAGCACGGCTGGAACGGACAAGGCGAATATGTTGGCAAAGACGGTCAGACCACCAACAACGTTGAGAACTTTTTCTTGCAGTTCAAGCGCGGCAAGCGCGGCACTTTCATTCACTGCGGCGAGCAACACTTGCAGCGGTACTTAAACGAATTTGCCTTCCGCTATTCCAACCGTTCCGGCATCGGAATTGAAGATGGGGAACGTGCGGCGCTTATCGCAAAGGGCATCGGTGGTAAGCGTCTCACGCACCGGCCGACTTACTGATATTACGAGCAAGAAACAATTCGCTATACGATTTCTCGCGTGGAGGAAACGAAATGGCGGCAGAAGTGATCGCCGGTCTCGGCGCTCTTAAGACGGCTTTCGATCTCGCGAAGGGATTGAAGGACATTGACAACGCCGCTCGTCGCAACGCGGCCGTCATAGAACTGCAAGAACGTCTGCTCACTGCACAAGCTGCGCAGTCTGCGCTGCTGGAGCGCGTAAGCGAGCTTGAAAAAGAAGTGGCTCGCTTTGAAACATGGGAAGCTGAGAAGCAGCGGTACAAGCTGACCGATTACGGTGGAAGAACGTTCGCTTACGCCCTTAAACAGGAGGAAGCAAAAGGAGAACCCCCGCATCGCATATGTGCACACTGCTATCAGGAGGGCCATCGGTCCATTCTCCAATTCTCGACAAAGAGTGAAGGACAGGATTATTACGACTGCGGACGCTGCAAGACGCGCCAATCATTCGGCGTTTACCGATCCTCGGCGCCGTATGGCGATGATGACGACGGCGACTTTATGACGAGGTAGGAACGCTTTTTTTCGCCTGTGATTTGCGGCGCTTGCCGCCGGGACTCTTGGCCCGACTCGCCTTACGCTTTCCCGCCTTCATTTCATCGTGCGGTTTGGGCGGCATGTTCATCATACGCTTCATGACGCGCAACGTGGCTTCGTCAAGATCAGGTTTTTTCACCATGGATGATCCCAAAGCACTGGATGAGTGGCCCAGCAGAAATAACAAAATAGCCGACGCCGCGCACGTTCACGCTATCGGACAATTCTCGCTCGCATACAACAACCTAGAGGAGCTTTTCGGCTACGTCTTCCAATGCACCTTCCCAGCAGGAGGCGACTATTCTGAAATTTTGTTTCATAGCCTCAACAATCGTGAGCGAGTCGATATGCTGGAGGCGCTATTTCGGTTTCACGACAGCAACAACAAGGAACTCTTCGAGCGAGTGCTGTATGCCCTGCGTTGTTTCGACATCTGCACCGCCAATCGAAATGTCGTTATGCACGCTGTTACCGATCACGAGGCAGGTTCTACCCCAGAATTGCTACGACTGAGGAAAAAAGCGCATAATAATCCGCTTAGGAATACCTCCTACGAAGTTCCACTCGAAATGCTTAGGAAAGTTGCAGATGACACAATGGTCGTTTTCGATTATTGGGCCAAATTGTTCTTTTGGCTCAGCGATCGTCGGGACGGCAAGAAACTGCCGCCATTGCCCGATAAACCTCCTCAGCCGTATAGGCTGAACCCGTCCCCGCTTGTAGAAGCCGACGCAAACAAGCGCTCCCCGCCTCAACCATCGCGGGCGTGATCTCCAAAGTATCCAAATCTTCAACGCTGCCCTGTCGTTGTGCGATATTTGTCATCGATTTTCCGTTGTCAAGTATATAAATGCGGGGTCAAGACTTTCGGCGCAAGGAACATGCTCCTAGGCATTACATCCCAAGGGCGATTCGCGCAAGGACAATCTGAAGTAGCATCATTCACATTCACAGCCTGTCACTGGCACCCACTTGCCTGTAAAGCTGTGAGTTAATGGCACTTTTCGCGAGCCACTTCGCGACCCGGACACAATTCGTGGCAATGATCGGGGCCATGGCGCGTCCGCGCACCTCCCCTCAGCCGGAAGTCCCCGGCCTCGCCGCCCGCAGGATTGCCGTCGACCTTCTTGACGGCGTGCTGCGGCGGCGCATCGCGCTCGACGAGCAGCTCACCGGCAAAGGCGCCCATCCCGGCATCGCTTCGCTCGCCGACCGCGATCGTGCGCTGATGCGCCGGCTCGCCGCCACTGCGCTGCGGCGGCTTGGGACCTTGCGCCACCTGCTGGGCGGATTTCTCGAGAAGGGATTCCCCGCCGACGCGCCGCGCACAGAAGCCATCCTGCTGATCGGCGCGGTGCAGATTCTGTGGCTCGAGGTGCCCGACCACGCCGCGGTCGATCTGTCGGTGCGCCTCGCCCAGGCCGACCGGCGCGCGGCGCGCTATGGCGGCCTGGTCAACGCCGTGCTGCGCCGCGTGGCGCAGAACCGCGAGGCGCTCAGCCTCGGCAACACCACCCGCGACACACCGGACTGGCTGCTGGCGCGCTGGCGCAAAACCTACGGCACCGAGACCGCCCGCGCGATCGCAGTCGCCAATGGCCACGAGCCGGCGCTCGATCTCACCGTCAAGCAGGATCCCGAAGGTTGGGCCGAGCGGCTGCGCGGGCGCGTACTGCCGACCGGCAGCGTACGCACGCTGGCGCAAGGCGCGATCTCGCTGCTGCCCGGATTCAATGAAGGCGCCTGGTGGGTGCAGGACGCCGCCGCATCGCTTCCCGCCCGCCTGCTCGGTGACGTGCGCGGGCTTAGCGTCGCCGATCTGTGCGCGGCGCCCGGCGGCAAGACTGCGCAGCTCAGCTTTGGCGGCGCCCGCGTCACCGCAGTCGATCGGTCGCCCGCGCGCCTCGAGCGTCTGCGTGACAATCTCGCGCGGCTCGCACTCGACGCCGAGACCGTCGCCGCCGACGTATTGGAATGGCAAGCAGGCCCGTTCGATGCCGTGCTGCTCGATGCGCCTTGCTCCTCGACCGGTACCGTCCGCCGCCATCCGGACGTGCCCTGGCTCAAGGCCGAAGCCGATATCGCCATGCTCACCGCATCGCAGCAGCGCCTGCTCGACCGCGCCTTGGAGCTGGTGAAGCCGGGTGGCGTCCTCATCTATTGCGTCTGCTCGCTGGAGCCGGAGGAAGGGGGCGAGCAGATCGCAAGGCTGCTGGCCCGTGATGCATGCTTTGCCCGCAAGCCGATTGCTACCTGCGAGCTTGCTGGCCACGCCGAATTTGTCACCGGCGACGGCGACCTGCGCACGCTGCCGCAGCATCTGCCCGATCCGGATCCGCGCTGGGGCGGGCTCGATGGCTTCTATGCCGCCCGCCTTGTCCGCCAAACGCCCTAATCCTCGGGCCGTAAAGGCATATTGGCCCTGGACCGGCCCTTCGCTATCGTGGGGAATCGCGCGCAAGAATAAGACGCGCGGCAGGGGACGAGCGCCTTGATGATGCGGGTTTCGGTCGCGGAGCGGGCCAGGCTCTCCGTGTTCGTGGGGCGCCGCGCATTCCGCAGCCTCATTGCCCGCTTCAACGCACATCCGTTCACGCGCTGGCGCTACGGCTCGACCTCAGCCGACCGCCTGCTGATCGCGCCGCAGGACCTGCGCACCGCCGACGCCACCCGTGCCGCTGAAATCTATGCTGGCCGTTTCGCCTTCGCCGGCAAGGTGGTGATCTGCGACCGACGTTCGGCATTTGAATTGACGCCGCCGTCCGACGAATGGGCGGTGGTGCTGTTGAGCTTCGCCTGGCTGCGCCACCTGCGCGCGGCCGATTCCGCCATCACCCGCGCCAATGCCCGCTCGCTGATCGACGAATGGATCAACCTGCAAGGCTCATGGCATCCGCTCGGCTGGCGGCTCGACATTTTGTCGCGCCGGCTCGTCTGCTGGCTCAGCCAGGCACCCTTCGTCCTGCAGGACGCCGATGCGCGCTTCTACCGCCGCTTCATCCGCAGCCTATCGCGACAGCTGCGATACTTGCGCCGCTCGCTCAAAGCTTCGCGCGACGGGCTGCCGCGGCTGCAAGCGATGATCGCGCTCACCTACGCAGCGCTTTGCCTGCAGGGCCAGTCCGGTTATCTGCGCGCCAATGTGCGCCGTCTCAGCGACGAGCTCGGTTCGCAGATCCTGCCGGACGGCGGCCACATCAGCCGCAATCCCGGCGCGCTGATCGAACTCTTGGTCGATCTATTGCCGTTGCGCCAGCTGTTCTCGGCGCGCCATCTGCAGCCGCCGGCCGCGCTCAACAACGCCATCGACCGCATGATGCCGATGCTGCGCTTCTTCCGCCACGCCGACGGCAACTTCGCGCAATTCAACGGCATGGGTCCGACGCCGGTCGATCTGCTCGCCACCGTGCTGGCCTATGACGACGCCCGCGGCACGCCGGTGTCGAACGCACCGCATTCCGGCTATCAGCGGATCGACGCCGGCCAGAGCGCGCTGCTGATGGACAGCGGGCGGCCGCCGCCGATCGCGATGAGCCAGGAAGCGCATGCCGGCTGCCTGTCGTTCGAATTGTCGTGGCGGCAGCATCGGCTGGTGATCAATTGCGGCTTGCCGGCGGTGAACAAGGAGAACTGGCGGCAGGTGGCGCGCGCCACCGTGGCGCATTCGACAGTCACGTTCAACGACGCCTCGTCATGCCAGTTTTTCGAATCGCGCTGGTTGCGCCGCCTGCTGTTCGGCGTCCCGATTATCGGCGGCCCGCGTCATATTAACGTCGAGCGCGGGCACGAAACCGGCGGGCTCGCCTTGCGCGCATCGCATGACGGCTACGCGCGCGCCTTCGGCGTGGTCCATAGCCGCCATATAAATATGAGCCCGGACGGCCGCATACTCGAAGGCGAGGACAGCTTCGCGGCGGCCAAGGGCTCCGCGCGGCCGGTAAGCGGCGCCGACGAATTCGCCATCCGTTTCCACCTGCATCCGGCGATCAAGGCCAACCGCCTGGCCGACGGCCGCGGCGTCATCCTACTGCTGCCAGACCGCGAGCTGTGGTCGTTCAGCACCTATGGTGAGACGGTGGAGATCGAGGAGAGCGTGTACCTGGCCGGACCGGATGGCCCGCGCCGCACCGTGCAGATCGTGATCTACGGCCATGCCCGCCAGCAGCCGACGGTGCGCTGGGTTTTCCGGCACACCCCGCCAGCGCCGCCGGGCCAGCAGGCGGCGACGGTGGAGGAGCCGGAATTGCCACTCTGATCGGGCTAGTGCGAAACCTGTATAAAGCGCGCCCGGCCGAATACACTTCCGCCCACTGGGTGTGCTAGCTCCATGAGCCATGGCCAGCCACCCGCGCCGCATCTCCCGCGCTTTGCTGTCGGTGTCCGACAAGACCGGCCTTGCCGATTTCGCGTGCGCGCTCGCCGGCTACGGCGTCGAGCTCATCTCCACCGGCGGCACCGCCAAGTCGCTGCAGGACGCCGGCCTGAAAGTGACCGACGTCGCCGCGCTCACTGGCTTCCCCGAGATGATGGACGGCCGGGTGAAGACGCTGCATCCGAAGGTGCATGGCGGCTTGCTCGGCATTCGCGGGAACAAAGAGCACGCGGCGGCGATGGAGAAACACGGCATCAAGCCGATCGATCTCCTAGTGGTCAATCTCTACCCGTTCGAGGCGACGGTGGCGAAAGGCGCGTCGTTCGACGACTGCATCGAGAACATCGATATTGGTGGGCCAGCCATGATCCGTGCCGCCGCCAAGAATCATGCCGACGTCACCGTCGTGGTCGAGCCCGCCGACTATGAAAGGCTGTTGAGCGAGCTTGCCCTGCACAATGTCATGACCACTCTCGAACTGCGCCAGAAGCTGGCGGCCAAGGCTTACGCGCGCACGGCGGCCTATGATGCCGCCATCTCCAACTGGTTCGCCGACACGCTGCATGACGCCGCGCCCGACTATCGCGCCTTCGGCGGCAAATTGCTGGAGGCGCTGCGCTATGGTGAAAACCCGCATCAAAGCGCGGCGTTCTATCGCGCGCCCGGCGAACGCTTCGGCGTTGCCACCGCCAAGCAACTGCAGGGCAAGCAGCTTTCCTACAACAACATCAACGACACCGACGCGGCTTATGAATGCGTCGCCGAGTTCGATCCGCGCCGCACCGCCGCCTGCGTCATCGTCAAGCATGCCAACCCGTGCGGCGTGGCGGAAGGCGAGCACCTGCTTGACGCTTACAGGAAGGCACTGGCCTGCGACCCGGTGTCGGCCTTCGGCGGCATCGTCGCGCTCAACGGCAAGCTCGACGCCGAGGCGGCCAAGGCGATCACCGAGATTTTCACCGAGGTGATCATCGCGCCGGAAGCGAGCGACGAGGCGATCAAGATCGTCGCGGCGAAAAAGAACCTGCGGCTGCTGCTGACCGGCGGGCTGCCCGATCCGCGCGCATCCGGGCTGACGGTAAAATCGGTGGCCGGCGGCCTTCTCGTGCAATCGCGCGACAACGCTGTAGTGGACGAGATGCAGCTCAAGGCCGTCACAAAACGGGCGCCGAGCGAGGCCGAGCTTGCCGACTTAGCGTTCGCCTTCCGCGTCGCCAAGCACGTCAAGTCTAACACCATCGTCTATGCCAAGGACCGCGCGACCGTCGGCATCGGCGCCGGCCAAATGAGCCGGGTGGATTCAGCCCGCATCGCGGCCCGCAAGGCGCAGGACGCCGCGGAAGCCGAGAAATTGCCGGAGCCGCGCACCAAAGGCTCGGTGGTGGCATCCGACGCCTTCTTTCCGTTTCCCGACGGGCTCTTGGTGGCAATCGAGGCTGGCGCCACCGCGGTGATCCAGCCCGGCGGCTCGGTCAACGACGACAAGGTGATCGCGGCTGCCGACGAACATAATGTGGCGATGGTGTTCACCGGGACGAGGAATTTCAGGCATTAGCCACTCAGCGCGCTACACTCTCCATGTCATGCCCGGGCTTGACCCGGGCATCCATGAGGCGCGTCAACGTGTGATGTCGGCATAGAGATCGCGCCACTGCGGATTGGCTCCTGTTATCAAGTCGAGCTTCCAAGCCCGCGACCAATGCTTGATGTTTTTCTCACTCTGGATTGCACTGTTCGGGTCGTCATAGCGCTCGAAATAGACGAGTTGCTTTAGCCCGTAGCGTTTCGTGAAGCCCGGCACCAACCCTTCGCGGTGCTCGCAGATGCGTCGAACCAAATCATTGGTTATGCCAACGTAGAGTGTCCCACGCGGCTTGTTAGTAAGAATGTAGACAAAATAGCCTGTCATCGCTGCAAAGCATCATGGATTGCCGGGTCAAGCCCGGCAATGACCGTGATGAGAGGCGGCGATTGACGACTACTGCCTTGCCAAATCCCCCAGCAAGCTCGCCGCCACCGACAGCTTCGACAGCGTCAGCCCGGAGCCGGCGATCTCATGGATCGCGTTGCGGATGCGCTCGACCTCGGCCTTGCGCGGTTTCACCCATTCCTCCACCGAGCCGGCGCCGGCAATACCGTTGCCGACCATGGCGGCGGTCAAGCGCCGCTCGGCGTCGCCGATCGAATCGAGCGCGCGATCGAGCGCCAGCCGGTCGAAATAATCCGCCACCACGATATTGGGCACCGCGCCGGCGACGCGGTCGAGCTGAAAGAAAGCTTCGGTTGCGAAATAGGTCGCGGTCACCTCACCCACCGGTTTCTTGGCGCGGTCGGCGACCAGCACGATGTCGGGCGCGGCCTTGAGCGCCGGCAAGCTGGCGATGCGCCGCGCCAGCGCCTCCGGCACGCCGGCTTTCACCAGCTCCGCCGTGCGCGCGTCGCGCGCCGCCGCGGCCGGCTTCGATAGCGCCTGGTCGAGCGCGGCTTCCACCTGCCCGATGCCCTCCTTGTAATGCGCGACAATCGCTTCGAGTCCCTGGGCTGGATCGACATGCCGCAAGGCCCACACCAGGCGATCGAGCAACAGGTCCCGCACCGCGGCGTAGAGGCCGAGCTGCACGTCACCTGAAACCTTGTTGTCGAGCGCGTCGATCTCGGCATTCAGCTCAACCATGCCGTAGCTGTTGCGCACGCCGGCGAAAGCGGCCGCGATATCCGACGCCGGGGCTCCGGTCTGGTCAGCGATGCGCACGATCAGCGTGGCGCCGCCGCGGTTGATCATGGAATTGGTGAGCTGCGTCGCGATGATCTCGCGCCGCAAGCGGTGCGCCTGCAACGCGTTGGGGAAGATGTCCGACATCTCCTTGGGGAAATAGCGGTTGAGCTCGCGCCCAAGATAAGGATCGTCCGGCACCTTGCAGTCGAGCAATTCGCTGTAAAGCGCGAGCTTGGCGTATGCCAGCAGCACCGCAAGCTCGGGCCGGGTCAGCGCCTCGCCGCGCTTGCGCCGCTCCTCGAGCGCCATTTGATCGGGCAGGAACTCGACCGCGCGGTCGAGCTGCCCGGCGGCTTCCAGGGTCTGCATCAGGCGCTGCTGAAAGCCGAGGTCCTCCAGCCCGCGCCGTTGCGCCAACGACAATGCCAGGGTCTGCTGGTAGTTGTTGCGCAACACCAAGCGCGCAACGTCGTCGGTCATCTCGGCCAGCAGCAGGTTGCGCGCCTCGATCTTGAGCGCGCCCGCGCGCACCGGGTCGCTGAGCGCGATCTTGATGTTGACCTCGACGTCGGAGGTGTTGACGCCGGCGGAATTGTCGATGGCGTCTGTGTTGAGCCGGACGCCGGCAAGTGCCGCCTCGATGCGGCCGCGCTGGGTCATGCCGAGATTGGCGCCCTCGCCGATCACCTTGCAGCGCAGTTCGGCGCCGGTGACGCGGAGGGCGTCGTTGGCGCGGTCGCCGGCCGCCTCGTCGCTCTCGCTCGCAGCCCGCACGTAAGTGCCGATGCCGCCGAAGAACAACAGGTCGACTTGCGCTTTCAGGATCGCCTTCATCAGCTCCTGCGGCGTGACGCTGGCCTTTAGGCCGAGCAGCGCTTGCGCTTCCGCCGACAGCGCGACCGCCTTTGAGGAACGCGGGTAGACGCCGCCGCCCTTGGAGATCAGCGTCTTGTCGTAGTCCTGCCAGCTCGAGCGCGGCAGCTTGAACAGCCGCTTGCGCTCGGCGAAGCTCGCTTTTGGGTCGGGGTCGGGATCGATGAATATGTCGCGATGATCGAAAGCAGCCACCAGCCTGGTGGTGTTCTCGCGCAGCATGCCGTTGCCGAACACGTCGCCCGACATGTCGCCGACGCCGACCGCGCTGAACGGCGTCACGTGAATGTTGACGTCCATCTCGCGGAAGTGCCGTTTGACCGATTCCCAGGCGCCGCGGGCGGTGATGCCCATGGCCTTGTGGTCGTAGCCGGCGGAGCCGCCTGACGCAAAAGCATCGCCCAGCCAGAAATCGTGCGCGATGGCGATCTCGTTGGCGATGTCGGAAAAGGCGGCGGTGCCCTTGTCGGCGGCGACGACGAGATAAGGATCGTCGCCCACGTGCCGCACCACGTCGGGCGGCGGGATGATGGCGCCGTCCGGCGCGATATTGTCGGTGATGTCGAGCAGGCTGGAGATGAACAGTTTGTAGGTGGCGACGCCCTCGGCCTGCATGACCTCGCGCGACGCGCCGCGCGGCATCTGCTTGGGCACGAAGCCGCCCTTGGCGCCGACCGGCACGATGCAGGCGTTCTTGACCTGCTGCGCCTTTACCAGGCCGAGGACCTCAGTGCGGAAGTCCTGCGGCCGGTCCGACCAGCGGATGCCGCCACGCGCCACCTTGCCGAAGCGCAGATGCACGCCTTCCACGCGCGGCGAGTAGACGAAGATTTCGTAGAGCGGGTGCGGCAGCGGAATGCCGGTGAGCTTGCCGCTCTCGAACTTGATCGAAATAATTTGCTTGGGCTGGCCCTGCGCATCGGTCTGGAAGAAATTGCTGCGGATCGCCGCCTGCTCCGCGTTGACGAAATGGCGCAGGATGCGGTCCTCGTCCAGGCTTTCGACCGCCTGCAGGGCCTCTTCGATGCGCGCGGCGATGGCCTTCTCGCGCGTGTCGCGATCCTTCGCAACGTCGGAGCGCGGATCAAAGCGGGCATGGAACAATTCGACGATGTCGGCGGCGATGCCTGAGTGCTTGGTAAGCGTCGCCCACATGTAATCCTGCGAGAACGGCACGCGGATCTGGCGCAGGAAACGCGACAGCGCGCGGATCAGCGCCACGTCGCGCCAGCCCAGCCCGCCGGCGAGCGTGAGCGCGTTGTAGCCGTCGTTCTCGGCACCCCCGCGCATGATCATCAGGAAGGCCGCTTCGAGCCGCGCCTTGGCCTCGCTCAGATCGACGGCGCCGCCGTCGCTACGCTCGAGCAGCATGTCGTGCATCCAGACGCGGTTGCCGCCGGAAGGCGTGACGCGGTGAGTGCGCTCGTCCACCACCTTGAAATCCATGTTTTCCAGAACCGGTACACGTTCAGACAGCGGCAGCGGGCGCCCAAAGCTCCACACCTTCAGACTGACATTGCTCGGCTCATCTACGTTCCGGTGGTGGAAATCGACGCCGAGCGGGCGATGCTCGGAAAGACCTTCGACGGCGCGGATGTCGCCGGCGGCCGCGGCCGGCTGGTAGTAGTCCTGGAAACTGAGAGAGAAAGCGTCGCGATAGCGGTTGAACAATTCGTGCGCGGCGGCCGACGGATGCGTGAGCGCCAACGCCTCGGCCAGCCCATCGGTCCAGCTGCGCACGATGGCTGCGATTTCGCGCTCGAGCACGGCGCGGTCGACTTGCGGTGTGGCACCGCCAGAGCGACCGATGATGAAGTGCACGCGCACCATCGGGCTTTCCGGAAAGAACGGGTAGAAGGCCGACACCCGCCCGATGAAGGTGCGCGCGAGATAATCGCCGATTTTGGTGCGGATGGCGCTGTCGTAGCGTTCGCGCGGCACGAACACCAACACCGACACGAAACGGTCGAAGCGATCGTGCCGCGCCAGCACGCGCACGCTTGGGCGCTCTTCGAGCTGCAACATGGCGAACGCGAAGCGGTAGAGCGTTTCCTCGTCGACCTGGAACAATTCGTCGCGTGGATAATGCTCCAGCACGTTTGCCAAAGCTTTTCCGGAATGGCTGTTGGGCGCAAAACCGGCGCGCCGCTCGATAGCCGCGATCTTGCGCCGCAGATAGGGAATGCCGTGCGCCGCGCGGACATAGGCGGTTGAGGTGAACAGGCCGACGATGCGGAATTCACCCGCCAGATTGCCAGCGGCGTCGAAGTGTTTGACGCCGATGTAATCGAGATAGACGCGGCGGTGGACATGCGCGTGGATATTGGCCTTGGCGATGATCAGCAGGCGCGGTTCCTTGAGAAACTCCATGATCTCCGGCGTGATTTCCAATAGCTCATTACCGCGCTTAAGCACGCGCAGCTCGCGCTCGCGCATGATGCCGAGCGCGCTGTCGAAATCGGGTACCAGTTCGTGGCCATTGAAGCGGTAGTTGCGCACCCCGAGGAAAGTGAAATGATCGGCCAGCAGCCATTGCATGAACTGAATCGCTTCCGCGATCTCGTCCACCGGCAGCGGCGGCGGATTGGTTTTGAGGTTGTCGACGGTAGCATTGACGCGGTCGAGCATCGGCCGCCAGTCCTGCACGGCCAGCCACACATCCTTGAGCACCGCTTGCAGCGCGCGCACGATTGCCGCGCACACGGCTTCGTCCTCGATCGCATCGACATGGATATGGATGAAGCTTTCGCGCGCCGAGTCGGCGGCGCCCGCGGCGCCGATTGCGGCAAGCTTGCCTTGTTGGCGCCGCACGCCGAACACCGGGTGCACCACTAGGTGCACGTCGAGCCGGCGGTCGGCCAACTCCCCCATCACCGAGTCGACCAGGAACGGCATGTCGTCATTGATGATCTCGACCACGGTGAGCGCCTTGTGCGTGTCCCCCGCTTGCAGCCGCAGCGTGTCGCAGCGGATCTTCGGCGCGCCCGACGCCCGCTCGCCCAGGAAATCGAAAGCCCGCTCCGCGAGTTCGGCGAGATCGGCGGCGGCATAGCGCGCCACGTCCTCGGACACCGCATGGGCATAGAGCTGCGCGACGAAGGTCGCCGGGATGTCTTTACGGCGAGCCGCCAGGGCGGCGCCGGCTTGCTCGATGGCCGCGCGGGCAGCGGCTTCTTCCTCGCTGCCGGGATGCTCAACGGCCATGTCGTCCTCGCGCACTTTTATTTGGCGGATGATCTTTT
>Ga0307426_1001841_pt1 | contig 13562 bp, 12 predicted proteins | sample SalMarWE160340MG_FD_202165 | JGI IMG/M metagenome (GOLD analysis project Ga0307426, IMG submission 202165) | Salt marsh sediment microbial communities from the Plum Island Ecosystem LTER, Massachusetts, United States - WE1603-40 | ecosystem: Environmental > Aquatic > Marine > Intertidal zone >... | reverse complement strand
GATGCCGGAAATGACCATCTCCGCGGAACAGGGGGCGAAGATGTCTTGTATGGAGGCGAAGGCGATGATTATCTCGAGGGTAACAGCGGGGAAGACTTTTTGGACGGGGGAGCCGGTATGGATAATCTCGACGGCGGCAGAGGGGAAGACAAGTGTATCAATTACGAGTCTCACAAAAGATGCAACTTAGATTGATAAACGTATTACAATCTGTATTTTTCTTATAAATGAAACCCTGTCTTTATATTGTATCGACCCCTATCGGCAACCTCGAAGATATAACGATACGTGCTCTTGAGGTTCTGAAAGGGGTCGATATTATCGCCTGCGAAGATACGAGGACAACGAAAAAGCTGTTATCCAGATATACGGTAACGAAACCGCTGATCAGTTATCACGAACATAACGAAATCGAAAAAGCGAAAGAGCTTGCGTCTCTGCTTGATGAGGGCAAGAGCGTTGCTCTAGTTTCGGATGCCGGTACGCCCGGAGTTTCCGACCCCGGTTACAGGCTGGTTAAGCTTGCTTCCGACAGGGGCATTGAGGTTTACTCGGTTCCCGGTCCCTCTGCGGTTGTGGCGGCTCTCAGCGTTTCAGGTTTACCCACAGATTCGTTTGCCTTTTTCGGTTTTCTCCCAAGAACGAAAAAAGCCCTGGCCGATTCATTTACGAGAATAAAAGATTATCCAGAAACTCTCATATTCTACGAATCACCCAAGAGGGTTTTAAAGACGCTCAGAGTCATGATGGAAGTTCTCGGAGATAGAAACATAGCTATTGTCAGGGAGTTAACGAAGATGTATGAGGAGTCCGTAAGTGGAAAGATTTCAGAGGTGATTAGGGTTCTTGATGAGCGTCGGGAGATCAAGGGTGAGATAACTGTGGTGGTCGAAGGCGCGCCGGAAGGCAAGGGTGAAATTGATCTGGTAGCTATTGATGATTATCTGACCGAATTGAAGAAAAAGGAGTCAACTCTCAAGGACGCGGTTAAATGCGTCTCGGAAATGTCGGGTTATTCAAAAAGCAAGACTTACAAACGTGCGCTTAAAATCTGGGGTAATGACTAAAAGCGGCTAGGATTCGGACTCTGATTTCTTTCTCTCTTCGTGTTTTCTGACTATTTTGTCCTTTTCCACTTCCGAGCCGACCATCACCTGTTTTTCAACCTTTATCTTCTTCTCTGCGGCTTCACCCTGAACATGCGCCTTACAGCTCTCGCAAATTGAAGATTCAGACGGTTTTCCGCATATCATGCAGACCTTTTTTTTCTCTGCCATCTATCTTTTCTCCTATTCTAAATTTTACCGTCCAGCGCGGAATATGCGAGTGAAATGAATACATCACGGTTTATATCTCCGGCCTCTTTTCGTACCACCTTGCGTGCCGTTCGTAAGCGTGGGCGGCGTGAATCACCGACCCCTCATCGAACGGTTTTCCCAATATCTGTATGCCGATAGGCAAACCCTCTGATGAGAAGCCGCAAGGAACGGAGATGCCGGGAATGCCCGCGATATTACACGGAATTGTAAGCACGTCGGATAGGTACATCTTGATCGGATCGTCGGTTTTCTCCCCCAGCTTAAATGCCGTCTCGGGCGTTGTCGGAGCCATTATCACATCCACCTTTTTGAATGCCTCCTCGAAATCCTTTTTAATCAGCGTCCTCACTCTCTGCGCCTTTAGGTAATAGGCGTCATAGTAGCCCGCCGACAGGGCATATGTGCCGATCATTATCCTTCTCTTTACCTCGCTGCCGAATCCCTCGGCCCTCGTCTTAAAATACATGTCGCGTAGGGATGAGGCGTTTCCCGCCCTGTATCCGTATTTAACCCCGTCATATCTGGCTAGGTTCGAGCTTGCCTCGGAGGGGGCGATGATGTAGTAGGTAAGAACGGCGTATTCGGTATGGGGGAGTGAGATCTCCTCGACTTCACCTCCGAGGTCCTGTACCACGGCTATCGCCTTTTTGGCGGCCTCTTCTACCTCACTTTCCATCCCCTCTATAAAATATTCCTTCGGAACGCCTATCCGCATGCCCTTTATATCGTCTTTAAGGTCTTTTGTATAATCGGGGACTCCCGTGTTCACGCAGGTTGAGTCTCTCGGATCATGACCGGAGACGGCTTTCAGTATTAACGCCGCGTCTTCAACCGTCTTTGTCAGCGGTCCAGCCTGGTCGAGCGATGACGCGAACGCAATCATGCCGAATCTGCTCACCCGTCCGTATGTGGGCTTCATTCCCACAACGCCGCAGAACGAAGCGGGCTGCCTTATCGATCCTCCCGTGTCGGTACCAACGGAACCCATGCACAGGGAAGCGGCCGTTGCGGATGCCGAGCCTCCGCTCGACCCGCCAGGAACCCTGTCTGTGTCCCATGGGTTCCTTGTCTGTCCAAAATAGGAAGTTTCATTGGACGAACCCATTGCGAACTCGTCCATATTGTTTTTGCCCAGTATGACGGCTCCCGCATCGAGCAGTTTACCGGTCACTGTGGCGTCGTACGGAGGGAAGAAGTTTTCAAGCATTTTCGAGCCGCACGTTGTCGGAGCGCCTTTCATTATGAATATGTCCTTCAGTCCGATCGGGATACCGTGGAGAGGACCTCTGTATTTCCCCGAGGCGATCTCTTTCTCGGCATTTCTAGCCGCTTCCACAGCACCTTCGCCCAGTAGGGTTATATAGGTATTCAGCTTCCCGTCGAGCTGCTCAATTCTCTTGAGAAATGATTCCGTCAACTCTACGGGTGAAATCTCTTTTTTTTCTATCAGCCTGGAGGCTTCCCCGATGGTCAAAAATGGCAGTTCCATGCAATTCTCTCCTTAATCCTCTATGACGCGCGGCACGACGAAAAATCCGTCCTCTTCCTCGGGCGCATTCTCAAGCGCCTCTCCCGTATGAAGCCACTCCTCCACCACGTCCTCTCTGAGCGGGGTAGGTATATCCAGTACGTGGGAAGTGGGCTCTACGTTGGCAGTGTCCAGCTCATTTAGTTTTTCGATGTATGTGAGGATATTTCCCATCTGTTCGGTGAACTTCTCGAGCTCTTCCTCTCCGAATTCGAGCCTGGCAAGCTCCGCTACCTTTAGAACATCTTCTTTAGATATTTTCATTGCCGGCTCCTTCTGTCGGTTGGTTAAGAGAATACATTCTCATGATACCTGCTTCAGCTCGAGCACAGCTCCTCGGCGAAATCCAGGACGTCCGCTTCCAGTCTTACTCCGTCCAATTTATTGATTTCCTGTATTCCCGTGGGGCTCGTGGTGTTGATTTCCGTTATATATCCACCGATGACATCTATGCCCACGAAATAGAGGCCGTCTTTCCTCAGTCTCGGGGCGAGAGCTTCGCATATCTCGATGTCCCTATCAGTCAGTGCGGACTTTGCCGGGCTGCCGCCTGAGTGGAAGTTGCATCTGAATTCGCCTCCCGGCCTAGGCACCCTGAGCACTGCGCCCAGAGGATCACCGTTCAGTATGATAATTCTCTTATCTCCCTCGCTGACCTCTTTTATGAACTTTTGCGCCAGGACGTAACGTGTGCCGAAACTAGTTATTGTCTCGAGTATGACGTTTGAGTTTCTGTCGCCATGTTTTACATAGAAGACTCCCTCGCCTCCGTGTCCGTCGAGCGGCTTGACAACCAGCTCCCCACCTGCCTCGGCAAGGAATTTGTTCAACTGGTCCAGATCTTTTGTGACTAACGATTCGGGTATCCATTCAGGGAAGTAAAGCGTGTACAGCTTCTCGTTAGACTCCCTTATGCCCATGGGCTTATTTATAACCTTCGTCTTGTCTCCGTCGATCAGGCTCAGTATGTAAGTCGCGTATATATAGTCCTGGTTAAAAGGCGGGTCTTTTCTCATCCAGACCAAGTCGAAGCTCGAAAGAGGCAACGTCTCCTTTGAGCCGAGCTTGTAATAGTCTTCACCTCTTTTCAGGCTAAGCTCGGTCGCGTTCCCGTAAGCTCTCGCGTCCTTTACGTAAATATCTTTTATTTCGAGATACCATACCTCATGCCCTCTTGCCTGGGCTTCGAGCATCAGGACAAATGTAGTGTCTTTCTCGATATTGATGGTTCCCACCGGGTCCATTACGAACGCCATCTTGAGCTTCAAAATCAGTACCTCCGGGGCTGAAGCGATGCCGTTTGATTCTACCGAATTTTAAGGCATGGGACAAATGCACGAGGTGAGAGTGTATAAGTGTAGTGTATACTTTAACTGTTTAGCGCAGGGTACAGATGCGTGCAACGGATCCCAGGAATATGGAAAAGTTAAAACCGTCCAAAGAAGAAATTGCGGAAGAGAACAGAAAGCTCAGAATGCTCAGGTTTATGGTCGATTTTACTATATCGCTCATGTATCAAACCGACATGCCGAGAGAAGAAGCGCTCGAGCATTTGGAAAAGGTTAAAAGATTCGCGCTCAATCTTTTCCCCGGAAAAGAACTGGCGTTTGAGCTTATTTACGCTCCAAGATTAAGCAGGGTCATTAAAGATATATATGGCTACCATTGACGCTGAATACTTATCAAAACTCTCCACCGTGAATACCCCCACTGTTCAGGAAGCTTATCAGATTCAGAAAGAATTAAGAGAAAAGGTGGTGAGCACAAAGGAGTTCGACGAAGTCCGCACAATCGGAGGGGCGGACCTGGCAGTGCTGAAAGATGAGAACAAGCTTTTGTGCGGGATTATAATATTGAGCTACCCGGATATGGAGGAGATCGAAAGGGTTTCTACGATAGTAGAGGAGAAATTTCCCTACATACCCGGTTTACTCGCCTTCAGGGAGGGCCCCGCGATAATCGAAACCTTCAGTAAGCTCAGGAACAAGCCTGATGTTCTTATGATAGACGGTCAGGGTATAGCTCATCCGAGGGGCACCGGTATTGCATGCCACGTCGGGGTTCTTTTAGATATACCTTCATTCGGAGTTGCCAAGAAAAGGCTCTACGGTACATACGAGGATCCGGGGGTGGCCAAGGGATCGTACTCGCAATTATTCTCCAAAGAAGGAAAGGTCATCGGAGCCGTGCTGAGAACCAGAGAGAATGTAAAGCCCGTGTTTGTTTCAGTGGGGCATAAAACCGATCTGGAATCGGCTTTGGAAATATCGTTAACCTCCTCTGAAGGTTACAGAATTCCCGAACCTACCAGACGCGCCGATAAATATGTCGCCGAGCTAAAGAGGGGGCGGAACCATGCCTGAAAGATTCTCGTGGGTATTGGAGAACGTGATAGCCGGTATGGAAAGACCCGGCTCATTTTTTCCGCTTGAAGAAGACCTCGATTTCCTGAAGCAAAGAGGAATCGATGTCGTCGTCAACCTCGAAGAGGAAGAATATTTCAGGGACTACAGCGGATTTATCGTTAGGCACATACCTATAATGGACTTCGGACCGCCAAGGCTTGAGGACTTTGCAGCATTCGTCGAATTTGTGGACTCACAGATTAATAACGACAGGAGTATTGCCGTGCATTGTTACGCGGGTATGGGCAGGACAAATCTCATGATTGCGAGTTTCTTGATACATCATCTTAAAATAGATCCGCGCGAAGCTCTCGAACTGGTAAAGGTCAAACGGCCTTTTTATTTGGTTACTCAAAGACAGGAAGACGCGCTATGGGAATATTTCAGTGTAGTCAAGCACAGTCTGACGGATAGTAAATCCTGACGTGATACTCATTCAGAATCACATGTTTTATCAATCTTGGTATAAACCGCTCTTATCTGGTAAATTATTGTTTTCCGGCGTTGGTTGAAAGTCGGATCGGAAATCTAATCTTATGGCTTACTCGAAAGAACTCTTGGACCAGTTGAATTACGGAGAAGGGGAGACGCTTTTCGGAGATACCCCTCTCGCCATATTGAAGGCTTTCCTTCAGTCCGGCGTAAGCTATCTCGGAGGATACCCGGGCTCTCCGACAGCCGGGCTCATTGACGCCATCTCGGATTCCTACGAGACAGTTCTGAAAGAGAAGGGCATATACTTTGACTGCTCGGGGAACGAGGCTTCCGCGGCATCACTGCTCTCCGCTTCGATTAGTTACCCTATTCGCGGCTCCGTAAACTGGAAGATAGTCGGCACCAACGTCGCATCGGACGCTCTTACGCACATTTCCTCTTCCGGGGTTACCGGGGGAGCCATGATAGTGGTCGGGGAGGATTACGGCTGCGACAGTACTTGTGTGGCCGAGAGAGCGCTGCCATTCGCTCTTAAGTCAACGATGGCGGTGATAGATCCGAGGGGCGATCTCCAGCACGTGGCCAAGATGGTGGAAGCCGGTTTCGAGCTGTCCGAGCATTCGAACATGCCGGTCATGTTTCTTCTCTCGACGAGAGTAGCTCATATCCGGAATAAAATGAAATGCAAAGAAAATAAAGAAGCCCGCATAAGCATGCTCAACCGTCTCGACGACTTGATTACCGACCTGGACAAGATACCTCTGCCCCCGTTCACTTTTGATCATGAAAAAAAGAAATACAACGAAAGAATCCCAGCCGCGAGAAAGTTCATTCTGGAAAGAAAGCTAAACGAGTTCTTCGAAGGCAACGACGACGAGATAGGCATAATCACGCACGGAATGATCTTCAATTCTCTAATGAGGTGTCTCTACAATCTGGGCGAGGCAAACCTGTACGGAGAGTCGAGAATCCCTATACTGAACCTAAATGTAACGAACCCACTGGTTGCAGAGGAGATAATTTTATTTCTGAAGGACAAAAAGGCTGTGCTTGTAGTCGAAGAAGGGATGCCCAACCTTATCGAAGAGCAGATCAGGTCGATAGCTCAGAGAGCAAAGCTCGGGCTCGATATATTCGGAAAGGACATTCTGCCCCAGGCCGGGGAGTACACCCCCGATCACATTGCCAAGGGTGTCGGAAATTTTCTGCTCAAGAACACCATATCTAATTACGAAAGAGAGAGGATCAAGGAAAGAAGCGAATTTACTGAGAAGCACAAGGAAAAGGCGGCTAATTTCTTGAAGCAACCCGTTGCTAAAAGAAATCCGGTATTCTGCACCGGATGTCCCGAGAGGCCGATATTCACCGCTATTAAAATTCTTGAAGAGGATTACGGAAAGTCGTACTATGCCTCGGACATCGGTTGTTATTCGATGAGCGGACTTCCGCCGTTTGACCTGAGCAACTCGATTACGGGTATGGGCATCGGCCTCGCTTCGGCCGGCGCTTTGTCCCGTATGGCCAACAAGAGGGTGATTTCCTTCATGGGCGACGGCACGTTCTGGCACAGCGGGCTTACGACCAGCATCGCGAATGCGGTTTATAACAACCAGAATGCAATACTCATTATATTGGAAAATTTCTGGACATCCATGACGGGACACCATGAGAACCCGGCCTCCGGTAAGAATATGAGGCAGGAAGGCGTGGGAATGGATATTGAAAAGGCGCTCAGAGGAGCGGGCGTCAGGTGGATAAAGACCGTAGATCCGTACGACCTCAAAGAATCACTCGAAGTACTCACGGAGGCTTATGAAGAAGACGAGGGACTGAGGGTAATTATCTCGAGGGGCGAATGTCAGCTCGAGAAGACGAGACGAGAAAAAGTCGTTGTTAAAAAGAATATTAACGAAGGCAAGCGCATGGTGCAGAAGAAGCTAGGCGTGGATCCGGAAATTTGTACTGGCGACCACTCCTGCATGAGGTATAACGGATGCCCGTCGCTTACTCTTAAGGACAGCCCGACAATATTGCGGGAAGACCCTGTTGCGCATATCGAGCATTCGTGCGTCGGATGCGGGTTGTGCGGCGAAATAGCTCACGCTGCTGTTCTGTGTCCTTCTTTCTACAAAGTTGAAATAATAGATAACCCATCGATTTTTGACAGGATAGGGGCGAGAATTAATCGGACGCTGCTCCACATGATTACACGTAACGGCTGGACGGCTTGATCGAGCACAAGTACGGCTAAAGTCATGCTCTCTGCTCTCGAAAACAAAGAAATTATCACAATTCTAACGGTGCCACTCATACTTCGGGACGGTTATCGTTTCCTTTCTTAGTGGATGAAATTATAGTACTATGTCTCAAATAATGAGTGACTCAAGGCAAGATGCAGACTAAGAGCGATTTGATAAAAGTTCTTATTCCCGCTGTCGGCGGTCAAGGCGGCGGTGTGCTTACCGAATGGCTGGTCCAGGCTTTCTTTGTAGAAGGCTACGACGTACAGGGAATAAGTCTCCCCGGTCTTTCGCAAAGGGGGGGCTCTACTGTTTACTACCTTGAGGCGTATCCGAGGGCGGAAGCCCGGGATAAACAGATAATTTTTGCCCAATTTCCCGTTCCCGGGGAGGTCGATGTCATCGTTGCCCAGGAATTTCTCGAGCTCGGCAGGGCCCTGGAGCTTGGGTACGGCTCCGACAAAACCACTATAGTAACCAGCACACACAGGATCTACTCGACTCTGGAGAAGATGCCGATCGGCAGCGGAATATACTCGGAGGAAAATCTTAGGAAAATAGCGGCGGGATTCTCATCAAGGCTGATAGAGCTCGATGCGCTCAAGCTGTCAAAAGAGAACGGTATGGACGAGCTGGCGGTGAACGCTATATTGCTGGGCGCTCTCTCTGCTTCGGGGGCAATGCAGGTAAGCAGGGAATCTTTTCTGAAAGCCATCGATCAGGTCGGGGTTGGGGTGAAGACAAACAAGCGGGCATTCACTGTGGGATGGGATTATGCCAGTTCCGGCGGAGATCCCGATATCGGCAAAAAGCCTGCCGCTCACTTGGGGAGTTTTCTAAAGGATCGTACGGACAATCTCAGCGAACAGGACAGGGAAGAATTCTCAGCCATAATTTCCAGGATCGAAACTTCCTATCCTGCGGGTCTGAAAGAGATACTGGCGGAGGCTGTTTACAGACTTGCGGATTATCAGGACTTTGATTATGCCAATAAATATCTGGACATCGTACAGGGCATTTACGAGATAGATGAAAGAGCCAAAGGGGGCGGGTACAAGCTCACGGAGCACTTTGCCAAGAACCTCGCTCTTTTAATGAGTTATGAGGACGGTATACGGGTCGCGGATCTCAAGATAAAATCAGACAGATTCAAGCGTATAAAGGAGGAAATGCGGCTAAGGGACGATCAGGTGTTCAAGGTCATTGATTATCTCAAGCCCGACTCGGAAGAGATATACGGTCTCATGCCGTACATCATTGTGGCTCCGTTTGTCCGCATTTCCCAAAGCCGCGCATTCAGAAAGATCTGGCGGCGGAGGAAGCCGCTCACCATGGAGCAGACGCCGGTGACCACTTCATTCACCGGCTTTGCCAGGCTTTGGATGCTTACCAAGATGAAGTTCCTGAGGCCTTATTCATACAGGTATAAAAAAGAGCATAAGCTGATCGCAAGGTACGTGGAGTCTCTGATCTATTACTCAAACCTGGATTATCGGGTCGGCTGCCTTGTGGCGAAAAGCGCCGCCATCGTAAAAGGATACGGCAAGGTCAGAAGAAGAACCGTGAACGCTTTTTTGAGATACCTGGATAATGTTATTTTTCCCCTCGTCGATTTCGAGAAAGATAAGCGGAAGAATTACGATATAACTCTGGAGATCGGGGAAGATGCCTTGAAGCTCGTTTCGGGAGAGTCTGTCGACGGCATAGATAAGGCTGAAAGGTTAGCCCGGGAAGTCCTCGAAGAGAGAGCGGCGTAAATTACTCAAAAATCCCTCGCTTGATGTTGCTTCTCTTGCAACAATCCACATAAATTTACGAAATTATTGCTTGTGCTCCTTCATTAAATCCAGGAACTCGTCGAATAAATAGGAAGAGTCGTGGGGTCCCGGCGAGGCTTCGGGATGGTACTGAACCGAGAAGGCTTTGTGCTTCCGGTGTCTCAGTCCTTCAACGGTATCGTCGTTTAGATTGATGTGGGTAACTTCTACATCCTTCCCGAGTGTATCTGAGTCGACCGCAAAACCGTGATTCTGGGAGGTGATTTCGACCTTGCCTGTCTTGAGGTCCTTAACCGGCTGGTTGGCCCCTCTATGTCCGAATTTAAGCTTATATGTTTTGGCTCCCATCGCGAGGCCGAGTATCTGGTGTCCGAGACAAATGCCGAATATAGGTTTTTTACCCAGTAAAGACTGGATGCTTTCTACCGCATATGCTACTGCGGCGGGGTCTCCGGGCCCGTTCGAGAGGAAAATCCCGTCGGGATTCATTGCCAACACCTCATGCGGCGGGGTTCTGGAGGGCACAACAAGGACTTCGCACCCGTGATCGGTCAGTTTTCTGAGTATGTTCCTTTTAAGGCCGTAATCATAAGCCACTACTTTATACTTTTCCCCTGCAGGACTCGTGTGTTCTCCGGCCGGCCTCCACACACCCGTACCCTCGCTCCAGCTGTATGCGTCTTCGCAGCTTACTTCCGTTACGAGATCGATTCCCACGATGCCCTGTGAGTTGTTGACTTTTTTTAGAAGACTCTCGGGGTTTAGATCACTTGTTGAAATTACAGCTTTCTGTGCTCCTTTGGAACGTATAAGCTTGGTAAGCGCCCTGGTGTCAACGCCTTCAATTCCCGGCACTCCGTTCTCGGCAAGATAGGAACCGAGATCGTCCTGAGACCGCCAATTACTGGGTTCGCGCCAGTATTCCTTGACCACGAAGCCTCTCAGAAAAGGCCTTCTGGATTCGACGTCATCGATGTTCACGCCGTAATTCCCGATTTCCGGGTATGTCATGGTAACTATCTGGCCGTTATATGAAGGGTCTGTGAGGATTTCCTGGTAACCGGTAATGGAAGTATTGAAAACAACCTCTCCGTAAGCCTCGCCTTCCGCCCCGAAGCTTTGGCCCTCGAATACGCTGCCGTCCTCTATTACCAGAATAGCTTTTTTCATGAACCGGTTGGAAAATACATTCTAAAAAAGCCTGTGTCAATCTTTTACGGTATAGTATTAACTGGTGAATATGGGTTGACCAGTGTAATATTGTATATACAACATAGTGACCGTTGGATCTGTTATTCGGTATTAGTACGGTTTATGCTGTCTAATGCATGAATTATGGGCTATTGAAAAACGAGGCAACCGGCTGTATCAATAATAAGTCATGGAGATGGCAAGCAAGTTAATAGAGGATAGGGGGTCCCAGCATAAAGAAAGGATTCTCATTGTAGACGACGAGGAATCTATCAGGAGCCTCTTCGTGGAGGCACTTGAGGAGCTGGGCTATATCTGCGAGACGGCGAGAAACGGTATTGAGTGCCTTGAAAAGTTTCATAAAGACAGCCGATTTGACGTAATATTGCTGGATGTGCATATGCCGGAGTTAAACGGCATAGAAACTCTCAAGAAGCTCAAATCGTCCAGCCCCGATGTTTCCGTCATAATAATATCCGCGTCGCGCGAGATAGAAAACGTGCGCGTCGCCATGAAAGAAGGCGCTTATGATTACATCTTCAAGCCGTTTAATATTATGGACGTGGACACGGTAATCAAGCGCGCGGTGGAAAGGTCGCGGCTTATACGCGCTAATAAAGACTATCAACATAACCTGGAGGACAGAGTCGCGGCACAAACCCGGGAGCTCGTCAAGCTCTATTCGGGAACTTTGGAAGCCATGATTCTTGCCCTCGACTTAAGAGAGCATGAAACCGGCTATCATTCCTACCGCGTGACTGAATATGCCTTGAATCTGGCAAGACATGTGGGTCTGGACGACGAGCAGTTGTCTGTGCTTGCCAAGGGCGCACTGCTGCACGATATAGGTAAAATAGGCGTGCCTGATCATATTCTTCTCAAACCGGACCGTCTGAATGAGGAAGAGTGGATCGAGATGAGAAAGCATGCTGAGTTTGGCTATGAAATGATTAAAAAGATAGAGTTTCTGGAGGAATCCGCAAACATGGTATACGCCCACCATGAGAGGTATGACGGCGGAGGTTACCCGCGAGGATTGAGAGGGGAGCAAATTCCTCTGGGCGCGAGAATTTTCTCCGTGGTTGACGCTCTCGATGCGATGACAAGTACTCGAGTTTACCGTAAGGCTCTTCCCATTGAGGAAGCCCTTCGCAGAATAAAGGAAGGGTCGGGGACGCAGTTCGATCCCGCTGTAGTCAGAGTCTTTATCGATATACCTCGCGAGGAATGGAGTCAAATCAGGGAGAAAGTCTCTAAATCAGGATCCGAATACCTGAAACATCTCCTGTTCGAGTTGAGCAAAAACATGACATAACAGGTCTTGGTCGCGGTACCGGACCTATCGGTTTTGTATTTCCCGTTTACTTTGACAACTCTTTCCTGAGTATTTCGTTTACGACCTTCGGGTTCGCTTTACCCTGAGTCGCTTTCATGACCTGTCCGACGAAGAAGCCTATGAGCTTCTGATCCCCTCCTTTATACCTGGAAATCTCATCAGGGTGTTTTTCCAGTATGTCCGCGACTATTTGCTCAAGCTCGGATTCGTCCGATATCTGCTTTATACCTTTGTCCTCGACGATCTCTTTTGCGGATTTGTCGCTTGAAATCATTTCCGCGAATACGTCCTTTGCGATCTTCCCGCTAATTGTACCGTCGTCTATCAGCTTAAGCAGTTCGGCAAGTTTCGCTGGAGTGACTGAGAGCGTTCCGATATCGTCCTCTTCTTTAACTTCCCTCAACAGCTCTGTCATTATCCAGTTACTGATTGTTTTAGGGTTTTCGTACAGTCCGACGGCTTCCTCGAAATAATCCGCAATTTCCCTTGACGCCGTAAGAACCTCGGCGTCGTATTCGGGCAGGCCGAAATCCTGAGTGAACCGTTTGAGCCTTACGTCTGGCAGCTCCGGGATAGAATTCCTCAGATCCTCGATGGTGTCGCTCTCTATTACTACAGGAAGGAGGTCGGGGTCCGGAAAATACCTGTAGTCATGAGCCTCTTCTTTTGTCCTCATGGAGAACGTAACGTCCTTTACTGAGTCGTAAAGCCTGGTTTCCTGAACTACTTTTTCGCCGTTTTCGATAAGAGAAATCTGCCTCTTAATCTCGTACTCGATTGCTTTCTGAATGAATTTGAAAGAGTTTACGTTCTTTATTTCCACTTTCGTTCCTAACTCGCTTGCGCCTTCCGGTCTTACGGATATATTTGCGTCACACCTGAGGCTGCCCTCTTCCATATTCCCGTCGCACACGCCTAAGTATCTGAGAATCGAGCGGAGCTTCTTCAAGTACTCGACGGCCTCATCCGCGCTTCCTATGTCCGGCTCGCTCACGATTTCGACGAGAGGAACACCGGCCCGGTTCAGATCGACGTAGCTGACGTTACCCCTCGTGTCGTGTATGAGCTTCCCGGCATCCTCTTCCATATGTATTCTCGTAATTCTGATCTTCTTTGCCGAGCCGTTTGTTCCGATCTCAAGCCACCCGTTCGTCGAGAAAGGCTCTTCGTACTGGGATATCTGGTATCCCTTGGGCAGGTCGGGATAGAAATAATTCTTCCTGGCGAATCTGGACTTTTGATGGATTTCGCAATTGAGCGCAAGTGCGGTCTTGACGGCGTATTCGAGCGCTCTCCCGTTAAGCACCGGAAGTACCCCGGGCATTCCGAT
>Ga0307426_1001839_pt1 | contig 13576 bp, 14 predicted proteins | sample SalMarWE160340MG_FD_202165 | JGI IMG/M metagenome (GOLD analysis project Ga0307426, IMG submission 202165) | Salt marsh sediment microbial communities from the Plum Island Ecosystem LTER, Massachusetts, United States - WE1603-40 | ecosystem: Environmental > Aquatic > Marine > Intertidal zone >... | reverse complement strand
TGCGCCATGCCCTGGTTGGCGAGTTCGTCGGCGCGCTCGTTGGCGTGGTGTCCGGCGTGCCCCTTCAGCCAGTGAAAGCGGACCTCGTGGCGCTGCATCGCGGTATCCAGAGCCTGCCACAACTCTTTGTTTTTGACAGGTTTTTTAGAGGCCGTCTTCCAGCCGTTGCGCTTCCAGCCGCGGATCCAGCGGGTGATCCCGTCGCGCACATAGACGCTGTCGGAAAATAGCTCCACCTTGCACGAGCGCTTGAGAGCGTTCAGGGCCTCGATGGCGGCGGTCAGCTCCATGCGGTTGTTGGTCGAGTGCGCCGCGCCGCCCTTGAGCTCCCGGACGCGGCCGTCATATTCGAGCACCGCCCCCCAGCCGCCCGGACCCGGATTGCCCGAGCACGCCCCGTCGGTATGGATGACGACGGTGTCAGCCACGCCAGTCCTCGCGCGTCAGGATATGGAACTGGCAGAACACGCCGTGTTCGTTGACGGCCTGGTGCGTTCGGCGCATCCCTATGTCACAGAGTACACCGAGCGAGGCCGTATTGCGCGTATCGGCCATGCCGATAAAGCTGTCGCGGTCCGTTTGGCGAAAATACCAATCCCTGAGACCGGCGGCCGCTTCGCGCGCATAACCACTGCCCCAATGCTCGCGAAGAAATGCATAGCCGATTTCAGGCTCTTGCTCGGGACCATGGACACCGAACCCGGCCCGCCCGAGAAACGCGCCATCGGCAAGGCGCGTGACGCGGAGCTTGCCCATACGCTGTCGCGAAAAGAGCTCCGCCCAGTGCGCAAGCCGGACCTCGGCCTGCATCAAGGTCTCCGGCTTGCCGTTTTTCGTGAGGTATCGGGCCACTTGCGGATCGCCATGCAGCCGCACCAGATCGCCGATCTGCTCGGGGGCCCAGTTGGTCAGCCGCAGCCGATCCGTCTCAAGAATAGTCTCGGTCACCATCAGGCGGTCGCGGCGCGCAGTTCCTTGGGCAGGTTGAACGAGATCGCCTCCTTGGCGGTCACCGACGAGCCGACCTCGATCTCGAAGCGCTCCCCGAACGCCGCGATGATCTCGTCGACCAGCGCCTCGGGAGCCGACGCTCCGGCGGTGATCGCCAGCGAGCCGATGCCGGCGAATTCCACCCAGTCGATGTCGGCGGCCCGCTGCACCAGCACCGCCTTGTCGCAGCCGGCGCGTTCGGCGACCTCGACCAGCCGCATCGAGTTCGATGAGTTCGGCGCCCCCACCACCACCAGCGCGTCGACATGCGGGGCGACCTGCTTGACCGCCTCCTGGCGGTTGGTGGTGGCGTAGCAGATGTCCTCCTTGTGCGGCCCGCGGATGGACGGAAAACGGGCCTTGAGGGCCGCCACGATCTCGGCGGTGTCGTCGACCGACAGGGTCGTCTGGGTGACGAAGGCGAGCTTTTCCGGATCGCGCGGGGCGAATTCGGCGACGTCTTCAAGGGTCTCGATGAGGGTGATCGTCCCCTCGGGGAGCTGCCCCATGGTGCCGATCACCTCCGGGTGCCCCTGATGGCCGATCAGCAAGACTTCGAGGCCGGCCGCGAAATGCCGCTCGGCTTCCACATGCACCTTCGAGACCAGCGGGCAGGTGGCGTCGAGCACGAACAGGCGCCGCGCCGCCGCCTTTTCCGGCACCCGCTTGGGCACCCCATGGGCGGAGAAAACGACAGGTGCGCCGGTGTCCGGTATCTCGTCCAGCCGCTCGACGAACACCGCGCCCTTGGCCCTCAGAGAATCCACGACATACTTGTTGTGCACGATTTCGTGGCGGACATAGACCGGCGCGCCGTATTTCTGGAGCGCCAGCTCGACGATCTGGATGGCCCGGTCGACCCCGGCGCAGAAGCCGCGCGGCGCGGCGAGCACGATCTTCAGCTTCCGCTTTGCTGCCATGGCGCGAGTGATGCGCCGGCATCCGAAGCCAGTCAAGTTCGGTTGCGGGCCGTCGGGCCAGCGGGCAATATGAAATCCGCTCTTCGATCCAACCCCCCGCCGGCAAAGTGGCCCTCACCCCCGCGCAGCAGATATTCGCGATCGCACCGGCGCAGGGCACCGCCGCCCTGAGCGCCGCCCAGGTGCAGCTCCTCACCGGCAAGGCCCGGTGGCTGCACGTGGCCGCCAAGGCCGGGTTCCGGGTCTGTCCGACGATCGCGCTGACCCGCGCCGCCTGGGAAAGGCTCGAGGCCGAGCGCGCCGGGGCGAGCCAGCTGCGCACCCATTGGGTGACCACGCTTCTCAAGCTCGTCACCCAGGGCAGTGCGCCGCCGTCGCTGGTCGTGCGCACCACCGCGCCCTATCACATGGCGGGACTGGCCCCGGCCCGCATGGACATCGCCGCCCCTGAGACGGAATCGGAATCCGTCGACACCTCGAAGCCGCTGGCCCGCGCCATCCATCACGCCTTCGAGTCCTATGGCGAAGTCGAGCCGGTGTGGGTCGACGAATCCGAAATGCGCGATCGCGGCAACCAGCTTGTCATCGTCCAGGCGATGGCGCGGGGCGAGTTCACGCAGTTCCTGACCCGCGACGCGCACACAGGGCGACTGGGCCCGGCGCCGCTGCCGAACGACGATGCGCGCCCGTTGCCCGATCTCGGCGATGCCGCGGCGGCGCTTTGCGCCACCATCGACGCGGAGGCCGGGGGTCACATGGCGTGCCTGACCGCCGGCGCCGGCGAGGCGCTGACGTTCCTGTCCGCGCGCCCGGTCCAGGTGGGCGCCATGGCGCTTCTGGAGGCCGCCCGCGACCGCGTCGAGCGGGGCGTGTGGTCGCCCCGCGAGGCGGTCGGGCGCATCGACGCCGGCCAGTTGCCGCAGCTCCTGCACCCCAGGCTCGCGGAGCGGGCCGTCGGCGAGCCGATCGCCACCGGGCTCGGGGTGTCGCCCGGTGCCGCCTCGGGCGAGATCGTGTTCACCGCCGAGGATGCGGCCCGCCAACGCGCCCGCGGCCGCCACTGCATCCTTGTCGTTGTCGAAACCGGCCCGGCGGACGTCGAGGGCATGCGGGCCGCCACCGGAATCCTGACCGCCCGCGGCGGCATGACCAGCCACGCCGCCGTCGTCGCCCGCATCACCGGCAAGCCCTGCGTGGCCGGCGTGCGCTCGCTGCAGATCGACGTCGAGGAAATGCGCTGCCGGATCGGCGACATCGAGTTCCGGGCCGGCGACCAGATCACCGTCGAGGGCACCGAGGGCAGTGTGTATGCCGGCGCGCTGCCGCTCAGCCGGCCGCAGATCGGGGGCGCCATCGGCAAGCTGCTGGACTGGGCCGACGGCTCGCGGACGATCGCGGTCAGGACCAATGTCGAGACGGTCGAGGCCGCCCGCACCGCCCTCAGCTTCGGCGCCGAGGGGATCGGCCTGGCGCGCTCCGAGCATATGTTCTTTTCCGCCGAGCGCCTGGTGGCGCTCAGACGCCTGATCCTCTCCGAGAGCGCCGAGGACCGGAAGGCCGCACTCCGGGGCCTGGTCGACTATCAGGCCGACGACTATGCGGCGCTGTTCGCGGTGATGCCGGGCAAACCGGTGACGGTGCGCCTGTTCGACCCGCCGCTGCACGAATTCCTGCCGCGCGCCGAGGACGACATCGAGGAGACCGCCGCCTCCCTCGGGCTGACCACAAGGGCGCTGCGCATTCGCCTCGAGCGGCTCGAGGAAATCAACCCGATCCTCGGCCACCGCGGCTGCCGCCTGGCGATCTCCTACCCGGAAGTGCTCGACATGCAGGTCGCCGCGCTCATCGCCGGCATGCGCTCGGCGCGTGAGATGATCGACGCGCCCCTGCATCTGGAGATCATGGTGCCGTTCGTCTCCTCGGCCCGCGAGGTGACCTGGATCCGCGCCAAGGTGATGGCTTTGCTCGAACAGGCGCGGATCACCCGCGAGGCGGACATGAGCATCGAATTCGGCACCATGATCGAGCTGCCGCGCGCCGCCCTGCGCGCCGCCGATATCGCCCGCTCGGTCGATTTCTTCTCCTTCGGCACCAACGATCTCACCCAGACGACATTCGGGATTTCCCGCGACGACGCGCCGGCGTTTCTCGCCTCCTATCGGCGCAAGGCGATTTTCGACCACGACCCGTTCGTCACCATCGACAAGGTGGGAGTGGGCGAGCTGATCGAGCTTGCCATCGAGCGCGGCAAGAAGGCCAATCCGAATCTGAAGATCGGGATTTGCGGCGAGCATGCGGGCGAGCCCGAATCGCTACGCTTCTTCTCCTCGCTCCCCATCGACTATGTGAGCTGCTCGCCCTACCGCGTGCCGGTCGCCCGCCTGGTGCTGGCGCAGGCGGCGATGGGGTGAACCCCCGGGCCGGTTTGGCGGCCCGACTTCGGCCGGAAAATCGTCCCACCGATACCCCGGAAAGGCCCGGATTGCACCGCTTCGGCACCCGAATTGCGGTGTTTACTCGACGTCAAGGTTAGTTGCCGATGATGCGGTGGCGGCAAATCGAGTAGCGGCCGTCAATCTCGAGTTAAGTAGCAGTTGCGTGCGTATGGCGTCGAGTACACGACTGTCCAGGGCCGGAAGGTTCGGGCGTTACGGCCTTCCGGCCAGGGCAATCGCCATCGGGGTGGTGGGCACCTTCTTGTGGGTCCTGCCGGCCTCGCCGTTTCTGACCTTTGACGATCTCGACGCCGATCGCGAATTCGGCGTCCCCGAGGTCGCGGAGGCCGAGCTGGGCCTCGATTCGCTGATCACCGGCTCGATCACCAACCCGTTCGACAACGAGGTTTTCCGCGGCGCCAACCGCGCCGCGAAGACCGACCGTTACCTCCCCGCCGCCTCGGCGGAGGAGATCGCCGCCAGCTTCGCGCCGGCGCGCCTCCGGATCGCCTCGCTGAGAGCCGGCGAAACCGGTCCCGGGGAGGTGTCCCCCGACGGTGCGGCAATAGCGGTCGCCGAGGCCGCGCCGGACAACCTCACGGACGAAGCGCCCCGGGTCGAGCTCGCCTCTCTGGGTCCCGCCGAGCCGGTGGTCTCAGAAGCGCTCGAGGCGATCAGCGCCCTGTCGGGGGAAACCGCGGATCCCGAACTGCCGGTCCCGGTCGCCGTCCCCGAGCGGCTCGCCTACGCCCGCGAAAACGCGCCCGCGACAACCCACACCGGCACCCTGGTGCCGGCGATGACGGTCTCCGCCCAGCAGCAGCGCTGCATGGCCGAGGCGATCTATTTCGAGGCAAGGGGTGAGCCCTATCGCGGGCAGGTGGCGGTTGCCCAGGTGGTGCGCAACCGCGTCGCCCATCCGCTCTATCCGAACACGATCTGCGGCGTGGTCTATCAGAACCAGTCGCGGCGCAACAGCTGCCAGTTCTCATTCGCCTGCGACGGCAGGCCCGAACGGGTCACCGAGCCGGACGCCTGGGCGAGGGCCGAGGAGATCGCGGCGAAGGTGATCGACGGCGAGCTGTATCTGGCGGAGGTCGGCAGAGCCACCCACTATCACGCCAACTATGTGTATCCGCACTGGGCCGGGCGCATGACGAGGGTGGTCCGCATCGACCACCACATCTTCTACCGCTTCAGGAACTCCTGATCCGAACCCACTGAGATCGGCGGCCGATTGCCGGCCGCCCGACCGAACGGTCGTCGCTCAGAAGCACACGACCGTGGTGTTCTTGTCGATGCAGCTGAACGAGTTGGTGATGACCGCCTTGCCGCCGGACGGCACCGGCACGATGTGGATCAGCGAAGGGGTGCCCGGCGTGTAGAGCACCGCCGGCCCGACCCGCATCTTCCAGTACGGACCCGTCGCGCTGCCGGCGGCCGCATAGGCGTCGCGCTCGGTGACCGAGACCCCCGGATACAGCAGATAGGGCGATTTCAGCGTGTCGGTGGAGTAGGTGCCGGTCGACGTCGTCACGATCTGGACTTCGGTCGGCCTGCCATAGGCGATCTTGTTGACCGTGACGGTCGTCAGCGGCGCCAAATCCACGCTTTCGTCGAAGCTGACGTCGAAATGCGGCATGCTGATTTTCACCAGCTTGCTGAGATCGAGGGTTTCGCCGGTGGGCTGTTCCTGCGCGAATGCCGGCGTCGCGATCTGATGGCCGGTAATGAAGTAGCCGGTGCCCAGGGTCGCTGCGACGAATGCACCGAGCATGACGTGATGAGTTTGCATAATGGCCTTCCCCTTTTGGGACAGCGTTTTAAGAGTTTATCAACTATTGCCGCCCGCCCGGTCAAAGCGTCGGTGCAATCACCGTTAACGCGGTAAGGATTTGTTAGGGATGTGCGCGGGCCCCGGGCCCGGTTTCGGACACCTGGCACAGGGGGGCCGGCTCGGTGTCTCGCCTGTGCGAAATCGGGAAGCGGGGTGTGCCGGCTGTCTCGCGGCGCGCGGCGGGGCCGGTCGGCGTGGCGCCGATCCCCGCCTAGGCGGCGAGCCGTTCGACGCCGGCGGCGAACCGGTCCTGGGCCTCCTGGGTCGGCCAGGGGCGGATCAGCCGCTCGAAATCTGGGATATCGAAGGTCGCGATCGACGGGGTGCCGAAGTATTTGAGCGCCTCGTCGGCTTCGAACCCGGCGAGCTTGACGGCTTCGTAGTAGGCGGCCTCCCGGTCGGCCTTCTTGACCAGCCGCGCCAGCGCCGCCGGCGTCTTGGCCGGCAACGAGAATCTGAGATGCACGGCGGTCAGGAGGCGCTCCTCGAGCGCCTTGTAGGCGTCCCCGATCGCCGACTTGATCGGCGAAATGATATCGCCGATCACATACTCCGGGGCGTCGTGCAGGAGCGCCGTCAGCTGCGCGGCGTCATCGAGGCCCGGCTTGAGCGCCGCGGCGATCTCGGTGACGAAGATCGAGTGCTGGGCCACCGAATAGGCGTAGTCGCCGTTGGTCTGCCCGTTCCAGCGCGGCACCCGCGCCAGCCCGTGCGCGATGTCGACGAGCTCGACATCGAGCGGCGAGGGATTGAGCAGGTCCAGCCGGCGCCCCGACAGCATGCGCTGCCAGGCGCGTTTGGGCACTCGCGGCATTCCGGCGTCCTAAATCACTCGGTGCGCCTTGAGTAAGGCTTCTTCGTCCCCCGTAATCCATCCAAATACTTTGAGCTGCCCTTCTCTTTGCTGAAGCAAATAATTTACATCGAAGGGAATATGAATCTCATCCTCTTCGGGCTTTTGATAAGTGCTGTGCCACCGAACACGCACGAGGATATGGTTGTCGTCGATATCGTGCGTATCGATACTTTCGACCTGCATGCCCTTCGTACCCAACTCGCGATAGCGCTCGTAGCCCTTCGACATCACTTCTTCAAATGAGCCGTCAAACGCTGCAGTAAGAACACCTCGCGGCGTGGCTGCTATAAAATGCTCGGAATATAGCGCTTTGATAGCATCTAAATCGACATGGCCCTTTAGAGCATCCGCAAATACAGCCTCATACTTGGAGAAAAAGCTTTCAACATCTTCTCTATTAATTGTCATTTCTGCGCCTTTTCATCGTTATGGAATTTTTCCGCAAAGTTTCTTGTGTAGCTATCAAGTATGAAGCGCCACCCTTGGGGAGAAGACATGTTTTCCCGTATTGCCTTGGCATCAGACCCGTGGTTGCGCAGATTTGTGTGAGTCAATCGAACAACGCAGGCCCCGTCAGCTTCCCCGGGCGGATGAATCGCCGGCCTCGGCGGCCGAAAAACCGTAACCGGCCCATTCGGGAAGCTCAAGGCGCACCGGGCGCCCGTCGGCCGTGCACGCGGCGGGGTCGTCGACCCGGTCGATGCGAACGATCGCCAGCGCCAACTCGCCCGCCGATCCGGCGACCTCGCCGACCTTCAGGCCGCCGCAGACGATCTCGGTGCCCCGGGCCAGCGGCTCGCCGGATATGACCAGCACCGGACGGCGGCGGGCGGTGCCCCGGCGCTGCATGCGCGAGACGACCTCCTGGCCGATGAAGCAGCCCTTCTCGAAATCGACACCGGCGAGCTGGTCCATGCCGATGTCGTGGGGGAAGCGTTCGTCGGGCCCGAACTCGGACCCGAGCTCGGCGATCCCGAGCCCCAGGCGCCGCGCCGCGAGCGCACCGGTGTCCGCCGCCCAGCCCTGCGCCTCCGTTGCCGGCGCGATCACCCGAAAGCCGAGCGTCGGGTGCCTTGGGTCGCGGAAGGCGAGGGCGTCCGCCGGCCCCGCCGGCGGCTCGGCGGACCAGCCGACGCGCCACTCGTCGCCGAGATCCTCGATATCGACGGCGGCCCTGAGCTTGTAGAGCCGCATCCGCTTGACGAACTCGTCCCGCCCGACCGGCGGCAGGTCGAACCAGAAGGCGTCCCGGCGCCCGGTCATCAGCCCCTCGGCGACGATCTTGCCCTGCGGCGTCAGCAGCGCCAGCCACCGCCCCGAGCCGTCGGGCCCGCCGCCGAGTTCGCCGGTCAGCGTGTCGTTGAGAAGTTTTTCGGCGTCCGCCCCCGAAACCCGCACGACGGCCCTGTCGAGGGCCACGATTTCAGCCATTCAATCCCGTCCCACCTTGCCCGGCGGCCGGCGCGGGAATAAACCCGTCGCAATCGAAGCGGCAGCCGGGGGCCATGCCCGAACGATACGACCTGGTGATTGCGGGCGCCACCGTCGTCAACCACGACGGGCGGCGGATGGCCGATATCGGGATTTCGGGGGGCCGGATCGCGGCCCTGGGGGATCTCAGGCAGGCCGAGGCCGACACGCGGCTCGCCTGCGCGGGCCTGCATGTGCTGCCCGGGGTCATCGACACCCACGTGCATTTCCGCGAGCCCGGCGGCGAGGCCAAGGAAGATATGGCGACCGGCTCGCGTTCCGCCGTCCTGGGCGGGGTGACGACGGTCTTCGAGATGCCCAACACCAACCCCCCGACCGTCACGGCGGCCGCCCTCGAGGACAAGCTGACCCGGGCCGCCGGGCGCATGCACTGCAATTACGCCTTCTATATCGGGGCCAGCCAGGACAATCTTGCCGAACTGGGGGAGTTGGAGATGCTGCCCGGCTGCGCGGGGGTGAAGGTCTTCATGGGTTCCTCCACCGGGTCGCTGCTCGTCGCCGACGACGCCGGGGTCGAAGCGGTCCTGGCCTCGACGCGGCGCCGGGTCGCGGTCCATTCCGAGGACGAGGCGCTGCTCGCGGCCCGCGCTCACATGCGCGTGGTGGGCTCGGCGGCCAGCCACGCGATCTGGCGCAGCGTCGAAGCGGCGCTCGGCGCCACCAAACGCCTGTTGCGGCTGGCCCGCCGCACCGGGCGCACGGTGCATGTGTTGCACGTGACCACCGGCGAGGAGATGGAGCTCCTGGCCGCCCACAAGGACGTCGCCAGCGTCGAGCTCACCCCGCAGCATCTTAGCTTCGACCAGTCCGCCTACGAGCGGCTGGGCCCGTTCGCGCAGATGAACCCGCCCATTCGCGACGGCAATCACCGCGCGGCGCTGTGGCGGGGCCTGGCTTCCGGTGTTGCCGACACGCTCGGCTCCGATCACGCCCCGCACACCGTCGAGGAAAAATCCCGCGAATATCCCAACACGCCCTCGGGCATGCCGGGGGTGCAGACCCTGGTCCCGGTGATGCTCGATCATGTCGCCGCCGGGCGCCTCTCCATCGAGCGCTTCGTCGACATGACCAGCCACGGGCCCCAGCGCCTCTTCCGGATCGCCGGCAAGGGGCGCATCGCGGTCGGCTACGATGCCGACCTGACGATCGTCGACCTGGGCCGCCAGCGCACCATCGAAAACCGGTGGATCGCCTCGCGGGCCGGCTGGACGCCGTTCGACGGCCGCAAGGTGACCGGCTGGCCGGTCGGCACGATCGTCGGCGGCCAACAGGTCATGTGGGAGGGCGAGCTCACCACCCCCCACGCCGGCGCGCCGGTCAGGTTCGAGCCGACGCTGCAGCCGCAATCGTGAGCGCTCAGTCGCCGGCGACGAAGAACGCCCAGCGCCCGTCCGCGCGGATCCCGACCCGGAAGAAGTACCAGCCGCCCGCGTCGAGCATGCTCTCATAGTCGTAGTGGCTGACGAGCTTGTAGAGCTCGACGAGCTGCGGCGGGGTCAGATTGTCGAGCCGCATGACCGCCAGATAGGGCCAGACATACATTTCCCGCCCCTCGTCCTCCGCCACCACCGCATAGGGCGCTTCGAGGAGTTCGACGAGGATGCCCAAAAGCTCACGCCCGGCGCCGTCGGTCGACGATTCGCGCAGGAAGTCGATCGGGTCCTCGATGCCGCCGAAGGTGACGACCGGCGGCTCGGACTGCGCCTCGATGATCGGCCGGAGCGCTTCGAGATCGCCGGTCATGGCGGCTTGCATGAGTTTGGTCCGGGTTGCCGCCACCGCTGCCGGCAGATGCGAGACGTCGCGATAGACCTCGGGTCGCCCGCCCGGCGGGACCGTCAGGTGCCCCGGCTCGGTGACCGGCGGCTCCAGGGTGACGCCGCCGGCGTCCGGGGGTTCGTCCTCGATGATTTCGATATCGCCCGCCGCCGCCCAGGCCGGCGCGAGGTACGGCGCCGGCCCCGCCGCCGCCAGGGCGGCCAGGAGCCATACGATGTGCGTTCGCCTTGCCGACACGGGGCCTGGCCTTCCCGGGAGAATGCCCCCGCGACCAGTGAACACGATCGGCGGGGGCCCAGCAAGCCGGCGCTGGCGGGCGAAGGGGTCAGGGATGGTGTCGGCGGGTGTCGGGGTGGGGGACTACTGCACCGAGCGGTCGAGCGAGTATTCGCCGAGCCGGATGCGGTCGGGCAGGCGGGTGACGATATCGGCCACCGCGTCCTCTCCGTAGTCGCGCACCAGGGTCGCGATGGCGGCGAACAGCGCCGCATGGGCCAGCGCTTCGCCCTTGACGCCGTCTTCCTCGGCGCTCGACCAGGCATCGGCGAGGTATTCGAGCGCCCGCTGCCGCGCTTCGGTATCGCGCGAAAAATGGCCGTTGACGGGACGATTCTCGAACATGGGCAGTTCCCTCGCTCGCCGCTTGCCTAGCATGTGGACGCCGCCGCCCGTCGCCCGTTGTCGGGGCACGGTTAACATCAAAGTACGTGAAAACGCCAGTGTCATTCTGCGTAGCGGGAGTGAATCTCCCGGGCGATCCGGTCGCCTTCTTCGAGGAACCGCTGCATGGCAAGGCGCGCCGAATCGGTGCAGGTCCGGTACAGCCGCGCGTAGCCGCGATAGCCTTCGTTGAAGGCGCCCTGGAGGCGGGCCCGGCGGTCGTCGTCGGGCTGCTCGTAGCGGATGAGCCGCGCCGCTTCGACCCGCCAGTTGACGTCGGTTTGGCCGCACAGAGGCTGCAGGAAGTACAGCGAGCCCATCACTTCGGTCAGCCGTTCGAGCAATCCCTGATAGGGCGGATCGACCGCTCCCGCCGGCGCCGTCAGAATTGCCCAGGCCAACCAAGCCGACGCCAGCGCGCGGGCGAGCGGATTGATGAGGCCGAGTGGGGTACGCCGATACATGCGCCGTCTTCATGCCAAGCGCCGGCCCGCCCGGCAAGCCCGGCCGTAATTCAGCGCTAACACGGCGAGCTACTGGATGATCTCGAGGTCCGGATAAAAGGCCTTGGCCGCAAAGCCGAAGGTGACCTCGTGCACCACCGGCTCCTCGCCGCCTTCGGTCAGCCGCACCACCTCGATGTTGCCGATGTCACGGCCCTCCGCGATGAGCGGCGTGTCGAGCGCCGACGCCTGCCCCGCCGCCCAGCGAAACTCGAGACTGCCCACCCGCAGCGGCTGGTGGTCCCGAAGATAAGCGACCGCCACGCCCACCGGCGGGGTTTCGCCCTGCACCAGAACCACCCGCGCCATCGGCTCGATGTCGTCGGGCAGGGTGCCGTCGAACAGGAACGGCCGCACGGAGGTGTCGTAGTCGGCATAGGGGTTGGTGCCCGACCCGCCGGGCCGGGACGGATGCGGCTGCAGCACCCGGCCGTCGGGATACGCGGCGAGGAAGGCCGCGTAGCTGATCAACCGTGAGGGCACAATGGCGAGCTGTTCGCCGGCGCGCTCGCCGACAATGGCTTCGCCGGTGAACTGCTGCCACCAGTTGAACCCGGCCCGGTCATACATCACCAGGTCGGAAAATCGCAGCTTGCCCGTGGTCCCGAAGGTGACCGGCGCGCCGTCCAAAGTCCGCTCGAACACAACGGACGTATTGCACAGGGGGCAATAGGTCACCGCCACCGGCACGCCGCCGACGGTGTCGTTGACGATCTCGTGCCACATCAGGATGCGGATCGGATAGGCGCGGGCGTCGCCGGCGATCTCCAGGGCGATGACCGGCTCGTTGCCCGGGATGGCGTCCGCGGTCACCGGGGCGAATTCCGGGTCGTCGATGGCCGGGATGTTGTCCGGTCCCAGAACCGACAGGATCTCCTTGAACTCGACGGTCGATCGGCTGAAATCGGTCGGCCAGCCCTCGACGCCCCAGCGCGGTGGGACGTCCTGCGCGTCCAGAAGTTCCATCGCGCCCGCCGGGGCCGCCAGAAGCGAGGCGCCGAGCACCACCGCCGTCCATACTCGCCTGTCGCCCATCGGCGCCTCCTGCCTCGCGCCGCCGATGCTGCGACGACCGGCCGCCGGGTGCCAAATCAAGCCGCCTCAATGATCGGTGAGGCGTGCCCGGCAGGTGGCGACGACCGCGGCGAGGCCGGGGGTGGTTTCGAGCTCTGCGATCTCGGTCGGCCCGAACCAGCCGAATTCCGTCACCTCGGCGGACGGGCGCACCACGCCGCCTTTGAAGGCGGCCACATGCACCGCGATTTCGACATCGGCCCCGGCCTTTTCGGGGCTCATCGTGGTCACCGGCTGCGGCGCGGCGACGGTGAGCCCGGTCTCCTCGGTCAGCTCGCGGGCGGCCGCGTCGGGCGCCCTCTCGCCGGGCTCGATGCGGCCGCCGGGCAGGCTCCAGCGGCCGGCGAAGGGGTCATGGCGGCGCCTGACCAGCAGCACCCTGTCGGCGTCGAAGACAGCGATCGAGGCAGCGACGATGGGCATCGAAGACTGATTGGATCGATTCGGGCGGCGTGCAAACCCGCCCCGGCTCCGGCTTGCCTTCGCCGGGGAGATCGGCGAAACCCGGTGCCATGTGCGGACGGTTCACGTATCTGTTCACCTGGCGGGAGATCCACGATCACCTGCAGGGCTTCATCGATGTCCCCCAGGTCGCCGCCGACGACCCCGCCGCCGCCTGTCCGCCGCGCTACAATATCGCGCCCACCCAGCCGATCCTGGCCGTTCGCGTGACGCCGAAGGGCAACGCGCCGGCGCTGTTCCGGTGGGGGCTGGTGCCGGTCTGGGTCAAGGATCCGCGCGAATTCCCGCTGCTCATCAACGCCCGGATCGAGTCGGCGGCCAGCAAACCGGCCTTTCGGGGCTCGGTGCGGCACATGCGGTGCCTCATTCCCGCTTCGGGCTTCTATGAGTGGCAGAAGCAGCCCGACGGCTCGCGGCAGCCCTTCTACATCACGCTGAAGGACGGCGCCCCGATGATCTTCGCGGGGCTGTGGTCGACCTGGATGGGGCCGGAAGGCGAAGAGATCGACACCGCCGCCATTCTCACCCAGGCGGCGACCGGCGAGCTGACGGAAATCCACGACCGCACC